>RCUH01001599.1_pt1 | contig 16162 bp, 19 predicted proteins | sample 2166191 | NCBI WGS metagenome assembly RCUH01 (sample SAMN09932848, study PRJNA488358) | compost metagenome | feature: garden; material: soil; isolation source: compost soil in an enriched community after 214 h of incubation | place: Germany: Experimental Botanical Garden Goettingen | collected...
ATGTAGATGTTCGTTACGTACTTTGGGTAATCGACAAATACGCTGGCGCAACAAGATTGATCAGCGAATTGACATTGGTAAAATAATTTTACATCAAATATTCTGAAGCCACCAATTTTGGTGGCTTTTTTGTTGCAGTTTTTTCAAACCCTTTTCTACAAAGAGAATTTCGATTCTTAATTATTTTTTTTGTAAATTAGAGCAATCAATATTATGAATTTAAGATTTTTACTTCACTGGTCCTACATTTTCCCAATCCTCTCACTCATCTATTATATGTTCGGCATTGTAGATGACAATCCTTGGCTTGCAACATTGGGAAGTTTGCTACTTATCACCTCCGTTTTATCTGCAGTACATCACGCAGAAGTTGTGGCTCACAAAGTTGGAGAGCCTTTTGGAACCATCATTCTCGCCATCGCGATCACCGTTTTGGAAGTAGGATTGATTGTATCATTGATGGTAGCTGGCGGAAAAGAAACCAGCACATTGGCGCGAGACACCGTTTTCGCCGCCGTAATGTTGATTCTTAATGGTATTTTAGGAGCTTGTCTCTTGGTTGGAGGTCTCAAATTCAAGGAGCAATTCTTTGCAAGGTCTTCAGGAAATATGGCACTTATTGGATTGGTCGCCATCGTTGTAATGACATTGATATTACCAAATTACACCACTTCGGAACTTTCTGCAACATTCAGCAAAGTGCAACTTATATTCTTCTCTGTAGCTTCGTTGATCATCTACAGTACTTTCTTAATGGTTCAAACCGTAAGACACAGGAATTATTTTCTTCCCGAAACGGACGATTTGCCACACGCCGATCCACCTCCAAATGTAGTAAGTATAACCAGTCTCGTATTTCTGATTATCTGTTTGGGCGTTGTTGTTGTAATGGCAAAAGCATTGTCTCCAACTATTGAGAGCGTGGTTCACAATCTTGGAGCGCCACAGGCTTTAGTTGGTGTTATTATCGCAGCAGTTGTTCTTTTACCAGAAGGATTGGCAGCTATCAAAGCGGCGAGAAGAAACCACTTTCAAACCAGTTTGAATTTGGCTTTAGGTTCCGCTATTGCAAGTATTGGATTGACGATTCCTTGTGTTGCAGTAGTTGCTATTCTTTACGATATGCCTTTGGTTCTCGGACTTGATATCAAATCGATGGTTTTGCTTGCCCTGTCACTTTATACGGTGATGCTTTCCCTAAGTCGCGGCAAGACGAACGTTCTTTATGGCGTTGTACTCTTGGTTAACTTATTAGCCTACATTTTCACTGTGATTGTTCCTTAATTTTTTTATTTTTGATTAATGAAATCTTGGTTCTGAGACAAAACCGTTTGTTTTATCTTTAGTATTAACATTGTCTGTCTAAGGTGAAGTTTATCCTGAGCTTGTCGAAGGGAAGACATGTAAAAACTCAAAAATCTCCAGATTTTTCAATATAAATTAAAACCAATATGAAAACCTTCGAAACCGAAAGATTAACAATGAAACTTGCAGATTTGGAAGATGCAGATTTCTTCTGGGAATTATACAATTTACCATCATTCATCAAACATATTGGCGACAGAAATATTCGCACAAAAGAAGATGCGGAAAAATACATCAAAACCAAATTCCGACCTCACATTGAAAAATTAGGCTACGGAAATTATGTTGTGATTCACAAAGAACTCAATAAAAAAATTGGTGCAGTTGGCGTATTTGTTCGAGACGGGATTGAAGTTCCAGATATTGGATTTTCCTTTTTCCCTGATTTTGAAGGTAAAGGTTTTGCTTATGAATCGGCTTCGAAACTGAAAGAATTGGTAGCTGAGAATTTCGGATTGACAAAAATATCTGCAATGACGACCGATGAAAATACTTCTTCTCAGAAATTGATTGAACGATTGGGATTAAAGTTCCAAAAATATGTGATTTTTCCTGATGACAATGAGGAATTGAGATATTATGAAAATTAATTTACCTCATCGAATAGAAATCATCGAATCAAAAAAATTGATTGGATTTAGTATTACAACTTCTTTCAAAGACGATAAAACACCAACTGTCTGGCGAAAATTTATGATGAGAAAAAATGAAATTACCAATCGAATTTCTGACCAACTAATTTCCCTTCAAATTTATCCTGAGAATTTTACGCCCAATCAATCTTTCAAAAAATATGCTTTGGCTGAAGTTTCTGACTTCGAAAATGTTCCCGAAGAATTTGAAACATTTGAATTAAAAAATGGAAAATATTTAGTTTTTAATTACACAGGAAAAGCGGAAAATGGACCAGAAATTTTCGGATATATTTTTCAAACTTTCATTCCAGAAAATCAATTTGAGGTTGATGACAGACCGCATTTTGAGATTTTCGATGATGATTATAATCCAAAAAGCGATTCTGCTGAAGAAGAGATTTGGATTCCGATAAAGTAAATTATTCCAAAATCTGCGAAGCGTGATCTTTCGTTTTCACTTTATCAATCACTTGAATGCAAATTCCGTTTTCATCAAAAACAAAAGTGGTTCGCACGATTCCCATAAACTCTTTGCCCATAAATTTCTTCAACTGCCAAACTCCGAATTTATTGATGACATCGTGGTTTTCATCTGCAATAACATCAAACGGTAATTCATATTTTTCAGAGAAGTTCTTTTGACGTTTTTCAGAATCTGCACTCACGCCAATCAACTGAAAACCTTTTTGTTTCAAAACCGAATAATTATCTCTCAGATTACAAGCTTCCGCCGTACAACCTGGCGTACTTGCTTTTGGATAAAAGAAAACAACGAGTTTTTTGCCCTTCAAATTTTGAGAATCGATTTGTTCTCCGTTTTGATTTGTTCCGATAAATTCTGGTAAAGAATCGCCAAGCTTCAACATAATTTCTATTTTTGTACGACAAAGTTAGCATCAAAATGACGAAAAAGCAAAGAGCCCAGATTGTACAGGAAGAATTAGAAAAATTATATCCAGAAGTTCCGATTCCGCTGAACCACAAAGATGCTTACACGCTGATGGTTGCAGTCGCGCTTTCTGCCCAAACGACGGACAAAAAAGTGAATCAAATCACGCCTGGACTTTTTGCGGTTGCAGATACGCCTGAGAAAATGGCAAATCTTAGTTTTGAGGAAATCAAGGAACTCATTAAGCAAATTGGATTGACAAATTCCAAAGCGAAAAATCTGAAAAAGATGGCGGAAGTTTTGGTTGAAAAACACAATTCCGTTGTTCCGCAAACTTTCGAAGAATTGGAAGAATTAGCTGGCGTTGGTCACAAAACGGCTTCTGTGGTAATGAGCCAGGGTTTTGGATATCCTGCGTTTCCAGTTGACACCCACATCCACCGATTGATGAAACAATGGAAACTGACCGAAGGAAAAAACGTAGTCGAAACCGAACGTGACGCAAAAAGTATTTGGGACGAAAGTGTGTGGAACAAATTGCATCTTCAAATCATCTTTTACGGACGGGAATATTCGCCAGCGAGAGGAAGTCAGGAGAAAGATTTTATCACGAAAATGCTTTTTGAGAAATAATTAATCCAATAATCTTCTGTGATAATTGATTTGTCCAAGGTGATAATTCAAATGTGAAAGCAGATGAATCAAGAAATACTCCGTCGTCATTTTATAACCCAAAGCTTCTGTTGGATAATCTTTTTTCAAATCTTCATCGGACAATTTTTCTAATGTTGAATTGACGATTTCTATTAGAGATCCGAGCTTTTCAAGAAGTTCAGCTTTAGGAATATTTTTCAATGAAAATTCTAAATCGCGTTGTCTCACATATCCAGTTTTTCCAAGTTCTGCACCGATATAAGTATTGAGATTCCCCAACAAATGAAGGCAAAGGTTTCCGCCGGAATTCGAAATATTCTCATCAATTTTCCAAAGCGATTCTTCGTTTTGATAAGATTCGATTTCAACTTTTAATTTGTTTAAATCCCGATTGTAGAGCGATTTTAAAATTTCGATTGTCATTTACTTTAATTTTTATTCTTCAACATTCTCCTCATATGAACATATTTGGATTGCCGAACGTGATGCGGATATTTCCTTCCTTTCGGAATATTATTGAAAATCAAAGCGACAATCAACAAGATAACTGCGCCACTCAAAACCGGCGACAAAGCATACCAATATCCCAAGTCCTGAATTTTCTGCGCTGGAAGAACTGCAATCAAAGCTGTCGCTCCGCCTGGTGGATGCATCGTTTTTGTGATTTGCATTACCACAATGGAAGAAGCAACTGCTACAGAAGCATTCAGCCAAAGAATTTCCGGTAAGAATTTAAAAACCGTTACACCAACCAAAGCTGACAAAACGTGTCCACCAATCAGATTCCTCGGTTGTGCTAATGGACTATTTACAGCGCCATAAATCAAAACACTGGATGCACCGAATGAGCCTATTAGAAAGACATTTTCGATTTCAGAAATCTGTTGAGACTGTAGAAATGCAATGATTCCGATTCCGAAAAAAGCGCCGAGAAATGACCAAAAGTGATCTTTGAAATCAACTAATGTTTCTTGGTAAAAAATGTATTGCGTTCGCTTTATCCTTCTTTTAATTTGTTTCTTCATCAGCTTACTTTACACTTTTTGCCCAAAGATCCATCTTTCGCTCCAATACTTGCAAAGGCAAACAACCTTGGCTAAGAACGCCATCGTGGAAATCCGCAATTTTGAATTTCTTTCCTAATTCTTTTTGATATTTTTCCCTCAATTCACGGATTTTCATTTGACCGGTTTTGTAGCTCAACGCTTGTCCTGGCATTGCCATATACCGCTCCACTTCTGCCGTTGCGCTGGCTTCATCGTAAGCTACGTTGCTCAAGAAATATTTAATCGCTTCTTCGCGAGACATTTGTCCGGTGTGGATTCCTGTGTCGATCACCAAACGAACGGCGCGTAACATTTCATCACTCAAAGAACCCATTTTCTGATACGGGTCGGTGTAAAGTCCGAATTCTGGACCGAGCGATTCGCAGTACAAAGCCCAACCTTCACCATACGCCCCAATCCAACCGAATCTTAGAAACTTAGGCAATTTCAAATTCTCCTGCTGAAGAGAAATTTGATAATGATGACCTGGAATCGCCTCGTGAAGGAACAAAGATTCCATTCCAGAAGTCACATTGAATTTTGTCGGGTCTGGAATTGGCGTATAAAAAATCCCTGGACGTTTGCCATCCGGACTTCCCTGAATATATTCTGCACTCGCACTCGCTTCTCTATATTTTTCAGTTTGACGAATCTCGAAAGGCGTTTTCGGTGTGACGTTGAACATCGTTTTCAACTTTGGAGTGATTTTATCGAGAATGGATTGGAATCCGGCTAAAACCTCTTTCGAAGTTTTGTAAGGCATTGCTTTCGGATCGGTTTTTACGAAGTTCAGAAATTCTTCCAAAGAACCTTTGAAGCCAACTTGAGCTTTCACTTTTTCCATATCCTTGCGAAGTCTTTCCACTTCTCCAAGTCCGGTTTTGTGAATGTCTTCCGGCGATTTGTCCGTTGTCGTCCAGCTTTTCACGTAATAACTATAAATATTTGCGCCGTTTGGCAAAGCGTCGTAACCATCAGTCGTTCTCGCTTTTGGCAAATATTCTTTCTCAAGAAAATCTGCCATTTTCAGATAAGCCGGAATCAATTTGCTTTTGATGGCATCTTGATACAACTTAGCATATTTGTTCGCAATAACAGGTTTGAAATCCTTCGGCATATTTTTGATTGGGCCGTAGAAAATATTTTTATCGATGTCAGAAGTTGTGATTTCTTCGGCTTTCATCTGAGGAATCATTTTTATGACCAATGATTTTGGCAGAACCGCTTTATTTTTAATTCCTAATCTGAAGTTCTCTATTGCAGAATCCATCCAAACTGGGAAAAGTTCCATTCTCTTCAGCCAATTGTCATAATCTTTTTCAGTTTTGAAAGGCTGAATTCCCGTTCCGCTTCCCAACATCGGAAAATCCAATGGCAATCCGCCAAACTGCGTGAACGGAATATATTCTGGATGATAAGCGTATCGTTCTTGTTTATCGATTAAAGTATATTCCAAAACATCATAAACCACTTTTTGGTCATTGTCCAAATTGCTATAATCCACAGACTGCAACTGACTTTGAACCGAGTCATAAAATGCCACTTCGTTTTTGACAAATTCCGGACTTAGGTTATTCGGCAAGAGATCGTTATAACGTTCATCGCCTTGCGAAGTCGCTTCCAGAGGATAAAGCTTGAGATATTCCTCGTAATATTTTGAAGCAATCGTGTCCAGATTGGAAGTTGAAGATTCTGTGACCTTCATCATTGGAGAATCTCCTTTTTTGCAAGAAACCGTGAAGAGCAGACCAACAAAAGTTATTATTGTGTAAAAAGATTTCATTGTAAAAATTTTAAGCAGTGTAAAGATAATATTTTAATGATTATAAATCCGTGACCTCAATTTTTAAGGGGATTTGTGCTTTAGATTAACACAATATCAACAATTACATTAGAATTTCTGATTATAATTAAAAATAATGCACAAAAATTTCTGTACTTCATTCTATTTTTTATCTTTGTTCATCAATTCAAAATTATCACTTCATAATTTATTATCCTTATAATGAAAGGAATATTAAAGATTTACCATCCAGAGGAAACTCTGAAGTATTTTATCAAGAGCACTTACTGCAAATCTGTCTACATCAATTCGCAGAACTTTTTGGAAGTAGAAATCATCACAGATGACGCTTTGGATCACGTGGACGATGATTCTTTGCAATACAAATTTCCCCAATTGTCATTAGATGTGATTGAGTTTCCGGTAGCGACATCGGAACTTGAAGGTCAAAAATTCTTAATCGAAGACACAGAGGATGAAGCATTTACAGAAGTTGACCTTTTTGATGATGAAGACGCTTTTCTTTTTGAAAACGAGTTGACATTCGATAAAAACGAGACCGATGATCTTCAACTTTGCTGGAAAGGAAACATCACCGATTTCTATACTGGTTCCGAAAATCCAATCCCATTCAAATTGAAATGCCACTTCCGTCCGGACGAGATAGAAGTTGACGACTAATTTTTTCAGGAAATAATATTTATATTTACGAATCGTTATAAAATTAAATTTATAACGCAAACAAGTTTATTCCTATGTATCAGGATCTGGATGATATTATTTTCGAAGACCGACATAAGGCTTATGGTGCTTACGAATTCCGCAAGCATTACGAGTTCACGCTGACCAAAGCTTTGGTGGTGGGACTTTTCATTTTCTCAGTTTTATTTTTCCTGCCAACTTCATTAATCAAACCAACAAAACAAACCGCAGTCAATAGCGAATTGATTATCCCAGTTGAATTGACAGAAATGCGCATCAACTACGGCGACAACAGAAACGGCAAAGGTGCCGAGGAACCAAAAGAGGAAGAAGGCAGTCCTGCGCCAATCATAGAAAAGAAAAAGGAAAAAGAAGTTGTGGCAGAAGTTGCAAAAGCATCTAAAGAAAAGGTAGAAAAAGATATTCCCGAAAATACAGTTCCCACTCCAACGAGAACAAAAACACCTCCAGTTGCAACCAAAAAATCGAATGAGAAAGTCAATTCTCCAGCTGTTGCAAATTCTACAAAAACCACAACTGGAAAAACCAATGCAAAAGGCGATATCAAAAAAGAAAACGCAACCGGAGACGGAAGAGGAAACGCCGCGATTGGAAATCTACTGAAAGGAAGAGGAACCAAATCTGGCTCTCAAGGAAACGGAACTGGACCTGGAAATTATGGCGATCCACTTGGTGGCGACGGTGACGGAAACAGCTTAATTGGCGTCGATAGAAAATTAGTTGGTTTCATTCCTGGAACGATGGGAAGAGGTGGCGCACAGCCAAACCACGATTGTCAAGCCAGCGGAAGCATCAGCATTTCGTACACTGTGGACAAATCTGGAAAAGTAACCTCGGCAAAACGTCTGAGTGGCATTTCCGACCCTTGTGTGGCGAGTACGGCAGTAAGTTGGGTGAAGCAATATGTGAAAGCCGAAGCCTCATCTGTATCATCCAAAGGAACTTATAAGATTGTCTTCTAAAAAGCAATGCTATTTTCTTGAAATTTTAATTAATCTCTTCTGATTAATCCTTTAGTTATTCATAAATTTGAAACTGTAAAAAAACAACATACGAACTATGGCAAATCAAAATATCTCTGTTTGGGAATTCTTATTTGGTGGAGGCTTGCTGAGCGTCTCACTTATTATTATCCTAATATTTTCAGGAATTGCAGCCATCGTTTTTTTCGCACAAAAATTGTTTGCGCTCAACAGAGAAAATCAAGTAGATCCATATCTACTAAAAAATGTAACCGACCTTCTGAATGACGGACGAGTACAATCTGCTGTAGATTTTTGCAGAAGAGATAATTCTCCAGAATCCAGAAGCGTAGAAAAAGGACTTTCACGATTGGGAAGACCTGTGGGCGAAATTGCCAGCGCAATGGAAACACACGCACAAATAGAACTAAACAAAGCTGAGAAAAATATCGGATTCCTCGCAACACTTTCTGGCGCAGCGCCGATGCTTGGACTTCTTGGTGGCGTTTTGATTTTGGCTTCTACTTTTGGTGGCTTGTCAAAAACTGAAACAGTGATTTCTCAAAATCTTTTAGCAGCAGACTTTTACAAAGCCTTAGGTCCAACTGTAGTTGGACTTGTTGTAGGATTTTTATCTTACGTTTTCCATAATATTTTGGTCGGCAAAGTGGATTATCTGTTGATGAAAATCCAGTATCACACGAATGAGTTTTTGGATATTATCAATAAACCGGCTTAAGTTAGAAATTAGATAATTATTAAAATTTATAAATGGAATTCCGTAGAAGAACGAAAAAATTATCTGGGTTGCCAATTGCATTTTATGTGGTTGCGCTGGTTTTTTTTGTGCTTTTGTTTTCATTTAATTCACTCTATTACAAAGCTTCAGAGCAACCAAAACCTGTTGTAACTGAAATTCCAAGACTGGAAGCTGAACCCGAAATAGATTCTCTTTCAGAACCGGAAATCTATGTTCCGGATGTTGAAGTTTTACCTACAGACACAGTTTCTATTGCTCAAGAAATAACGTCTGCAAAAGAGGAAAAAAAGGAAGCTCCAAAACCTGAACTCGCCAAAAAAAACGACTCTTCGACTCCGCTCAGAGTGACAGATTCTAATTCCAAAGACGAAAAAATTACCAAAATTGGCAAAGACAGAATCTTGACTGCTTTCATTCCCGGAACGATGGGAAAAGCCGGAAAATTGCCTTCTCATAATTGCAAAGCGAAAGGTCAGTTAGTGATGTTCATCACGGTTGACAAGGCTGGAAATGTAACTTCTGCCGGACGAAACAGCGGCATCAAAGATGCTTGTAATATCACCGCAGCGGTTATTTGGACTAAAAAATATGTGAAAGCCAAAAAATCTCAGAATATTTCTCAAGGAACATATACGATTGTTTTTTAATTCCAAAATTGATATTTGAGCAGAATGAAAATTGCTACGCTTAATATTGATTGGGCTTTGCAAGTTGGTAAAGCAAAAATTGAAGAATTCCTAAATCAACAAGATTTCGATTTTCTTATTCTAACAGAAGCTATCGACCTTAACCTAAAAAATTTCAAATTCAAATATCTTTCTCAGCTCATTCCGGAAAACATTGAATATGAAGGATTAAACTACACTGAATATTTGAAAGGCGAAAAAGCCTATCGAACTATTATCTATTCAAAATTTCCTTCAAATAAAAGATTTAATGTAAGCGATGACAAAACAAATCTTGCATTAAAATTTGAGACTGAGTTTGGAAATCTGGTAATCTATGTGACAATTATAGGGACTCGATTTCGAACAAAACCTTTTGCGAAAAATGAGCTTGAGAATTGCATCAATGATTGCAAAAAAATCTCCGAATCAAATCCAAATCTGATTATCGTTGGTGATTTGAACACATCTTTTCTTGAGAATGAAAGACAGTTTTCTATTAGTAATGACACAACGGAATTTTTGAAATCACTCTTCAAAGATTTAAATCTCATAAATGCAACAGAAAATATCAAACAAAATATTGACCACATTATCATACCCAATTTTCTTGCAAAAAATCTGACAGTCGCAAAAACATTTGTAGAAAAGGATATATTGAGTGACCACCAAGGCGTGTTCGTTGCATTTAATTAATTGAAATTCTCACAATTAATTCTTTTTGATTCATCTAATTTTTAAATTTGTCCTTTCATCAAGATTATGACTTCACAAGATTATAAAGATGCCGTAGAATGGCTTTTTGCCCAGGCGCCTAATTATCAAAGAGATGGTTCTTCGGCGTACAAACCTGGACTTGAAAATATTAAGAAACTCTGCGATTTTTTTGGAAATCCACAGGACAAAATCAAAATGATTCATATCGGCGGAACTAATGGTAAAGGTTCTACGAGCAATATGTTAGCTTCTGTACTTCAAGAATCGGGTTATAAAATTGGGCTTTATAATTCGCCACATTTGGTAGATTTTACGGAGAGAATAAAAGTGAATGGTGAAAATTGTCACAAGGAATTTGTTTACAATTTTATTATGAAATTGAAAAAATTACCAAGCGAAATCCAGCCATCTTTTTTTGAATTCACGACCATAATGGCTTTTGAATATTTTTATCAGCAGAAAATCGATTATGCCATCATAGAAGTTGGTTTGGGCGGAAGATTGGATTCGACGAACATCATCACACCTTTGGTTTCAGCGATTACGAATGTTCAGCTTGACCATCAAGACCTTTTGGGCGAAACAATTGAAGAAATTGCATTTGAAAAAGCTGGAATCATAAAGGAAAACACGCCTATAGTTTCTGGAGATGAAAAGACTTCTGTCCGCGAGATTATCATCAACAAAGCAAAAGAAATGAACGCCGAGTTCATTGATGCTACAACGATTGACACTTTGTTAGAATCTGACCTCAAAGGAAAATATCAAAAGAAAAACATCCGCGTCGTTTTGGCATTGCTTGATGAATTGAGAAGAAAAGGTTTGCAAATATTAGAAGACAATATAAAATCCGGGCTTCAGAATGTCTATAAAAACACAAACTTCATCGGACGCTGGTTTGAGTTTTCACAGAATCCTTTGACAATTTGTGACACTGGACATAATAAAGCTGGTTTGGAAGAAGTTTTCAATCAATTGAATGAATACTCTCAGTCCAAACATATCGTTCTTGGTTTTGTGAACGATAAGAAAATTGATGAAGTTTTGGAAATTTTGCCTAAAAATGAAAACTATTATTTTGTAAAGCCAAACGTCAACCGAGGTCGAAATCCCGAAACTTATGAAGACGAGTTGAAAAAAATCGGAATTAATTATAAAATTTTTCAAAATGTTCAAGACGGTTATCTTTCTGCAAAACAGAATTGTAAGAACGACGAAATGATTTTTATTGGCGGAAGCAATTTTGTTGTTGGAGATTTTTTAGAAAAAAATTTGTGAATATAGTTATTAGTTGTATATTTGCACCACTCAAAACGGTAACACGTTACGGGCTCTTAGCTCAGTTGGTTCAGAGCATCTGGTTTACACCCAGAGGGTCGGGGGTTCGAATCCCTCAGGGCCCACAAAATCTCTCAGGAAACTGAGAGATTTTTTTTTTGTTTATAAATCAATTCTTACTCGTTTAAGTGATTAACTTTTTTCTTAAAAAAATGTTAAAACAAGACAATCCCAGTTAACATAATAGTTAAACTTTCACAATAAAGTTAATCAATCGTTTAGTTTTTGATTTTGGGAGAGATTTTTGATAAGTGTTCTTCTATAAAAATTGTGAGCCTGATCTATGGTTTAGAAAACTCTTTTTTATTACTAATCCTCAAAAAGGAAACCTATGAAAAGATATTATGCAGTGTTGATTTCATTTTACACTATTTTTTTACTTTATATGATGTTCTACGGTTGCGGAAGACATCCGGAATACGGGTTTCTACAGCTTAATCCGTTTCAAAGTATCAAATATTTTTTGAACTACCACCAGTTTTTCTCTGAAAGATTTATGGTAAATATTGTTGGAAACATCTTGGTATTCATCCCATTCGGTTGGTTAGGAATCTTGGACAAACGTCTAAATAAACTACCTTTATTATTGTTGTTGTTCATCACTTGGATTAGCGCAATAGAATTAACGCAATATTATACAGCCCGTGGAACTGCCGATGTAGATGATGTTTTTCTTAATACTCTTGGAATGTTGATTGGTTATTTCAGTTTAAAATTGGTAACGTGGTTGAATATCGCCAACATCCGATTTGAGCTCGAAATGGGCTACGGAATCAACTCTTATTCATATAACCGATAAGTTGACCCAATTTATAAAAATCAAGAACTTTTAATGAGGCTTTGCCCGTTAAAAGTTTTTTTTCTATCCGGGATTTCGAAAGTTTGTAGATTAATTTATAAATGAAAATGATTCCCGTTTTTTTCATTAATAAATAAGCTTTTGCCAATCTAATTTGAGAAACTCTCTCGAAGTTTTTGTCATTTTTGATAAGCTGAGCCAAGCTTTTCGCTGATTGATCCGCTTTGGAAAGAAATACGACATTTGATTCTACGTCGTTGTTGAAAATCGGATTATCGATATGGTCAATTTTGATTTGATGATTCTGCAAATCTTTAGAAAAGACCAAATCTTCATAGCCATATTGCGTAATTTTTTCATTGAAGGGAACTTTCTCAAGAACAGATTTTTTAACAACGAAATTATTAGTCTGAAAATCCAAATACGGCGCTTTCAATCGTTGACTGATAGGCAAATTTTCTCTTTCCGTAGCGAACATCCATCGCAATCCATATTTTGAATCTGGTTTAATTTCACTTACTTTCCGTCCTCCAAAAATGACATCGGGATTTTTTTTATTAATAAAATCAAAATAGGTTTTTAGAAAATTTTCATTGATGATTTTACCGTCGCAATCAAGGAAAAGCAAATATTCTGATTGCACATATTTTAAAAAGAGATTTCGGATTTTGGAACGTCCGATGTTTTTATCAAGAAAAATAAATTGGCTTACTTTTGTCTTAAGATTTTCATTAATACAAATAAACTCCTGATTAGAGGCGTCATCAATCAAAACAATTTCCGCATCCAAATTTTCAGAATCAATTTGACTTTGAAGGTCATTAATCAATTCATTAACATCAAAATTAAAAACAGGAATGCAAATGCTCAGCTTCATATTCGGTCGATAATTTTCTGAATATTCAATTCTTCCAGACAAGCATAATCGCCTCGGAAACATTCTTTGTCCCCGAAAACAGAACAAGGTCTACAAGACAAATCTTTGACGTGGACAATATCATCTTCACTTTGCCCGTAACCTAAAAAGCCAGCAAAATGATGCGTCGAACCCCAGACAGAAACACATCTCGTTCCCATCAAACTTGCCAAATGCATATTCGCTGAATCCATAGAAATCATTGTTTCCAATTCGGAGATTTTCTGAAGTTCTTCTTTTAAAGTTAATTTCCCAGACAAACTCAGCGTATTCGGTATTTGACTTTCCCATTTTCTTAAAATTTCGTCTTCCTCTTTTCCGCCTCCGAAGAAATATATTTTATATGATTTTGCAAGAACTCTAGCCAGCTCAAAAGACTTTTCCAAAGGCATCATCTTTCCCTTGTGTTGAGCGAAAGGCGCAAAACCTACTCCGCTTTTTTCTTTAGTTTGAGGTCTTAATTGATGTGATAATTCCAATGGAAATCCCATTTTCCTGAAAACATCAGCATAACGTTCCACAGTTCTTTTCAATGGTTTTTTGTCAAGATTCCATACGTTGGTCAGTTTCTCTTTTTCCTCTTTGCCTTTGTTGATTTTAAAAACTTTGTATCGATGTCTTTTGAAAATAGAATTCACCATTTTTGTTCTGATGACATCATGAAGGTCAGCGACATAATCCGGTTTGAATTCTCTAATCAATTGTCTTGTCAGCTTTCGAATTCCGAAAACACCTTTGTAATCATCAAAGCTTATTCCTTTGAAAATCAGTCTTGGATGTCTGTCAAAAAGGTCCTTGAAATTATCCCTGCTGATGAAAATAATTTGCACATCAGGATTCTGTTCCAGAAACTCGATGCATACAGGAACAGTCATTGCAACGTCCCCAAATGCGGAAAAACGATATGCTAAAATAGTCTTCACCTACTTCTTTAGTTGAAATGCAACAGCGTAAAATTTGATTTGCTTGGTCATCGCCATCAATCCATTAGCTCTGGATGGCGAAAGGAATTCCTGCAAACCGATTTGTGAAATGAAATCAAAATCAGAATCCAAAATCTCCTGTGTAGAATGTCCACTGTAGATTCTTACCAAAAGCGAAACGATTCCTTTTGGCAAAATTCCGTCAGAATCTGCATTGAAGAACAATTTTCCATCCTTGTGCTCAGCATCTATCCAAACTTTGGACTGGCAACCACGGATGAGATTTTCGTCCGTTTTTTTATCATCGGAAAGTCCTTCCAGCTCTTTTCCGAGATCAATGATGTACTCATACTTTTGCTCCCAATCTTCCAGAAAGGCAAATTCTTCTACTAATTCTTGTTGATTTTCTTTGATTGTCATTCAGAGATTTATTTGATTTAATGAATCAATTACTTTACCAATTGTGAGATATGAACAATTACGCTCACCGCAGCGATCATACTTTCCAAAGGTACAAATTCGTAAGGACCGTGGAAATTGTGTCCGCCAGCGAAGATATTCGGGCAAGGCAATCCCATATAAGACAATTGCGCGCCGTCTGTCCCACCTCTGATGGCTTTTATTTTCGGGGAGATTCCTGCGTTTTTCATTGCCTGTTCAGCGATGTCAACGATGTGCATTTTGCCTTCAAATTGTTTTTTCATATTGAGATATTGCGGTTTGATTTCTATCTCAGCCGTTTTCTCTCCATATTTTTGGTTGATTGCTTCTACTTTTTCAGCAATCAGTTTTTTTCTATCTTCAAATTTTTGGTCGTCGTGATCGCGGATGATGTATTGAAGTTTAGCTTCAGAAACATCGCCTTCAAAATCGGTCAGGTGAAAAAATCCTTCGAAACCTTTTGTGGTTGCTGGTGTTTCATTTCCAGGTAATGAATTGATGAACTCTGAAGCTACCAATCCTGCATTCAGCATTTTACCGAAAGAATAACCGGGATGAACAGACAGTCCGTGGATTTTAACAACTGCTCCGGCTGCGTTGAAGTTTTCATATTCTAACTCGCCAATTTCGCCACCGTCCATTGTGTAGGCCCATTCTGCTCCAAACTTTTCAACATCGAAATGATGAGCGCCTCTTCCAATTTCCTCATCCGGATTGAAACCGATTGAGATTCGTCCGTGTTTGATTTGAGGATTGGCTAAAAGAAATTCTGCTGCAGTTACAATTTCTGCAACACCAGCTTTGTCGTCTGCGCTCAATAACGTTGTCCCATCTGTTGTGATGATGGTTTGTCCTATGTATTTTTTTAAAGCCTCGAATTTGGTTGAAGACAAAGTAAATCCTGTTTCTTTGTTCAATAACAAATCTTCGCCGTCATAATTTTCCCAAATCTGCGGATTCACATTCTCGCCATTGAAATCTGGTGAAGAATCGTAATGAGCAATGAATCCAACTTGTGGAACTGTTTCCTCTATATTGGAAGGAATAAATCCAAAAACATAGCCTTTTTCATCAATACTTACATCTTCCAAACCGAGTTCCTGCAGTTCTTTGTGAAGGTAATTCGCAATGTCCCACTGTCTTTCTGTTGAAGGCGTAGTCTCACTTTCTGCGTCGCTGGTTGAAAATATTTTGATGTACGTGATGAATCTGCTTAGGAGTTTTTCTTTCCAAACTCCGTCCAATTGGATGTTTTCCATATAATTTGCTATATCTCCGCAAAGTTATATATTTATAGAGTGAACAACAAACAATTCGGGGTTAGAGTTAAGCGATAAATGATAAGCGATAGATGATGATTGATTGTTGACTGTTGAAAGATGTTGCAAATTGTAACCGCAGCCCGACTTGAGTGGAGCTCTTTTTTTGCAATGGGAAAAGCTCGGCAAAAAAAAAGCGGGAACGGAAGGCGGAAATAGCTGCCCAAATAAATTTTAAATTCAAATAAATGTTCTTAACCGAATGTCCTAGAGACGCGATGCAAGGC
>RCUH01001601.1_pt1 | contig 16145 bp, 16 predicted proteins | sample 2166191 | NCBI WGS metagenome assembly RCUH01 (sample SAMN09932848, study PRJNA488358) | compost metagenome | feature: garden; material: soil; isolation source: compost soil in an enriched community after 214 h of incubation | place: Germany: Experimental Botanical Garden Goettingen | collected...
GGCCGGGTTCCGGTGATCATTGAAATCACCGATCCCGACTATGCCCAGTACGCCGGCCAGATGCCCGGCGGTGCCTACGGGCAGGCGGCGTTGTACAGCCAGCATTTCCATCACATCGCGATGATGCGCAAAATCCTCCTGCGCATGGCCGCCTGGATGAACTACATCTTTCCGTTCCACTAACCCGGCATCGACGGCAACTGGCTCAATCCTTGAATTGGGTCAGTTGCCGGCCGGTTGTGCCAGACGCCTGGCATCCGTCGCTTTACATGTCGTAGCGCAGAATCAGCCCCACCGTGCGAGGTGCGCCGGCATCGACGATGTCGCCACTGCGGTTGTTGGTGATGTATTCCTTGTCGAAGGCGTTCTTCACGAAACCGGACACGGCAACGTTTTTGGTGACCTTGTATTCGGTGTTGAAGTTGGCCAGCCAATAGTTGTCGCTCTGACGCTCGCCGGTGACCTGCCCTGCGTCGTCGAACTCGTATTCCGACGGAGTGGTGCTCTGGTAGGTGACATCGGTGTTGAACGTCAGGCGGTCGTCCCAACGATAGGTGCCGCCGACCGACATCTTGTACTTGGGCGCATACAGGAACGATTCGCCGCTCATGTCGCGGCCATCACCTGTGACGAAGTCCTTGTACTTGCCATCGGTGATGGCACCACCGGCGGTCAGGGTCAGTTGCTCGGTAAGGTCTTTTTCGACGAAGACTTCCAGGCCCTTGATGTCGCTGCTGCCGGCGTTGAAGATGTGAGCGAACTGTGTGTCCGGGTCCAGCACGCTGACCTGCTGGTCCTTCCAGTCGGTGTAGTACAGGTTGGCGCGGGTCCGCAGGGTCTGGTCGAAGAACGATCCCCGGTAGGACAACTCGTAGTTGGTGGTGTATTCCGGATCGTACGGTTCGTGACCGCCACCGGCACGGACGTTGACGCCACCGCCGCGATAGCCTTTCTGCACCATGAATCCCAGGTACTGATTGGCGGCCAGTTCATGGTCGATACCCAGTTTCGGCAACAGCGCATCAAACGATTTGCTGACATTGCCAGGGCTGGAGAAGTCGTCCTGGTCGATATCGGTGTCGTTGGTCTCGTGGTCGTAGCGCAGACCGGTGATCAAGGTCCAGCGCGGGGCGAACGTCCAGTTGATTTCACCGAACACTGCCTGGTTTTCAATCGTCGTGTCGCCCTTGGCGGTGCCGAACAGTTCGTCGTCGAACAGCAATTTGTCGTGGAAGTTGTTGGTACTGCGGCCGTAATAGGCGCCGACGAAGCTCTTCACGGTGTCCGAGGCGTAATTCAGACGCAGTTCCTGACTGAACAGGTCGCCGTCCTGCTTGCGCAGAACCACCTGGTTGTCCACGGCCGTCTGGTCGAAGTCCAGGCGGGCGTCGTAGTCCGAGCTGGTATTGGCCGTGAGGCTGGTCAGGGACCAGTGATCGTCCAGGCGGTAATCGACCTTGGCGCTGACGGTGTCCTGGCTGAGTTTGTCGTACGCATCGGTATTGGATGAAATCTTGTAGTAGCGGACCTTGTCGTTTTCACGCATGACCGAGTTGTCGCCCTTGCGGCTTTCACCGTGGGCGTAGGTCAGCAGCACATCGAGATCGTCGTTGGGCAGGATCAACAGCTTGCCCCGGGCATTGCTGGTACGGGTCGGGTTGGCGTCGTTACCCAGTGCGATGTTGTCGATATAGCCGTCGCCTTCCTGATAATCCACGGCGATACGGCCGGCGATCTTGTCGTCGACGATCGAACCGCCGCCGGCCACTGCCGCTCCGCGCTCGTTGTAGTTCCCGGCGTTGGTCTGCGCGGAAAAACTCGGTTCGAAGGTTGGATTTTTGGTCTGGATGACAACGGCACCGGCCAGGGAGTTACGGCCCTGGGTGGTGGACTGCGGGCCAAGGAAGACTTCGACCTGCTCGACGTCCCACAGCGGCATCGGGCTGAGGGTCAGTGCGCGGTTCGGCTGCACGGCGCCGTCGACGAACACCGAAACCGCGCCGTTGAGCGTGGCCGGTCCCTGGTCATCGAAACCGGACACCGGTACACCACGAATGCCCCAGTTTTCGTTACCGGCCTGGTTGTACACGCCCGGCGTACGGGCGAATACGTCGACCAGGTCATGGTCGGCCTTTTCCCGCAGCTGTTTGTCGGTGACGACCACTACGCTCGACTGGGTCTGTTCCAGGGTGCGGTTGATTTTTTCACCCGTCACCGTGATCGGGGCGATTTCCATTGTGTTCGACTGTTCGGCCGCCCATGCGCTGTTCATCAGGCAAGCCGCCGACCCCACAGCCAACGCAATTGTATTTTTTTTGAAATTCACGCCCCGCTCCCCTGCGACAGATATTTTGTTTTTTTCTTACATCCAGAAAGCTGTTTTCCTACAGCGGGCGGGAGTCTAATCGAAAGCAATGCAGAAACAAATACTATTGATAACTCCTCTCATTTGTATTTGAGCAACCGATATGTATCAAATCGAATACATTTGAATTCGATTTGTGGCGCATCACGCAAGGAGACGCATGCAGGCGAAGGGTCGGCGGGAGTAGGCCCAGACAGTGGCTCGCACCATTGCGGTGCTTGAAGTATCGGCAAGGAGATATCGGGAAACGTCGAGCGAGGCAGCGAGGGTCGGCGCTAAATAATCCAATACAGCAGCAGGCGAGAAGCAATCCAGTGAGACGCCTGGACCACCCCCCATGCCAACAGGGCACACATCAACAGGTAGCCCGCAAGGAACTTGAACATCGCGTCCCTTTCCATGCAACCCTCCCGGCTTTACAGCCATACAGGGCGTTCAATGCCAACGCGTAACCGTTACGACGTCCCGTCTCGCCCGTATAGGCTTCGATTGCCAGAATGGTTTGCAGTTCCATAGGCGCACAAATCGGGAAAAAACCTTGGGCAGCGGCGAACACATGCGCGTGCCCTGCCCGGCCGCGAGAATCACCGCCAGGGTCGGCCAGCCCATGTTGTCGCTCATCACGATCCTCCTGTGTGCATCCCGGCTTCAGGCCGGATCGCGATAGAACACGTCGTCAGCGTACGGGTACCACCAGTCCTGAATCTTCGGCTGGTGATCGATGATGACCATTTTCGAGCGGCGGAACGCTTCCAGCCCCTGACGCCCGAGTTCGCGCCCAAGGCCGGACATTTTCCAACCGCCGAATGGCAGCGCATCGTTGTCGATCAGCGGATTGTTGACCCAGACCATCCCCGCCTCCAGACGCTCGGCGGCTTCCATGGCTTCGGCCAGATCCGTGGTGAACAGCGAGGCGCCAAGGCCGAACGGCGAGTCGTTGGCCAACCGCACCGCCTCATCGAAATCGCTGACCCGGCAGATCGCCGCCACCGGGCCGAAGCACTCTTCCTGCAGAATCGCCATGTCGCCGGTCACGCCGGTGAGGATGGTCGGCTCATAGAACCAGCCGACGCTGTGCTCGGGCGGAATCCGTCCGCCACACACCACTGTCGCGCCCTTGGCCACGGCGTCATCGACCAGGCGCATGACCTTGTTGCGTGCCGCCTCGCTGACCATCGGCCCGATCTCAGAACGTTCCAGGCCATGGCCAATGCGCAATGCGCGGCTACGCTCGGCGAACCTGGCGACAAACTCGTCATGGATTTCATCGACGACGTAGAAGCGTTCCGCCGAGGTGCAGATTTGCCCGCTCAAATGGAACGCCGCCGTCACCGCCCCCGCCGCCGCCACGTCCAGCGGTGCATGCCTGGAGATGATCAGCGGATCGCTGCCACCGGCCTCGATCACGCAAGGTTTCATCCGTTCGGCGCAGGCCACGGCCACCGCCTTGCCTGCCGCCACGCTGCCGGTGAATGCCACCGCGTGGGTCTGCGCCGACTGCACCAGTAACTGCGCGGTGAGCGCATCGCCCGGCACACAAGACACCAGCCCAGGCAGCAACGCAGTGAAGTGTTCCATGAACTTGAGGGTGCACAGGGTCGTGGCTTCCGCCGGCTTGATGATGCAGGCATTGCCCGCCGCCAAAGACGCGGCGACCGTCCAGCACATCAGCAGGATCGGAAAGTTGAACGGCATGATGTGCACGCTGACGCCGTACGGCTCGTAACGCACATGCTGGAACGAACCGATCTGCGTGGTGCCGGCGACCTTGCCGGCATCGTCCCGGGCCATTTCCGCGTAGTAGCGAAAGATCGGCGCGCAGTTGGCCAGCTCGCCCATGGCTTCGGGAAACGGCTTGCCCATCTCCAGGGTCATCAGGCGCGCGACTTCACGGTTGCAGGCCAGGTTCTGTTCGATGGCATTGGCCAGTTGATGCAGGCGCGCGGCGCGGCTTTTCGCGTCGATCAGGCGCCATTGGCGTTGCGCGGCGGTGGCGGCATCGGTGGCGGCTTGCACATCGGCTGCGCCACACACGCCGACTTGCCCGACCGGTTGCAGGGTCGCCGGGTCGAGCACTTCGCGCACACGGCCATCGGTCAGCGGCAGGAATTCAGAATTGATGAAACGCAATGCGGTGTCAGTGTTGAACGTGGCCATGGGATGATCCTTGAACCAATCGATAAGGGGTTTCGCGCAACGTCGCCAGGGTCTCGGCGGGCAGATCTTCACGCCAGCCCGGCACCTGCCGGTCGAGCCAATGGCGCAGGGGCGCAAAGGCCTCGGCGTCCAGGGCGCGGACAAACAAACCCAGGGTGCGCGGCAGGTGCGCGAGGTAACCGTGCTTGCCGTCACGACCAGCCAGGCGCACGAAAATCCCCAGCACCTTGGCGTGACGCTGGGCGGCCAGGCGCCGGTAGTCTTCGAGAAAACCCGGCGCATCCAGCTCCGGGCGCTGCAACAGGTAATGGCTGATCAATGCCTTGCGCAGAGCCTCGGACACATCGCGCCGGGCGTCTTCGAGCAGCGACATCAGGTCATAGGCCGCCGCCCCGACCAGGGCGTCCTGGAAATCCAGCAAGCCGCAGGCCGCCACGCCTTCACGGCCTTGCAGCAGCATCAGGTTGTCGACGTGAAAGTCGCGCAGCACCAGGGCTTCGCGGCGTTTTGCGACGTCGCGGCAGGCGGCGGCGAACAACGCCAGATACGACTCGCGCAGGTCTTGCGCCGCGTCCTTGCCGATCAGCAGCGGCACGTACCAGTCGATAAACAGCGCGTACTCGTCCGCCAGTCGCTGCCCGTCGTAAGGCGCCAGTTCCGTGGCTGGCGCTGCGCGATGCAACGCCACCAGCGTATCGACCGCCAGGTGATACAACGCCGACTCCGAATGCCCGGCCAGCAGCAGCCGGGTATAGGTGTCGTGACCGAAATCCTCGATCAACGCCAGCCCCGCCGCCTCGTCTACTTCCAGCAAGGCCGGCGCGGACAGGCCCAGCCCCTGCAACTGCCGGGCGATCCGCACGAACGGGCCGATCGGCTCGCTGTGTGGCGGCGAATCCATCAACAACAGGCCGGCGCCGTCCAGGCGGAAATACCGCCGGGTCGAAGCATCCGCCGGCAAGGCAACCAACAAGGTCCCGGCGAAACCGGCACGGGCCAGAAAGGCGGCGCGCTGGTCTTCACGGGTTGGCAATGACGCCAAAGCATCTGTCATGGCGATCACCGGATCATGTAGACCTTTTTGATGGTCTCGTGGACGGTGCACACACCCTTCCAGTCCTTGCCGAAGAAGGCGGCGGTGTCCGGCTTGATCTCGATCACTTCGCCGGACTCGTGGACGTAAGTGCAGCGACCTTCGAGAAAGTGGCAGAACTCGTCGCTGGTGACATGGCAGAACCACTTGCCCGGGGTGCAGATCCAGATACCGCATTCGGACTGGCCTTCGGGGCCTTTGTGCAGCACCACGCCGGATACACGGGACTCACCTTCGAGCATGGTCGGGATCACGCCCCAATCCTTGACGTCGGTGATGCTCAGCGGGTCGTACAGAAACGGGGTAGTCATTGTTTTTCTCCAAAAAAGTCCGTTGGCCCAATGCCGATCAGACACCGCGATCCTTGTGGGAGCGAGCTTGCTCGCGATGGCGCAATAACATTCAACATCAACGTTGACTGACCCGCCGCCATCGCGAGCAAGCTCGCTCCCACAGGTTTCGCCTTTTAACCGTTCAGCATCAGGCTCAAGCCAGCATGTAAACGTTGCGCAGGGTTTCCCGGACATGGCATTCGCCCGTCCAGCCGGCCGGGAACAGCACCAGGGTGTTGGGGCGCACTTCGATCACTTCACCGTTGTCGTTACGGTAAGTGGCGTGCCCCGCGAGGAAATGGCACAGCTCATCCCGAGGAATCGACAGCCGCCAGCGCCCGGGGGTGCACACCCACAGTCCGCTTTCCGGGCTGTTGTTCGGGCCCTTGAACAGCAAGCGGCCGCTGGAATGCGAGACACCTTCGACGGCGTCGCTCTGCACGCCCCAGTCCACCAGGTCGGTGCGGCTGCTGACGGCTTCGAGGTACGGCGTGATACCCGCCGTGGTGGATGAATCAGGCATCGTTAAGCACCTTGTCAAGAATCGCGGCCGCGTCTTGCGGCCCCTTGCGTGATTGCATCTGCGCGCTGGTGCGCTGCAGGCGTTGGCGCATCGCCTCATCGTTGAGGCACGCGTGGAGTTTTTCCGCGAGCTGTTCTTCGCTCCATTCGTAGCGATCGAGCTTGAAGCCGTGGCCGCTTTCTTCGGCGCGCATGGCGTTGTCGTGGCCGTCCCAGACGTAGGACATGACGATCGCCGGTTTGCCGAAGAACAGGCACTCGGTGAAGCTGTTGTTGCCGCCGTGGTGGATCACCGCGTCGACCTGGGCGATCACCGACGGCTGCGGGAACCAGTTGGAAATCTGCACGTTGTCCGGCAGGTCCGGGTATTCGTCGAGGTGTTCGCCGACGTTGAACAGCGCCCGGTAAGGCAGCTTGCCCACTGCATCGATCAGGCGCTTGAGCAGCTCGACATCGCCGGAACCGAGGCTGCCGAAACTGGCGTACAGCAGCGGCTTGTCGTCGTTCGCACGGAACGGCGGAATCTCGTAGGGCGTGTCGTGACGCACGCAACCTTGCAGGTAATGGAAGCGCTCGGCCGGCAATGGATGGCGGCGGTCGAACTTGACCGCATCCGGGTACAACAACAGGTTCATGAACGGCGAGGCCTCAAAGAATGTGCCCAGCGGATAGGGCTCCTCACCATGGGCCTGGAGGAACTGGTTGAAGTCCTCGTGGATCGGCCCGACCACTTCCTCGAAACGCTGGCGGAATTGCGCGTGGCCGGCCTTGTCGTCGATGCTCATGCCCGACAGGTGCGGCGGGATATCCGGGTCTTCGATCTCGTTTTCCGAGCAGGAAATGATCCGCACCCACGGCTTGCCGTATTGCTTGATCGCCGGGAACAGGATCACGTTGTCGACGCAGATCAGGTCGGGCTTGACCTTGTCCAGCACCGCCGGCAGGTCCTTTTGCGCCCACTTGGCGGTTTCGACGATGGCCGCCCAGCATTCCTTGACGTAGTTGTCGATCTGCTCCAGCGGCGACTTGCGGAAGTTCGGGATGTGGCCGTTGATGAAATCCACCCAGTAGCGGGCCATTTCTTCGGCCGGCATCGGCGCCGACATGTTGACCATGTGCTCTTCAAAACCATAACCGGCGTAGACACCGCTCATGCCCGGGTCGGTGAGGAACACCGCTTTATGCCCCAGGGCTTCACAGGCCTGCGCGATACCCACTGAGTTCAGCGCCGGGCCGTAGGCGGCTTCGGGGAAGAATGCGATCACTTTCTGTTTCATCGAGTGCTGCTCCTGCCTGGTCTTTTTATTGTTCAGCGCGTCAATACGCGGGCATGCCGGGCCTGCCAGCCCAGCCGGATGGTCGTGTCGATTGCAAAATGGGCGAATTCGAACTGTGAGGACGGCACGCGCACGATCAGCGGTTTATCGCTGAGGGGGGTCTGCACGTGCAGGTTGGTGTCGAGGCCGTGGTAAGCGACTTCGACGATCTTGCCGCTGACCTGATTGGCGCAATCGCCGCCCTGCTCCGTCAGCACTTGCAGGCGTTCGGGGCGCACCACCACGGCGACGGCTTGGCCGGTCACCAGCGGCGCGTCGGTTTCGACGCTCAGTTCCTGGCCATTGACCCGCACCGAGTGCCGGCCCGAGCGCACGCCTTCGAGCAGGTTGCTGACGCCGATGAAGTTGGCGACAAAACGGCTGTTGGGGTTTTCGTAGAGCTCGGTCGGGCTGCCGCACTGGCACACCTTGCCGCCGTCGAGCACCGCCATGCGGTCGGACATCACCAGGGCTTCTTCCTGGTCGTGGGTGACGATGATGAAAGTGATGCCGCTCTCGTGTTGCAGGCGCTTGAGTTCCAGCTGCATCTTTTCCCGCAGCTTCTTGTCGAGGGCGCCCAAGGGCTCGTCGAGCAGCAACACTCGCGGGCGTTTGACCAATGCCCGGGCCAATGCCACCCGCTGGCGCTGGCCGCCGGAAAGCTGATCGGGCTTGCGCTCGGCCAGCTCGCCGAGTTGCGCGGTGCTCAACACTTCATCGACCCGGCGCCGGATTTCGCTTTCCGGCAGGCGTTCCATTTCCAGGCCGTAGGCGATGTTCTTGCGCACGGTCATGTTGGGAAACAGCGCGTAGGACTGGAACATCAGGTTCAGCGGACGCTTGTTGGCCGGCAGCGGCGAGATGTCATTGCCGTCCAGGTAGATGCAGCCACCGCTGGGGGTCTCGAAACCGGCGAGCATGCGCAGCAGCGTGGTCTTGCCGCAGCCGGACGGACCCAGCAGCGCGAAGAACTCGTTCTCGCGGATGCTCAGCGACACCTCGTTGACCGCCAGGCCGTTGCCATAAGACTTGCTGACCTTATCCAGGATCAGTACCGCAGATGAATTATTCATGGGTGCGAGGTGCCTTGTTGAGACGCTGCGAAGCCAGCAGCGCGGTGATGCTGACCAGCATCACCAGCGTCGCCAGAGCGTTGATTTCCGGGGTGACGCCGAAGCGGATCATGGCGTAGATCTGCATGGGCAACGTGGTCGAGGCCTGGCCGGAGCCGGAGTTGAAAAAGGCGATGATGAATTCGTCCACCGACAGGGTGAACGAGAGCAAACCGCCCGCCAGCACGCCGGGGAAAATCACCGGCAACAGCACCCGACGCAAGGTGGTGAACCAGCTCGCCCCCAAGTCGATCGAGGCTTCGAGGATCGAATAGTCGAAGTGCTTGAGCCGCGTGCGCACCACCGCACAGACGAAGGCGATATTGAACACGGCGTGGCTGATGATGATCGAGTGCAGCCCCAGGCCGACCTTGAGCAGGTTGAAAAAGCTCAGCAGCGCAATCGCCAGCACGATGTCGGGAATGATCATCGGCGCCATCAGCAAGGTGTCGACCACCTGGCCTTTGTCGTTGCCCTTGCGGCGCAACTCGATGCCCAGCGCCAGGAATGTGCCGAGCACGCAGGCAATCAAGGTCGCCGACAAGGCAACGACCAGGGTGTTGAGCGCCGCCGACAGAATCGCCGTGTTGTGCGCCAGTGCCGCGTACCACTTCAGCGATACGCCACCCCATGCGGTGGGCAAGCCGGACTTGTTGAACGACAGCAGGATCAACACCAGGATCGGTATATAAAGGAAGGCGTACACCAGCCCCAGGTGTGACCCCAGCAAAGTGCCGCTGACAGAACGTGGCTGACTCATGAGCGCGCCCCTTCTGCACGACGGGCCACCAGTGCCTGGATGAACAACAGGATCAGCATGATCGCGATCAGGAAGAAGCTCAGCGCCGCACCGAACGGCCAGTCCCGCGCCGTGAGGAATTGCGAATAGATCAGGTTGCCGACCATCTGCACCTGCTTGCCGCCCAGCAGGTCGGCAGTGATGAAGTTGCCGATGCTCAGCACGAAGACAAACACTGCGCCCGCCGCGATACCCGGCACGCTCAGCGGCAGGATGATCCGGCGGAAGGTCATCCAGCCCGAGGCGCCGAGGTCTTTCGAGGCGTCCCACAATTCGTTGTTGATCCGCGACAGCGACGAGAAAATCGCCAGGATCACAAAGGGGATGTAGTTGTAGACCAGCCCCAGCACCACGGACGATTCGGTGTACAGCAGGCTGATGGGTTCGCCGCTGTAGCCGAGCATTTGCAGCAGGCGGTTGATCAGGCCTTCGCGGTTGAGCAGGACGATCCAGGCGTAGGTGCGGATCAGGTAATTGCTCCAGAACGGCAGCATCACCAGAAACAGGTACACCGCCTGACGCCGCCGTGGCGCCCGGGCAATCGCATAGGCCGCCGGGTAGCCGATCAACACCGCGAACACCGTGGCCAGCCCGGCGATCTTCGCCGACTTGAGCAGGATGCCCAGGTACAGCGGATCGAACGCACGCTGGTAGTTTTCCCAGGTGAACAACCAGTCGATGCCGCCATACGCGCCGCGTTCAACGAAGCTGTAGACCAGCACCAGCAGGCACGGAATCACCAGGAACATCAGCAGCCAGCCAAAGCCGGGCGCAAGAAGCCAGGCCGACAGACGCCTGTCAGCATGCAAAGCACTCATTACCCATATCCTCCCGCCTCAGGACAGAGGCGGCTTGCGAGCGTGGCGAGGCATGCCGGGCATGCCTCGGATCGACGTGGCGTTAGTTCTGCGCCGCCATGATTTCGGTGACGGCGCGGGTGTAGGCCTTTTGCGTGGTGCCGCCCAAGTCGCGCAATTGCTCCATCTTCACCAGCTCGCTCGGCGTCATGGTCAAATTGGGGTATTGCTTGAGCAGGTCCGCGGACAACCCGGTCATGGCCGCCTGGTTGGGGACTTTATAGAGGATGTTTTCAGCGACCCAAGCGTGGTTTTCCTTGGCCAGCATGAAGTTGATGAACTTGAAGGCTTCGTCCTGGTGCTTCGAACTCTTGAGCACCACCATGGTGTCCACCCACAGGTCGGAGCCTTCCTTGGGCACCACGAACTTGATCGCCGCGTTGGCCTGGGTGCCGTAGTTGCACCAGCCGTCCCAGGCGTGGGCCATCAGCGATTCGCCGGAGGCCAGCTTGGAATAGAAGGTAGTGTCGTCGAAGGAGAGAATGCGTTTCTTGGTGGCGATCAGTTGGTCGCGAACCGCGGCGATTTGCGCGGGGTCGCTGTCGTTGACCGACCAACCCTTGGCGAGGAAACCGGCACCGAGCATCCAGCGGTCGGTGGCGAGCATCGTCACCTTGCCCTTGAGGGCATCGCTCGGATTGAGCAGCTCGTTCCAGCTCTGTGGCGCCGGCGTCACCTTGTCGGAGCGATAACAGATACCGGTGGTGCCCCAGGTGTAAGGCACGGAGAACCGATTGCCCTGGTCATATTCCAGGTGCGTGGCTTCGGGGTAGAGGTTTTTCAGGTTGGGGACCTTGACCGGATCGATGTCCGCCAGCAGCCCCTGTTTGTGCAGGACTTCGGCGAAAGGCGAGGAGACGAACACCACGTCGTACCCTTCACCACCGGAGGCCATCAGCTTGCCCATGATTTCTTCGTTGGTGGCGTGCAGCGCCTTGTCGACGTCCACACCGCTGGCAGCCTTGAACTTCTCCAGCGCATCCGGGGCCATGTAGCCGTCCCAGATGGAAATCACCATGTCTTTCGCACTTGCAGCCTGTGAAGCGATCGCCAGGGAAACGGCCAATCCCACGCACAGAAGATCATTCAGCTTGCTCATAAATACTCACCCGACGATTGTTTATTGTTGTGTTCGAAGGCAGTACGGCAAAACGAGAAACGATTACTGGTGTTTTTTTTTAGAAATTAGGACCAGTATCAAAAGATGTCAACGCATTTTTTCCGGCCTGACGCTTCGCCGGCGCATGACTTAAGATGAGCAACCGAGCCCGACAGCGGATCACAACGAGAAAAGACGCTTGAGCACGACAGCCGAAAAAAAACCGCGCACCAATCACCTGGAACTGGCCCGCCGCATCCTCGAGCACACTCAGGAAAGTGGCCTGGTGGCCGGCGACCCGGTGGCCGAGCAGGCCCTGGCCCGGACCTTCCAGGTCTCGCGCACGCTGATTCGCGGCGCGTTGAAAGTGCTGCTGGAAGAAAACCTGCTGAGCCACGAAGCCGGCAAGGGCTACCGATTGCTGGCCTCACCGGCGGGCCAGGCCTTCAACGCCGCCCTGCCCCAGGCCGAGGAAGAAGAACTGGCCGCCTCGGTGCTGCGCGACCGCATGGCCGGGCGCCTGGGCGACAGCATCAGCATCAGCGAACTGATGCGCCGCTACGACATCGGCCGGCCAGCGGCACAAAAGGCCCTGCAGCAATTGAGCGAAAGCCAGGCCATCGAGCGCGGCCCCGGCCAGTCCTGGCTGTTTCGTCCGTCGCTGAACAGCCTCGCCGCCCTTGAAGAAAGCCTGAAATTCCGCCTGATTCTCGAGCCCGAAGCCTTGCTCAGCCCGAGCTTCAATGCCGACCCGCAACGCCTGGCACTGTTGCGCAGCGCCACGCAAAGCCTGCTCGCCCGCCCCGTGGAAGACTTCGATATCCAACAGTTTCGCGAACTGGACATCAGCTTCCACGAACTGCTGGCCCAGAGCTGCGGCAACCGCTTCATCAGCGACGCCCTGCTCCAGCACCAGGGCCTGCGACGCCTGCCGAACCTGCTGCCCTCGGTGAGCGTGCACCGCCTGCAGGAAGCGCTGCGCGAACACCTGCAAATCATCGCGCAGATCGAACGCGGGCAGATGGAGATCGCCGCCGACCTGCTGCGCCTGCACCTGCGCCTGAGCGCCGCGCAACGCCCGCAAACCGCCAACCGTGGCATCCCGCAAAGTCATCTGTTCGGGCGTCGCTAACCGGCTCGCAAAAACATGATGATTTTTTTTTGAAAATAAGACAGCATCAAAAACACCTTCAGGAGCGGCGGGTCTGACCCGCCATGGACAGTCCCTCGCCATGCAAAAACAAAAACTGATCGCCCTGTTTCCGGAAGCCAGTTTCGGCGCGGCCTTGAACTGCATTGGTATCGCTCAGTCGCTGCGTGAACTGGGTGCCAGGCCGGTGTTCATCTGCCATGAACATTTCCAGGGGTTGTTCGCCGAATACGGTTTCGACGAGTACCCGATTCCGCAAGCGAGCCCGTTGTCGGCGGCGGAACACCAGCACTACTGGGAGCGCTTCATCGAGCGCAGCATTCCGTACTTCGACCAGACCCCGCTGGCGCAGATCGACAGCTACGTGGCGCCGGCCTGGGAAGCCATCATCGACACCGCGATCGAAGCGGAAAAACCCTTGCAGCAGTTGCTCGGCCGCCTCAAGCCCGACGTGATCGTGCTCGACAACGTGGTGATGTTCCCGGCCATCGCCAACGCCGGTTGCCCCTGGGTGCGGGTGGTGTCCTGCGCCGAAACCGAACTGCCGGATGCGGCCGTTCCACCCTACCTGTCCGGATGCCTGGCCAGCGACACCCAGGCATGCGAGCGCTACACCGAGCAGTACCTGAAGGCCGTCGCACCGGCCCATGAACGCTTTTCGCAATTTCTCCTCGGCAACAATACGGCGCCGTGCCCTGCGGGGCAGTTCCTCACCGACTCGCCATGGCTGAACCTGCTGCTGTCACCGACGCCAGTGCGCTATGAGCGCCAGCAACCGCTCGATCCGCAACGCTACGTGTACCTCGACGGCTGCGTGCGCCGCGAAGCGCCGTACATCGTCCCGGACTTTCCACGGCACAACGACGCGCCGCTGATCTACCTCAGCTTCGGCAGCCTCGGTGCCGCCGACACCGGGATGATGAAGCGCCTGATCAGCACAATCGAAACCTTGCCGTACCGCTTCCTGGTCAACGTCGGCGCCTACCGCGACATGTACACCACCGTGCCGGACAACGTGTACCTCGACAGCTGGTTTGCCCAGCCGGCGGTGCTCAAGGAATGCCAGTTGTTCATCCACCACGGTGGCAACAACAGCTTCTGCGAAGCGCTGTACTTCGGCCTGCCATCGCTGATCATTCCGTACTGCTGGGACGGCCACGACAACGCCGCCCGCGCCGAGGAAGTCGGCGTCGGCCGCTACCTGCCGCGCTTTGCCGACCCTGTCGCCGCCCTGCCCGCCGCGCTTGAACAGCTGCTGGCCGACCAGCCGATGAAACAACGCCTCACCGCGTTCAGCGAGCGCATGCAGGCGACCCGCGGCACCGACATTGCCGCCCGCGCCATTCTTGACCTCTAGCCAAAACAACAAAAACCGTCGGGCAACCGAACGCAATCGTCGCTGCCCGACACACCGCCGGAGTTTCAGCATGAATGCCCCACCGCGTCTCGATGCCCTCGACCACGTCCTGCCCCATCCCTTCTGGCAGGACACCGTCACCCCGCCGCCCGCCGCACCTTCCATCACCGGCACGGTGCAGTGCGACCTGGCGGTGGTCGGCGGTGGCTTTACCGGATTGTGGACTGCGCTACTGGCACGCCAGCGCAACCCCGGGCTGAGCATCGCGATCATCGAGGCGCGACGCTGCGGGGGTGAAGCCAGCGGGCGAAATGGCGGTTTCTGCGCGCCGAGCATTTCCCATGGGGTCTCCAACGCCCTCAAGCGTTGGCCGGATGAAGCGGAGCAACTGATCCGACTCGGCCGGCAGAACCTCGATGAACTGGCCACCGACCTGCAACGCTTTGGCATGAAGGTCGAGTTCGAACGCCAGGGCAAACTCAACGTCGCCAGCCAGCCGTGGCAGGTCGACGGGCTGCGCTCGATGCAGCGCAACTATGCGCGGTTCGGTATCGACTGCCAGTGGCTGGAAGGCAGCGATCTGGCACAGAAACTTGATTCACCGGCGTATGCGGCCGGCCTGTTCGAACCCAATTACGCCCTGCTCAACCCGGCGAAAATGGCCGCTGAACTGCGCCGCGTTTGCCTTGAGCAAGGCATTCAACTGTTCGAAAACAGCCCGGTCCTGCAACTGCAAGCCAACAACGACAATCTTCACTTGCGAACCGCTCACGGCGAAGTGATTACCGGGCAGATCGCCCTCGCCACCAACATCGCCCCGCCGCTGCTCGGCCATCTGGCATCGAGCGTGATCCCGGTCTACGACTACAGCCTGGTCAGCGAACCTTTGAGCGATGCGCAGCTGCAAGCCATCGGCTGGACCGGCCGCTACGGCATCGCCGACGCCGGCAACCAGTTCCACTACCTGCGCAAGACCGCCGACAACCGCATTCTCTGGGCCGGCTTTGATGCCATCTACCATTTCGGCGGGCGCCGCGACGAAGCCCTGACCCAGCGCCCGCAGAGCTTCCAGCGTCTGGCCGAACAATTCCAACAGACCTTCCCGGCATTGGGCGACGTGCGTTTCAGCCATGCCTGGGGCGGCATCATCGACACCTCCGCGCGCACCACGATGTTCACCGGTTGCGAACATCAGGGCCGCGTCGCCTATGCCCTGGGCTTCACCGGGCAAGGGGTGTCCGCCAGCCGCTTCGCCGCGCTGAACATGCTCGACCTGCTGGCCGGCGAGCGCACCGAACGCACCGAGCTGCTGATGACTTCCAAGGCGCCGTTCCGCTTTCCGCCCGAACCCTTGCGTTATGTCGGCGTGAAACTGGCCCAGCGTTCACTGGCGCGCGAAGACCGCGACGGTCACCGCGACCTGCTGCTCAAGACCTTCGATGCCTTTGGCATCGGTTTCGATTCCTGATCCGGAGACCACCATGTCCACAGCCCTGCCCCGGCACGTCATCGACTTCGCCAGCGACCTTGCCCCCCGTGAAACTGAAATCAACGACCCGGCCGTGGTCGACACGCCTTACCGCAGCAAGAGTTGGCGGCACTTTGTGCAGCCCGGGAAAAACGCCGTGGCCGGCATCTGGGAGGCGGGACCGCACCGGGAGCGTTGCCAGTGCGATTACGACGAGCTGTGTCACATCCTCGAAGGCAGCGTACGCCTGACCGATGCCGAGGGCGTCGCGCGCACGTTCGGCCCCGGTGACTCCTTCGTGGTCGCCAGCGGATTCAACGGCACCTGGGAAAACCTCACGACGGTGCGCAAGGTCTATTTCATCCTCGGCTAACGTACCTGATTACGCCCGTTGCGCTTGGCCTGATACAGCGCATCGTCGGCACGGGTCAGCAGGCTTTCCGGCGTGTCGCCGGGGTGTGCGTGAGCCACGCCGAACGACGCGGTGATGGTATCCAGCACCGTGTCGGTGCCCCGGG
>RCUH01001602.1_pt1 | contig 16144 bp, 17 predicted proteins | sample 2166191 | NCBI WGS metagenome assembly RCUH01 (sample SAMN09932848, study PRJNA488358) | compost metagenome | feature: garden; material: soil; isolation source: compost soil in an enriched community after 214 h of incubation | place: Germany: Experimental Botanical Garden Goettingen | collected...
GGTCCAGCAGGGCCTCCGAGCGGCGCGCATGCGCTTCGAAGATGAAGGGGGTGAGGGTGCCCTGGAAACGGCCTTCGATGAGCAGTTCGCGGAGGGCGCGGCGATCCACCGGATCGAGGCTCTCGCACCAGTCGACGTAGACGCCCTGGCCGCGGCGGTCGAGCTTGGCGAGGGCTGCCTGTTCGGCGCGCTGAGCCTGGCGCTCGGTCTCGGCGGTGTCCCCGAAGAGGGAGCGGACGCCGCGAATCTTAACTTCCAAGACTTTCAGCTGCAGATTGAGCAACGCCGTCCCGCGGATCTTATCGGAAGCTTGACCCATCATCGTCCCACTCCTTCAACCAAGTGTATGCAACCTGTCACAAAGGTGTTATCGCGGGTCCCCGCGGAAAGATTCTTATGGCTCTGGAAACGATCGATTAAGCAATTGGAAAGCTTTGGTAAGGCTTCTCTCCCTTGCGTGATGCGGATCACTTTGAGAGGATGGAAAGCCAGGAGGGTTCTCATCGCGATGGAATTGACGCGCTATCATGTCCCGCCCGACCAGGACGGGTGGACGGTCTGGGCCTTGCTTCGCAATCAGCTCGACCTGTCCCGCCTGATGATCCGGAGGCTGAAGCTGGTAGACGGCCTGCTCGTCAACGGCATCCCGGTGAAGACCCATCATCGCCTGCAGGCGGGCGACGAGTTGCGCCTGGTCGCCGCCGACCGCCCGTCGGCCGGGGTCATCCCCGAGCCCATGCCGCTGGACATCGTCTACGAAGACGCCGACCTCCTGGCGCTGAACAAGCCCGCCGGCCTCATCGTCCACCCCACCAAGGGCGAATACGTCGGCACCCTGGGCAACGGCGTCTCGCATTACCTCATGGAGCACGGCCATTCGGGACGCTTGCATCCCGTTCACCGGATCGACAAGGAAACGTCCGGCCTCGTGCTCTTCGCCAAGCATGAACTGGCCCATTTGCGCCTGGCCTCGGCCATGACCGCCGGCCAGGTCCAGCGCCGCTACTGGGCGCTTGCGGAGGGCTGCATCCCCCTAGAGCGCGGCCGTATCGACTGGCCCATCGGCCGGGAACCCGACCACGGCTCGAAGCGCCGGGTCGATGCCATGGGGCAGCCCGCCCTGACTTACTTTCAGGTCATTCGCCGCTTCGAGGCCTTCACCCAGCTCGATTTGCTCTTGGCGACCGGCCGAACGCACCAGATCCGGGTGCACATGGCCCATCTCGGCTATCCGCTCGTCGGAGACCCCTTCTATGGAGCGCCGCATCCCCGCCTGGCGCGCCAGGCCCTGCATGCCCGCAGCTTGACGATCCCGCATCCCCAGACGGGCCTGCCCCTCGATCTCAACGCCCCCCTGCCGGAAGACCTGCGGGCTCTGCTCGACAGCTGAGGGCTCTGCTCGAAGGCTGAGGCCTTCCTTCGTCGGCGACCTCCCTCCCGTTTTCGCAGGCTTCATGGTTGCATGGAGCCGGCGGGCCCCTTTCGACGCTCGCCTCTCATGCCCTCGTGGGAAAGGAGCCGTGCGATGACCACCCCGTCTCAAGAGCCCCCTCGCCTCCCCCTCGATTACTTCGCGGCCGACCCGGCCTTCCGCCGCTTGATGGCCCGTATGCTGCCCAAACCCATGCATGATTGGGCCTTGCCCCGCTTCATGCGCATGGGAATGCAGGCCGCCACCGAGGTGAACCCGCTGGCGATCGCCGCGGACCGTACGCCTCCCCAGCACCGCCCCTACGATCCCGTCGGAAACCGCATCGACGAAATCGTCTACCACCCCAGCTACCCCGAAATGGTCCGGATCGCCTATGGCTCCGGCCTCGTGAGCCTGGGGTACGACTCCAAGGCAGCATCAGGGCTGGGCCGCATCCCGCATGCCGTGACCTTCGGCCTGGGATACCTCTTCGCGCAGGCCGAGGCCGGCCTCTACTGCCCGGTCTGCCTGACGGCGGGTACGGCGCGCATGGTCGCCAAGTTCGCCTCCCCCGAGCTACAGCGCCGCTACCTGCCCCGCCTCACCACCGCCAACGTCGAGGAACTCTGGCAAGGAGCCATGTTCCTTACCGAGAAGGCCGGAGGCTCGGATGTCGGCCAGACCAGCCTATCGGCGGTAAGGGACGGAGAGGCCTGGCGCCTCTGGGGCGATAAGTGGTTCTGTTCGAACGCCGACGCCGGCGTGATGATGGTCCTCGCCCGCCCCGAAGGCGCCGAGGCCGGTACCCGCGGCCTCGCCCTCTTCCTGGTGCCCCGAAACCTCGAAGACGGCTCGCGAAACCCGATTCGGATCAACCGCCTCAAGGACAAGCTCGGCGTTCGCTCGATGGCCTCCGCCGAACTGGATTTCCAGGGGGCGATCGCCTACCCGGTCGGAGACCTCTCCAAGGGCTTCCACTACATGGCCGAGATGCTCAACCTCTCGCGCGTCTTCAACTCGGTCGCCTCGATCGCCGTCTCCCGCCGCGCCCTCTTCGAGGCGATTCGCTACATCCGCGATCGCGTGGCCTTCGGCAAGACGGTGGATCAGCATGCGCTCGCCCGCGAGATCCTGGCCCGGATGATCGTCGAGCAGGAGGCCGCGACCCAGCTGGTCTTCCAGACCATTCATCACCTGGATCAGGTGGATGCCGGCGCGGAGTCGGACGGCCCGCTGCTGCGCATCCTCACGCCCATGATCAAGGCCCATACCGGCAAGCTCGCCGTCTCCCACGCCTCGGAGGCCATGGAGCTTCACGGCGGCAACGGCTACATCGAGGATTTCGTCACCGCGCGCCTGCTGCGAGACGCCCAGGTCCTGCCCATTTGGGAAGGGACGACCAATATTCTGGTTCTGGACACGCTTCGCGCCATGCTCAAAGAGAAGGCCCATGAGGCGCTCCTGGCCTCCTGCGCCCGCCGCCTGGAAGGCCTTTCGGATGCGCGTCTCAAGGACTGGGCCCGTCCCGTCGAGCAAGCCCTCATGGCGCTCGCAACCGAGGTCTCGGGCTGGGACAGGCTAGAGGGCGGACGCCGGGAGCTTGCTGCCAAGCGCTTCTTCGAGGATGTCGTGGCCGTTGCCGAGGCCTCTTTGCTTTTCGAGGCGGCTCAGGCGGGGCTCGCGGAGGGTTCGCGGCGCGAGGCCCTGGTAGCGCGCCTTTACGCGCTCATGCGCTTCGGCGATCGCCGTGAGGCGATGGAGGCCCTTTGCGACTCCTACGAGGCTTTGGTCGATCCCTCAGGAGCGGCGGTCATGCCGGCGTTTCTGGACGTCCTCTCGCGCGCCTGAGGCCGATGTCGGCCGGGTGGCTTGGGCTGCGCGCCCGTCTTTGGTAAGATAGAGGGCAGTTCGATCGATTTCCGCTAGAAGGGGTTTCCATGCCCGATCAACTCATCAAAGCGATGGCCGCGGATGGCCGCATCCGCGTCGTCGCTGCCATCACCACCGACCTGGTCGAGGAGGCCCGCCGCCGTCACCAGACCAGCCCGACGGCCACCGCGGCCCTCGGCAAGGCCCTCACCGGAGGTTTGCTCCTCTCCCAGGCCCTCCTCAAGGACCGGGGCACGCTGACGGTTCGCATCATCGGGAAAGGCCCCCTGGGCGGCATCCTGGTGGATGCCAAGGCTGACGGAGCCATTCGCGGCTACGTCGCGCATCCCGATATCCACATCCCTCCCACCGAGCAAGGCTCTTTCGACGTGGGAGGAGCCGTTGGGCGCGACGGCACGCTCTCGGTCACCCTCGATACCGGCACGGGCACGCCCTTCTCGGGTACGGTCGAGCTCTTGAGCGGCGAGCTCAGCGACGACTTCACCCACTACATGGCGACCTCCCAGCAGACGCCGTCGGCCATCTCGCTTGGTTTCTTCATGGGGCGCGAAGGCCACGTGGAGGCCGCCGGGGGGCTCATGGTCCAGCTCATGCCGGGCGCCGGCGACGAGATCGCATGGCGACTCGAACAGGCCATCCGGGAGCTGCCGGCTTTGACCGAGCTGATCCGGCGCAACCAGTCGCTGGATCAGATTGTCGAGATAGCCCTCAAGGGCTTCGCCGTCGAGGTGCTCGAGCGCTCGGATCGCCCCCGCTTCCAGTGCCAGTGCTCGGAGGATCGCGTCATCCGCGCGATCGCGAGCCTGGGGCCGACCGAGATCCAGAGCATCATCGACGAGGACGGCAAGGCCGAGGTCCGCTGCCACTTCTGCAACGAGGAATACCTCCTCAGCCGCAAGCAGCTCGAAGACCTCCTCGCGTCCTAAAACCCAAATCCAAGAAAGCGCCGCAGGCGGACCTGCGGCGCTTTTGTCTACGCGGAGAAAAGCCCGAAGGCCGGAAGCAATGCTTCCAGCCTTCGAGTTAGAGCATTAAATGCGCCGCGGGGTTAGACCGCGCGGTGCACCTTGCCGGCCTTCAGGCACGAGGTGCAAACTTTAACCTTCCGAACGGTCCCGCCAAGGTTGGCGCGAACGCTCTGAAGATTGGGGAGCCACCGACGCTTGGTGTGGCGATTCGAATGGCTCACGTTGTAACCCGTGCTCGGGCCCTTGGCGCAGACTTCGCAAACCTTGGACACCTTGGTAACCTCCGGTAGATAATGGATTTCGGCCTTCGGATATAATCGAAAGACGCAAGGCATCAGCTTATCATAGGTTTAAGTCCTTGGCAAGAATTCGAGTGATGGCCTGAGAAAGACCTTGCCCCCCTGCTTGGAGAGAGTCGCTTGCTCGTCGTGATCGTCGGAAATACCCGGACCCACCTCGGCGTCCCCCTGGATGCGGGGGGCTGGCGCGTGACGCGCTACGAGACCCGGGAAGCCCCGTGGTCGCATCCGGCGCCTGGATGCCCCACGGGAATCGTTTCCGTCGTTCCTGAGGCCTCTCAGAGGCTCATGCGGGCATGGGAGGCGGAGGATCCGATCCTGCTGTCGGCTGCGAACGCTCCCTTGCCCATTGCCTACCAGCCCCCGACCTCCCTGGGGGCCGATCGGATTGCCAATGCCGTCGCCCTTTACGCACGCTACCGCGGGCCCGCCATCGCCGTCGACTTGGGCACAGCCACGAGCCTCACGGCCATCGGAGCGGATGGAACCCTCCTCGGGGGGGCGATCGCCCCCGGCCTCGACATGAGCCATGCCGCTCTGGTCGACCGCACGGCCCAATTGCCGCCTGTGCCGCTCGCGGACCCGGGCGTTTCTTGGGGAAGCACGACGGTTGAAAGCATCCAGTTGGGCCTGGTTGCCGGACACGTCGGCCTCGTGACCCACCTCGTGACCCGCATGCGCGCCGCCCTGGGCTTGGAAACCCCCGTCGCGCTCACGGGAGGGGGGGCGCGGGTGCTCGCCCCCTTGCTGCCGGACTACGATTGCCTGCCCGATCTCACGCTCGAAGGCGGGCGCCTCTGGCTCGCCCACACCCTCGCCGAAAGGAAACGATGAGGATGTCCGATCCGACGTTCTCCCTGCGCGCCCATCACCTGATGTGCGTGACCACCTACCAGGGGAAGGGCTACTCGCCCGACTTCGTCGCCAACATGAACCGGGTCTGGCATGCCTTGCGCTCCGGGGCGTACCCCCAGGTCGAGGTGCATGCGGTCGCCGACCCGCTTTGCCAGGCCTGTCCGAACCTCCAGGATCCCGCGGAGCCGACGTCTTGTCAGTTCCAGCGTTCGATCGAAGCGCGCGATCGCCGCTTACTCGCGGCCATGGGCTGGGAGGAAGGTCAAATCGTCGAACTGGAAAGCGTCATGGAGTACATTCTTACGCATCACGCAGACCTGCTTTCACAAGTCTGCGTGGGTTGCGACTGGATGGCGATCTGCGGGCAGCAGCGCTTCACATGGCTGGAGGACGAGCCTCCGGTGCCTTTACCGGTCGTGAGGTGAGCTAACGACCTACCAGAAGGGCCACCAGCCGCGCGACGGCGGCTCCTTCAGCGGGCGCTTGAAATAGGCGCGTCCGCCGGTGATCGAGACCAGCTCCCAGCCCTCTTTGCCGAGATCCTCGAGCCGCTTGGCGTCGGGACCGCTCAGGACGGCCTTGGCCACCATGCCGGGAATCCCGTCCACCGAGCCGGCGAGGAAGGTCTCGATCCGGTACTCCCACTTGGGACCGTCATAACGGGCGGGGGCGGGGGACTCGTCCGCGAAAGCCGGCATGGCCGGAGTCAGGGACGCGAGCGCGAGCGCGAGAAGCAGCCGTTTCATCAGAAAATCCCTCCCCCGATCGTGAGCCGCAGGAGGCCGATCGCGACCGCGGATCCGTTGAGAATGACGCCGGTGTTCGAAGGCTTCACCCCGGTTCGGGCTTCCTGGTCGCGCGCGACCAAGCTCATGACGAGCCCGATCAAGGCGAACGGGATGATCAGCCAGTTCATCCAACCGAGACACGGAAAGAAGGCCACGAAGGCCCCCAAGAAGGCGAGAACGCCCCAGACGACGCTAACGAGTTGCATGAGCAGCCTTTCGCTTGAGCAGCGTGACGGCCAGGAAGACGGCCAGGTTCACGACGAGGCAGAGCATGAGCCCGAGGCTCATGGGGTTGGCAGAGAGCGCTCCCGCGAGATCCCCGTCGCTGAGCAGGTAAAAGGCCCGGGTCATGCCGCAAAGCGGGCATGCCTTGCCCTGAAGCTGCCATTCGCAGGCTGGAATCCAGCCGGAAAGCGTGGCTTGGGGAACGACGAAGGGCAAGAGTAGGATCGCCACCGTCCCCAGGCTGAGCAGTCTCCAGACGATTCGCAGCGCGGGGACGAGGTCGGCAGGCATGGGGGCCTACTGAGGAAGGATCAGGGTCTGCCCGGGGTAGATGCGGCTCGGCCGCTTGATGATCGCCCGGTTGGCCTGGTAGAGGTCCTTCCAGCGCAGCGGATTCCCGTAGACCGACTCGGCGATCGCCCAGAGGGTGTCGCCTTGGCGGACCTGGTGCGTGCCACGGCTCCGGGCCGCGAGTCGGGGGATGACGAGCGTCTGGCCCGGATGGATCAGGTTCGGGCGCGACAGGACGTTCCGGTTCGCCGCGAAAAGGCTCGGCCACTTCAGGGGGCTTCCGAGCGTCGCGTCGGCGATGTCCCAGAGCGTGTCGCCGCGTTTGACGACGTAGCGGGTTCCTGCTGCTGCGGGCTTGACGGTGGGCTTCACCGTGGGTTTTGCTACCGGCTTGGCAGTCGGTTTTACCGTTGGCTTGGTCGTTGGCTTAGCCGTGGCCAGAGGGGTAGGTTCGGCCGTGGGGCTGGCCGTGGGTTTTACCGTCGGGCGAGCGGCAGGCGCGGCTTGCTTGGTCGTCTTGCGCATGGAGACGAGGTTATTACCGCCCAGCTGAGCGCGTGACAGCGTGACGCTCTGGTAGCCGGCGCGCTCGAGCGTGACGTGCGCAGCCCCGGAGGGGGCGTTGAAGGTGAGTTTGCCGTCGGCACGGGTCCGGGCGAGGGCGTTGCCTTCGGCGTCGCGAAGCACGACGTCGGCGAGCGGCTTGCCGGTTTCGACGTCCACGATGGTCATGCGGATCTCGGTCCGCTGAGCCCAGGCGGGAAGGGCTGTTGTGGGGCTGAGGGTGAGGGTCGAGGCGATGACCAGGGCGCTGGCGACGTGCATCAGGACCTTTTTGCCCATGGGGGCCCGCTTCAACGGAGCGGGAACATCCCAGAGGGTGCTGGTCCGGAGCGCCGAGGCGCGCGATCCCTTCAGCATGCGGCCGCGATCGGCGACGGCGTGGAGGATCAGAAGTTCAAAGGCGATGTCGTCGGCGACGGCGGGAAAGCTATCCGGCATAGGTCCTCTAAGCACGAGGTTTTCAGCGGCATGGCCGGGCCACCGGCCCGGCCATGCAAGAGTTCGGCTGTTGAACAGCCTACAATACGGCGGCGCTTATAGCAAGCTTCCGTACGTGTGCAGTCCCTGCGCCAGGTAGTTGACTCCGAGGTAGGTGACGAGCACCGAAACGAAGCCGACGATGGCGAAGATGGCCGAGCGCTGATCCTTCCAGTCGCGCGTGGTGCGCGCATGCAGGTAGCCGGCGTAGACCAGCCAGGTGATGAGCGACCAGGTCTCCTTGGGATCCCAGCTCCAGTAGGTGCCCCAGGCCGCGTTGGCCCAGATGCCGCCGGTGATGATGCCCAGTGCGAGGATGGGGAAGCCGAGGAGGATGAGGCGGTAGGTGATCTCGTCGAAGAAGGCGAGCGTGGTCGACTGGGTGCGGACCTGACCGAAGGTGGAGCCGCCCTCGAGGGCGAGGGTGCCGCCGCCGCCGTTCTGGTCGTTGCGCTTCTCACGGGAGTGAAGGATCAGGTAGACCACGGCGGCGCCGAAGGCCAGGAAGAAGGCGGCGTACGAGATCAGCATGAGGCTCACGTGGATCTTGAGCCAGTAGCTTTGGAGGGCCGGCATGAGGGGATGGGCGTCCTTGAGGCGGGCCGGCAGGATCGACGCGAAGCCGATCAGCAGGAACGCCAGGGGTGCGGTGGCGGCTCCGAAGTACTTGGGCTTCATGCGCCATTCGATGAAGAGGTAAATGGCCAAGAGCGCGAAGATTAGACCCAAGAGGGACTCGAAGAGGTTGGAGAGCGGGGGATAACCGGCGTAGTAATAGCGCATGACCATGGCGCCGATGGAGCCGATCAGGCCCACGCCCATGGCGACGGCGCCGGCGAGCCGGGCCCATGCCTGCTTGCCGATGATCTCCGTCCAGAAGAAGATGCAGGCGGCGAGAACCCCCCAGAAGAGGGTGTTCACGAATATCGTTTCGATCGCAACGAGGTTGTTCATTGTTACTCCTAGGCGGTCGTTTCCAACTTGGAGCGGATCTTGAGCAGCTCCTGTTGGAAAGTGAAGCGGCCGCGGTTGGCTACCCCGGAGAGCAGGTACTCACCGTTGGAGCGCCGGGAGAGCCAGACTTGACGATGGCTGATGAAGGCGAGTGCGACGCCCAGCACCACGGTGAAGAAGCCGGCGTAGACGATGGGGATGCCGGGGTCGGCCTTGACCTGAAGGCCCGAGTACAGGGCGGGTTCGTTGTAGGTGATCGTTTCGCCGGCCAGGACGGTCGACTTGCCGGCCTCCAGCACCGCGACGGGCTGGAAGGTGTTGAGGTCGATGATCTGCAACGGGGCCCGGTGGTCGGGGAGGTACAGGAAGAACTGACCGGAGCCGACATCCACCCGACGCGAGATGGAGCCTTGGAGCTTGAAGCGCTCGGCATTCTCCAATTCGATCATGCGGGTGGGGGTGTTGCCGATGGTCAGCTTGGCGCCGCCGACGCCCCAGAAGGCCTGGTAGAAGGTGACGCCGTCGATACGCAGCGGCTTGTTGACGTATATCTGGTGCGTCTCGGGCGCATGCCCGGGGCGCTGGATCGTCAGATCAGAGTAGAACTGCCGGACGGTCTGGGGGTTGTAGTACTCCATCCAGAACTTGTCGAGTTGGACCGCCCAGTTGTAGTGTCCCGAGGCGAGGGCGCCCTGCTGGTGAGCGACCTTGACGATGTCGTTGATCGGGGCGCTTTGGCCGACGAAAAGCGGGGCTTGGGACTTGAAGCCCATCAGGCCGCTCACGAGGCCGCCGATCAAGAGAAGGAAGAGGCCGATATGGGTAACCAGTGCCGAGAACTTGGTGACGCGTCCCTTGTCGGCCACGATCTGGCCGTTGGGGAAGGTGAAGACGCGGAAGCGGTGGGCGCGGAGCAAGGCCGCGACCTGCTCCTGCTCGGTAGGAGGCAGAGCGAGACGATCGGCATGCATGCGCTCCTGGGTCGCTTCGGCCATGGGCCGGGGCGGCTTGAGGGCCACGCGCAGACGGGGCAGGCAGACGTACCAGGTGGACATGGCCAGGTTGAAGAAGAAGATCGCCAGCAGGCTCAGGAACCACCAGGAGTAGTAGACGTTATGAGCTCCGACGGCCAGCAGGATCTGCTTGGCCTGGGCGCTCATGGGGGAATTGAGGACGCCCGAGGGATCTCCCTGAGGGACGAGCGTGCCGAGGATCGAGCCCATGGCGATGGCCAGGATCAGGGTGATTCCCAGCTTGACCGAGCTCCAAAAACGAATGAAGCCGGCCCAGGAGGCTCCCCCCGACGCGGGGCGGCCGTTGAGCGGCTGTTCTTGACTTTGCGTCGCTGTCGACATCGGTAATGGCTTTCCCTTCGTGAAGGCCCGGGGCTTTGTCGGGATGGTTCATTCTAGCGGGCGGGAATGGTGGTGGCAAGGTGGCCGGACCGGCCGTTGGCTCATCTCAGAATACGTGGGCGTGGTCTTTCGGTCAGCTGTGGCAAACTACGGATGCCCGGGCTCAAGTGATGCGGTAGGGTGGAGAATGGCTGACGGGCCCCCTTCTTTAGCCAGGATGAACTCGCCAAGATTCATAACTTGTAAACGAGGGACGGGCACGCATCTCGGCGGATACGCTATAATATGGATGCTCGATTCGGGGATTGGTTCCCAAACAGGAATCGCGACGACCACCTCTTTTGACCCCAGGGCCCCGATCGACGGTCTCGCTGCCATGGTGGCGAGACGGCCCAACTGAGGAGTTCTAGACGACATGCACGTAATGATGCTCGGTTTGAGCCACGCCTCGGCTCCGGTGGAAGTCCGGGAGCGGGTGGCGTTTTCCGGTCAAGGACTGGCGATGGGCCTCTCGATGCTGGTCAGCCGCTCCGCCGTTCTCGAGGGAGCTATCCTCTCGACGTGCAACCGAACCGAGCTTTACGCCGTGGTTTCCAGCCCCGCCGCTGGGCGTGAGGCTCTCAGGTCGTTCATTCTCGAGGAGCGCCACCTGCCTCCCGAGGTCTTCGAGGAGTTCTTCTATTTCCTCGAAGGAGACGACGCCATTCGCCACCTCTTCCGGGTCGCCGGAGGCCTGGAGTCCCAGATTCTCGGCGAGGGCCAGATCCTCAGCCAGGTCAAGGATGCGCAGGCCGCCGCTCAGCTGCACCGGACCATGGGAGCGGTCCTCGATTCCCTCTTCCGTTTCGCGGTGACCGCCGGCAAGCGCGTGCGGACCGAGACGGAGATCTCCCGTGGCGCAGTCTCGGTCTCGAGCGCGGCCATCGAGCTCGCCAAGGAGACCCTGGGCGGCTTCGACGGCAAGTCCATCATGATCCTGGGCACCGGCAAGATGGGCGAACTGGCCGCTAAGCAGCTTCCGTCCTACAACTTCGAATCGATCTACGTCGTCAACCGCACCCTGGAGTCGGCCCAGCAGCTCGCCACCCAGATCGGCGGGGTTGCCGTCCCCTTCCATGCGATGCAGGACGCCCTCGAGACGATCGACATGCTCGTCTGCTCGACCGGAGCGCCGCACTACGTGCTTACCCCCAGCGAGATGCAGTCCGTGATCGACAAGCGCGACGGTAAGCCCATGCTGATCGTGGACGTCTCCGTGCCTCGAAACATCGACCCCGCCCTTGGCCGCATGCGCGGTATCACCGTCTATGACGTGGATGATCTCCAGTCGGTGGCCTCCAAGAACCGCAATGAGCGCCAGGCCGTCGCCAGGGAAGTCGAGGCGATCCTCGATGCCGAGATCAGTCATTACCAGACCTGGCTCAAGAACTACCGGATGACTCCGACCATCAGCTCCTTCCGCAACAAGGCCCATGACCTTCGCGAGCAGGAGCTCAACCGCTTCTGGGACTCCAACGCCCAGAAGTTCACCCCCGAGCAGCGCCAGCTCATCGACTCGATGACCCAGGCCCTCGTCAACAAGTTCCTTCATCAACCCCTGACCAGCCTCAAGGGCATGAACGCCTTGCAGCAGCACCATCACGCCAGCGCCCTCCAGGCCCTCTTCGACCTCAAAGTCGAGGACTTCCAGGAGCATTACCTCCGGCGGAATGGCGAGCGGCGCACGATGCCCCTCGCATGATGCGCTGGACGCTTCTCGCGCTCCCCGCGCTCTCGCTGGTCGTCGTCGGCTGTTCCTCCCATTTCGGGGCGCCCCTGGCGACGTCTGACGCCTCGACGCTCGCGGCGCGCAACACTCAGTCGATCTATCCCCTGACCAAGGGCCTCACCTGGCGCTTCCAGACCGTGTCGCGTTCCGGCGACGGCCCCGAACGTCCAGGTCCCGAGCAGTTCTCCCAGGTCGTCGAATCCGAGTACGTGCTCGGACAGGTTCGCGCCGTCGTCGTCCGCAAGGTCGGGGATCGCGAGTTTCCGCCGACCCGCGCCGTCGTGGACGCCCGCGCCGTAACCCTGTCGCGCGCCAACACGCCTGAAGACGGCTCGATCACCGTCCTCAACTTCCCCTTGGATCCTGGTCGGACTTGGCCGGGCCGAAGCTGGGGAGCCCAAGCGCAGGAAACCATCACGGTCGTGGGAACCGAGTCGGTCACGGTGCCGGCCGGCACCTTCGAGGCCACCCGCACGCGGCATCGGATTGCGTACGCGACGGGAACCGAGGACTTGCTCCATTACTGGTACGTCCCTGGAATCGGCATGGTCAAAGCGATTGAAGGCTTGACGGTCGACCTGGGTCAGGGCCCCGTCCTGCAGCAGGTCACGGCCGAGCTTAAATCTTGGGGCAAGCCCTAGGTCTCCGGACCGATCGCTTCACCCTTTAACGAGCGATCGTTGCAAGATTCACAAAAGTTTTGCATGATAGAGAGACCAGCTTGAAGTCACCTCTCTGAGCTGGGGGCCCGCCGTCCACACACCCGGCGGGCCCGCCTTTTTTTCTCCATCACCCGTTGCGTCATCCCGCGAACACCCTTTGCGTCATTCCCGCGGAAGCGGGAATCCAGCGTCCTCCTGGCCCCCTGCCTGCGCGGGGGTGACGGGGGGAGAGCGCGGGGGGACGCCATGCTACTTGATCGACACGACCGCCAGGGTGCAGCGCGAGATGCAGACCATGGCGCCCTTTTCGTCCACGATTGCCACGCTCCAGACCTGCGTCGTCCGGCCCCGGTGAATCGGGGTGGCGGTCGCCGTCACGGTCCCGTCGCGTTTCCCCTTCAGGTGGTTGGCGTTGATCTCCACGCCGACAGCCGCCTGCGTCTCACGATCCACGTTCAGCCAAGCGCCAATGCTGGCCACAGTTTCGGCCAGGGCCACCGACGCCCCTCCATGCAGCAATCCAAAGGGCTGACGCGTCCGATGATCGACCGGCATGGTGGCGACGACTTGATCCGGGCCCGCTTCCACGAGCGAGATGCCCAGGGCTTCGGCCAGGTTACCCTGACCCATTTGGGAGAGTTCGGTGGGGGTGAGCATTTAGACCTCCGGAGGGGGCGCTGCCGTGGCGGGCGCGGGTTCCACCAAGTTTTGCTTCTCGATGGAGGGGATGTAAAGGTTCTGGATCAGCACCATGAGGGTGGCGACGATGGGGACCGCGATGATGGCTCCCACGATGCCGAGCATCTCGGCGCCGATCATGATGGCGAAGAAGACCAAAATGGGGGGCATCTCCACGGAGGAGGACAGGATCAAGGGGCTGATGACGTTGCCCTGGATGACGTTCGAGACCGCGAAGATGGCGATGACGATCAGGGCCAGCTTCCAGGAGACGGTGAAGGCCACGATCACGGCGGGAATCGCCCCGAGGGTCGATCCGACCAGGGGGATGATCTCCATGAGGCCCGCAATGGCGGCGAGCACCCAGGCGTAGGGCACCCCGGCAATGGTCAGACCGATGCCGAGCAAGATGCTCAGGGCCGCCATGCTCATCAGTTGGCCCCGAACATAGGCGCCAAGCCGCTGAGCGATGGGGTCGAACTGCTGGGCGATCCGGTCGCGGTACTGCGGGGGAATGAGCGAGAGGAAGCCCTTGCGGAGGTTAGGACCGTCCGCGAGCAGGAAGAAGGTCGTGATCAGGACGCCGCCGAGGCCAATCAGAGCCGAGGCCACGGCAGCTGTGGCCGTCAACGTGGAGGCGAGCCAGCCCGAGGCCCGCTGCGAGATGAACGTGGCGATCTGGGTGGTGCTCGGCAGGACGTGGTACTGGGCTTCGAGGGCGCGCAGGCTTTGCAAGAGGGTTTCGTACTGGGCGACGTAGGCGGGGAAGTCCTTGACCAGATCCTGGATCTGGGCGATCAGGACGGGGATCAGGATCATGCCCACGAGGCCCAGCGAGCCGAAGATCAGGACGAAGACCAGCAGCGTGGCGAGAGGGCGCGGGATCCGCTTGGCGGTGAAGTAGTTCACCGCCGGGGCGAGGGCGGCGGCCAGGATCAGCGCAACCAGCACCAGCGCGATGATGAAGGGGAAGTTCATGAGCGCGGCGATGCCGACGATGAGCGCGAGCGCTTGGAAGAGGATCCGGGGGCTGATGACGACGGTGATAGGGGGCATGCGAGTCCTCCGGGTTGATGCGATCAGCGTTCCTTCGTGAGCAGGGCGACGGCCTCGACGTGAGCGGTTTGGGGGAACATGTCGACCGGCTGGACCTTTTCCAGGCGGTAGCCGCCTTCCTCGACCAGGCCCTTCAGGTCGCGGGCCAGGGTCGCGGGGTTGCAGGAGACGTAGACGATTCGGGGAATGCCCGAGCGGGCGATCGCCGAAACGACCTCCGGCTCGCAGCCCTTGCGCGGGGGATCCAGCACCGCCACGTCAAGCGCGCCCGTCTCCGACAGCAAGCGCGCCAGGCGATCTTCGACCTTGCCGGTGAGGAACTTGGCGTTGGCGATGCCGTTGAGGCGGGCGTTGGCGATCGCATCCCGGGTGGCTTCGGGGATCACCTCGATCCCGATGGCCTCGCCGGCGCCCTTGGCCGCCAGGTACAGGGCGATGGTGCCCGTCCCCGAGTAGAGATCCACGATCCGCTCGCCGCCTTTGACGTCGGCATACTCGACGACCGTGTCGTAGAGCCGCTCGACCTGCTCGGAGTTTACCTGGAAGAAGGAGCGGGCCGAGATGGCGAAGGTCAAGGGGCCGATCTTCTCGAAGAGATGGTCCTTGCCCCAAAGCAAGCGGGTCTCATCGCCCATGAGCGCGTTGCCGGGCTTGCTTTGGACGTTCTGGACGATGCTGGTCACCCCGGGGAACTGCTCGCGAACCCGCTCCACCCAGTGCTCTTCGAGCGGGAAGTCGGCACGGGTGGTGACCAGGCCAATCATCAGCTCGTTGGTCTGGTGTCCGGCCTTGGCGAAGGCCGAACGCAACCAGCCCTTGCCGGTGCGCTCGTCGTAGAGCGGGAAGTCGAACTCCGGAAGGGCCTTGCGCAAGAAGTCGAGGACCAGGTTGTTGAGCGGGTGCTGGATGTAGCAGTGCTCCACGTCGACGACCTTGTGGCTGCGCGCCTCGTAAAGGCCGATGCGGATGCCTTTTTTTTCGTCCTTGGCGAGGGCCCAGTGCACCTTGTTACGGTAGTACCAGGGATCCTCCATGCCCATGGTGGGCGCGACGAGCTGATCCTTGGCGAAGCCTCCGATACGCGTCAGCGCCTCTTCCACGAGGTGGCGCTTCCAGTGGAGCTGGGACGCGTAATCGACTTCTTGCCACTGGCAGCCTCCACAACGCCCGAAGAGCGGGCATCGGGCGCCGGCGCGCTGAGAGCCGGGAGTCAGGACTTCCTTGACCAGGGCGCGGCCGTAACTGGGCTTGGTCGAGATCACCTCGGCCATGACGCGGTCCCCGGGGACGCCGCCCGGCACGAAGAGGGTGAAGCCCCCGTGATGGGCGATGGCTTCGCCGCCCGGAACAAGCGATTCCAGGTCGAGGGTGATGAGATCCCCGGCGGAAACGGGGGGAGTCGGCTTGGTCATGGTCTCCTTTCCCGCGTCTCGCCCGCGGGCGTCAGCGTCTGGGCAATGTCCTCGGACGGCGTTTCGCCCAGTCCGAGGACATCCTGATAAAGGGCAATCGTCTCGGCAATGCCCCGCTGCACCGAGAACTTCGTTGCCTGGGCGAAACCCGCCAGACGCAAGGAATCGGCGAGTTGGGTATCCGAGAGGACCCGGTCAAGCGACGTCGCGAGGGCGGTGGTATCGGCCGGATCAAAGGCCAGGGCAGCTTCGCCGGTCACCTCGGGGATGGAACTGGCATGACTTGCGACCACCGGGGTGCCGCAGAGCATGGCTTCCAGGGGAGGCAGCCCGAAGCCCTCGTAGAAGCTGGGGAAGGCGAAGCAGGAAGCGGCCCGGTACAGGGCGGGAAGCTCGTCATCCGGTACGAATCCCTGGTACTTGACCCGATCCTGCAGGCCGAGGCGACGGACCAGGGCGTCCAGGCGCTTGGGGCGGCCGATCTTGAGCAG
>RCUH01001604.1_pt1 | contig 16125 bp, 20 predicted proteins | sample 2166191 | NCBI WGS metagenome assembly RCUH01 (sample SAMN09932848, study PRJNA488358) | compost metagenome | feature: garden; material: soil; isolation source: compost soil in an enriched community after 214 h of incubation | place: Germany: Experimental Botanical Garden Goettingen | collected...
CGAGCCATATGGCGCTGTCGTAGGTGCGCCGGTTGCTGATGGGCCGGGGTATACGCGGCATGTGAGTGATGCTGCTACTGGGCTAAGCCAGATGCAGTAGCGGTATATGGATCCGCAGTTGGGGGTGTTCCTGTCCGTCGACCCGGTGACGGCGTATGAACAGCCGGTGGGGCAGTTCAATCGGTATCGGTATGCGAACGGGAATCCGTACAAGTTTAGAGATCCTGACGGACGAATTGTCGAAACCGTATGGGACGTTGCGAACATTGCGATGGGCGCGACCAGTGCCTACTCGAACTTTAGCCAAGGTAATGTGGGGGCGGGTCTTGTCGACTCAATCGGTGTGGCGATTGACGCTACGGCAGCTGCAGTGCCCTTTGTTCCCGGAGGCGCTGGCGCCGCGATCAAGGCGGTCCGCACTACTGACAAGGCAGTAGATGCATTGCGGTCTGGGCGAAATACGAACAAGTTGCGACCGGACTCCAGTGCGGAAGGAGCGCATTCTGTTTTTAAGCGTGGTGAGGATGGCAACATTAGCAACACTGCGACTTACGAGCCGAATTCGAATAATCCATCCGGTTACCAAGAGGTGAAACGTGTTGATGTAACCGGTAAGGCCCACACCAATCCAGATGGAGCTACAATTGCAACGCCTCACGTAAAAGAGGCAGGACAGAAGGGTGTACGCCCGGCACTGCCAGAAGAACTGCCTAAGCTTAAATGAGGTCATCTATGAACACCGCTATCTCGTTGTTGCAAAAATGGTATGCGCGGCACTGTGACGAAGATTGGGAGCATTCCTACGGTATCAAAATAGATACGCTGGATAATCCGGGGTGGATACTTACCATCGACTTGGCTGATACGGAGTTCAGTGAGGTTTCACTGCCCCGGAATCGCATTGATCGTTCAGAAGTAGATTGGATCCAGTCTGAGATCTCGCAGCAGCGCTACATTGCTTGTGGAGGCGTCTTCAACTTAGAAGAGATGGTTGTTGAATTTCTCATTTTCGCTGGTGAGCGCGGAGTCGAGAATCTCAGCGCGTCTGCCTATGACGCTGAGTCGTAGATAGTCCTGTTCGATAGTTAGGATCGACTTTTACCCCTCTGCCGTGAGAGCAGCGGGAGTCGAGAGGGCAGGACGGGTCCTTATCTTCCGGGGTACTCACAGCAGCACATCATGGCAGATCTGCGAGGTACCAGTCTGCGCGCGATGGACGAGGATGCGATCAGGGGAAATGACTCGACTTCGAGGTTCCAATTGGGATCCTTTCAAGGTGTTTTCAGGGTTGGCGGAAGGCTCGATTCGATGCGCCTTGAGAAGAATACGAAGGGGAAATGATGCTCAATTCAACCTCGAGGAAATCCTGGATTGCTGTGAGTGTCATTGGAATGGCGGTGACTCTGGCTGCTTGTCGTAGCGAACGCTGCGAGGCTCTGGTCACAAATGAGTCACCCAGCGTCGGTCTGGCGCAGCGGTACTTCGTGAGACTCATGGATACAGTCAATCTAGCGCCCGAATCCGCATTCAAATCTGGTGGGGCTTGGCAGGTCACCATTGTTGACGCACGACCAGATCCTCAGCATAAGGGTGGCGATATTGATGGCTCCCTTTGGGTCGATTTCAGGGTCCGCTCGCCCTCGTCGCAGATCATAAGCGAGCGCTGCAATTCACGCTTTGATGTGTGTGTCGCTCATATCGTTGAGAAACTTCCGAAAAAGTGTCGCAGTCCGAACTAAACCGTGGTTCTCAATGGCGTGCTCTCCGGCGGTGATTCGGGTCCGGCGGCGTTCCGCAGGGCGTCCTGGCGTATTCGGTCGCGACACCAACAGTTCAGCTGGGAAGAGCATAGATATTCCCGCTAACGGAAATAAACCACATGAAACCCTTCACTACGATTGATTCTCTGGCTGATGGATCGCTCTACCTTCCAGCGCAGCTTAAGGGGCTGGATTCTTTCGATCAACTTGATTTGTTGCGTGGGGCGGAAGTAACGCGTTGCTGCATTCCTGCTGCTCAGCGCTCGGATCTTGCGTGGTGGGCCTGTCTGGAGTTCAGTTCTGGGTACTCACTTGAAATTACTTCATCCAGCACCCTGGTTCGTGGCTGGGATGAGTATGGGACGATCAATCTTGCTTTGGCACCAAGTGCCGTCAGCGATGGGGATCAGGTTGGCCTCTCAGAACCGGTGGGCTTTGTGGTAGGCCAGATCAGCATCCTCCGGTGGCAACGTGATGGCATCCTTGTCGATGCGGGAATAGAGTTCCGTTCAAAGGATGGCGGAGAGGTATTCAGTGCAGTAGCTGTGGACATTCCGGGTGCCTTTTCGATGTCGTTTCCTGATGGCGCCCCCAAAAATTGGCAGTTCCCTGCGGACGAGTACGCGCGGGTAGATGTATGAATGCGTAGGTCGTAGGTTCGATTCCTGTTTCCGGCACCAAATACAGCAGAAAGCGCCGGCCTTGGTCGGGGCTTTTTGTTTGTGGCTCGCTTGGTGGTAGTGCCGGCCGCTGGCCGGCAACCTCAGGTCCGTTCAACGCACCCCGGACTGACATCGGCACCTCGATCCGGTCCGGCTTCGCTGGCGCTTAGCGCCAAGGGCGTTGCTCACGTCAGGATGGTGTGGCTGGCCTCAATCGCACCGTTGGATTCCAGGCCGATGGTTCCTGTGCTATCAATACCAGGCCTTGCGTCAAGGCTCTTTCAGGGATTGGAAGGATGCACAGGTTCGGGGAAGCTGCAAGCGGTGTGTCTACCCGCTTCAGGGAAATCGGCGGTCGGCTTCGAAAGCTGGGTGTCATCGGGGGCTGGCTGTGCTGTGCGCTGCTGTGCCTTGGCCTGTCGCCCTGCGCAATCGCACAGACGACGGTCACCTACATACATACCGATGCCCTAGGCTCGGTTGTAGCCAAGAGTGATGCCAATGGCAACGTGATCGAGCGCATCACTTACGAGCCTTATGGCGCTGTCGTAGGTGCGCCGGTTGCTGATGGCCCGGGGTATACGGGGCATGTGAGTGACTCTGCCACTGGCATGAGCTACATGCAGCAGCGGTACATGGATCCGCAGTTGGGGATATTTTCCTGTCGGTGGACCCGGTAACGGCTTATGACCAGCCCGTGGGGCAGTTCAATCGGTATCGGTATGCGAACTCGAACCCTTACAAGTTCACGGATCCCGACGGGCGGCAGAGCCTGCCGCGTTCGGTCTACGAGACGGATTGGACCAAGCCTGAAACCAGGCAGGCGTTTGGAGAGGCCGTATCGATAGTTGCGGATTTCACTCCGGTCGTTGGTGACGTGAAGGGAGTGGCTGAAGCAGTTGGTGAGCCGACGCCAAGAAACATTCTTGCTGCCACCGTAGGCCTCATTCCTATTGTTGGAGATGTAGCAGGGAGGGCCATCAACAACGCGGACCATCTGATCGATGCAGCTGGAAAGCTGGAGCGGGTAAAGGGGGGGGGCCAAGGGCGGGTGGAAGGAGACGCAGGCAAGCTATTTGATGCAATCACCGATGGCGGCACCAAGACCTCTGGCGGTCGGGTGAGAATGCCGGACGGAACAGTCATAGGAAGCCACACGTCAAAAACTACTGGCGTGGCGACTATTGACATCAACAAGTCTGGCCAAATTTACAAGATAAGAATCGATGCGGTTAAGTAGGTTCGGGGGTGGAGTGATGATCGACTTTCAGTCAAGCGGCATTGTGGGATACGGCGAGGGTTCTCTCGATGAGCTGGATATTTGTTACCTAGAGAAATACTGGTTGAATCTAGAAAGCTTGGTAAGTTGTTGGGCAGGGTTGCTTAATCAGGCTTTCATTATCAATCGCGACGGTCCTGGAGTCCGATGCCAATCAAATATGGAGTACCGGCTCGGGGGCGTACTATTTACTGAGGAGGAGTTCCTCGACTTCAAGCGGCTGTCTATTGATCTAGGTGCCAAGAGTTTCGCAGTGATTGAGTATATTGGGCAGAGCGAGTGGGTGGATTTTTCATCTTTATCGTTTTTCCGATTTGCGTATCCGCTGGATGTGTCCTGGGGCGAGATGACAAGTTCCTGTCCGATTGCCGATGATGTGTTCATGCGACCCATCAGGGCATTCTTTGTCATTTCCGATAACGGGCGTATCGGTAAGTACGTGGATAGCGACGCATTGCATCCGTATGAGTTGTTCTTTTCCAGTAATTCGTAACGCGTATGTCGTAGGTTTGATTCCTATTTCCGGCACCAGATGCATCAAAAAGCCCCGGCCTTGGCCGGGGCTTTTTGTTTGTGGCCCGCTTGGTGGTAGTGCCAGCCAGCGGCCGGCAACCTCAGGTCCGTTCGACGCACCCCGGACTGACATCGGCACCTCGATCCGGTTCGGCTTCGCTGGCGCTTAGCGCCAAGGGCGTTGCTCACGTCAGGATGGTGTGGGTGGCCTCAATCGCCCCGTTGGATTCATGGCGGGTTATTCCTGTGCTATGAATACCCTGCCTTGCCTCAAGCTCTTTCAGGGATTGGACGGATGCGCAGGATCGGGGAAACTGCAAGCGGCGTGTCCACCCGCTTCGGGAGATTTAAGGATCCAGTTCGGAAGCTTGGTGCCGTAGGCGCATGGCTATGCTTTGTGCTGTTGCTGGGTCTGGCTGCTGTGCCGACCGCAAGCGCGCAAACGGTCACCTACATCCACACGGACGCGCTGGGCTCGGTAGTAGCCGAGAGCGATGCCAACGGCAACGTGATCAAGCGCTATGACTACGAGCCCTACGGGGCGATGGTCGGCGGTCAGGTCGCGGACGGGCCGGGGTATACCGGGCATGTGAGTGACTCGGCCACCGGTTTGAGCTACATGCAGCAGCGGTACATGGATCCGCAGTTGGGTGTGTTCCTGTCGGTTGATCCGGTGGCGGCCGATGGCGGCGATTCGAGACACTTCAATCGCTATGCGTACGCTTACAACAATCCATACCGTTTCACTGACCCTGATGGACGCTGCCCCGTCTGTCCCGTAATTGTCTTCTTCGTTATAGCCATGACGCACTCCGAGTCGGCGAATGCACCAGCTCCTGGCGAAGCGATTCAACGTGCACCAGTAGGCGATGCATTCGACGCTATTCCTGGTGGTGGTGCGGCGGTCCGGGGCGTCAGAACGACCGCTAACATGGTCGACAAAACGTATACGACCTACACCCGCGACCATCCGGTCAAGCCAACATACTCAGGGAAAACCAGCGGAACAGGGACACCTGAGCAGCAGGTGGCAAAGCGTACAGCCCAGCCAGATCATAAAGCCAAAACTGCAGATGGGTACGGTCCTGCCACGGTGGACAAGAACTCTTCAAATCCTGATGCAATCGCTGGACGCGAGCAGCGCCTTATTGAAAGTAATGGTGGGGCTCAGTCCCAAGGAGGGGCATCAGCCAACAAAATCAATGCAAGCTCTCCCAGTAATCCAAGACACGAGACCCGAATGGAGGCATGCAAGAGCGAATTCGGTTGTTAGCCATTAGGAAAAATTGGTGCCGATCGCGTGTCCTGGCTGACCAATGGATGCCCCGAACATTGAAGCGAAGTGCATGCATTGCCCCTTGGGGCCAATGAGCGGTCACGGCTAGTTAAAGCGAGAGGGTTGTAACAGGTCAAGCTCCGGTTTGGCCAACATCCAGCCGACGTCGTACTCCATCTGGTATTCCCACTCGCGCACAGTGCCTGGTGTCGAAATCAGAAGTCGCAATGCCTCATTAGCCTTTTCGGGATCATGCACTCTATATAGGAGTATGCGTTCTCCACGAGCCGTAATTCGGGCGAGAAAAATAGCGTTCTGTTCAACCTCAAGCGCGGGCGCAATCGCTTCCTCCAAGCCGGCAAGGGCTTCAATCTCCTCCTTGGTCGGCATGCCGTTCGCACCTTGCAACTTGCAATTTACTCCAATCCTCAAGTGCCACGGAAAGGCATCATGCCCAGTAAAGGTCAGTAATGTGGAATTGACCACTACGATAGCCGGGTCGCTACCAATGGAGGTCTCAATCAAGCTAAAGCAGGGAGCAGGGACATCTCTCATCCGTCTATCCATCTGGCACTGGTGTAAATTCTAGCACTTCGCTGCAGACAGCTTCGACTCCACGAGACGTGATGCGTTTGAGAGCGTTGGGATGAATGATCCCAGCACGGTAACCTTCTCAAAGGTTGATGAGAAGACCGGTACAGTTGTGGAATTCAAGGGGGGGCGAAGATTGGATACGATGGACCAAATGCCAGTCCTGGGCCTCACCATGACACCCAGCATATAAGCTGGCAGTCTGCGGGAAAGAGAGACGACCTTGGTCCACAGCGGGGAAATATCCCATATTCCGGAGAGCGCCATCCATCAAGGCCGGATAGGAAAGGCCAATGAGCACGAGGACGTATTCTGCTTCCTTGAAACGGGTGAGCAGGGTGGCATTACCCTGACCAGTTTACAGATGGGGACGCCTTCTAGCCTGGGATGGGAATTGACTTGGGATATATATCGGGCTGAAGCGCAAGCTTAGGGAGTCCACTTGCAGGTTGCGGATGCTTCAGTCGATTGCACTTGATATGACATCGGTCGGTGCGAGCTCTGGTTGCCATCCGACTCGATGGAGCGATTTTCTTTCCATGCTCGAGTCGGAATCGCGGTAGCCGGTTTCGACGCATACGGGCTTGAGAGCCTTGAGCCGACGTAAGAAAGTTGGTTGCTGCAACGGACGTAATGGTGAGCAGATAGGTGAGCACGTTGAGCGTAGCATCGGCATTTCAATGAAGGGCTCATTCCCAAGGAGGGGCATCAGCCAACAGGATCGATGCAAGCTCTCCCAGTAATCCGAGAAGCGAGGCCCGAATGGAGGCGTGCAAGCGTGAATTCGGTTGTTAGCCATTAGAAAAAACTAGCGCTACTCGCTTCTGCTAGCTGACCAATCCCGTGGCTAGAATCGGATAGAACGGCGTGTTCGGTCGCGACACCAACAGTTCAGGTGGGAAGAACATAGATCTTCCGGCTAACGGAAATAAACTACATGAAACCCTTCGCTAAGATTAATTCTCTGGCTGATGGTTCGCTCTGCCTTCCAGCGCAGCTTGAGGGGCTGGATTCTTTCGATCAACTCGACTTGTTACGAGGGGCAGAAGTAACGCGTTGCTGCATTCCTGTTGCTCAGCGCTCGGATCTTGCGTGGTCGGCCTGTCTGGAGTCCAGTTTTGGGTACTTACTTGAAATTACTTCATCCAGCACCTTGGTTCGCGGCTGGGATCAGTATGGGAAGATCAATCTTGCTTTGGCACCAAGCGCCGTCAGCGATGGGGATCAGGTTGGCCTCTCAGAACTGGTGGGCTTTGTAATAGGCCAGATCAGGATCCTTCGGTGGCAAAGTAACGGCATCCTTGTCGATGCGGGAATAGAGTTCCGTTCACAGGATGGCGGAGAGGTATTCAGTGCAGTAGCTGTCGACATTCCGGGTGCCTTTTCGATGTCGTTTCCTAGTCTCGCCCCAAAAAATTGGCAGTTCCCTGCGGACGAGTAGGTGCGGGTAGATGCATGAATGCGTAGGTCGTAGGTGCGATGCCTATTTCCGGCACCAGATGCGGCAGAAGGCCCCGGCCTTGGTCGGGGTTCTTGTTTGTGGCGACACGGCCGTTGGTGGTGCCGGCCGCTGGCCGGCAACCCGGTAGTGCTAGCCCATGGCTGGCAGCCCAGAATTTCCGAGCCGCGCGACCCGCCCCAGCGGCTTCGCAGGCGCTTAGCGCCGCGCCCTGTTCCTGATCTGGAAACCGCACCCGGCCATTCCTGTGCTATGAATACACAGCCTTGCTTCAAGGCACTTTCAGGGATTGGAAGGATGCGCAGGTTCGGGGGAACTGCAGGCGGTGTGTCGACCCGCTTCAGAATATTTGAAGATCGAATTCGCAAGTTGGGGGCATTTGGCACCTGGCTTTGCTGCGTGCTGCTCGTTGGCCTTGGCGTGTCGCCAGCCGCAGTCGCACAGACGACGGTCACGTACATCCATACGGACGCCTTGGGCTCGGTTGTCGCCGAGAGCGATGCCAATGGCAACGTAATCAAACGGTATGACTACGAGCCTTACGGCGCCGTGGTGGGTGGTCGGGTCACAGACGGGCCGGGGTATACCGGCCATGTGAGCGATGCGGCTACCGGGCTGAGCTACATGCAGCAGCGGTACATGGATCCGCAATTGGGGATGTTCCTGTCGGTGGATCCGGTAACTGCGTATGAGCAGCCGGTGGGTCAGTTCAATCGGTATCGGTATGCGAACGGGAACCCGTGCAAGTTCAAAGAGCCTGATGGACGTGCAGTCACTTGTAACGAGAATCGATGTTCTGGTGAGGTGAACACCATGGCTGATGCTCTGGCGCTTCCTGCAATTCTGACGATAGCGTACGGGGGGAGATTAGTCTCAAATGCAATTGATTCCACCCAGGGAGTGAGGGGACTGATCCGGCCGACTCCACGGAGGGGGGAGGGGGAGGGGGAAAGCAGTCGTCCGATAGCGTAGCTGGACTACGAGGTGAATCGACTATTGAAAATGTCACTACCCGAGGCACCCGGGTATGGGATAGAGGAGCCGAATCAGATCAAAAAGCAAAGGATTTTTGACGCGCTGGGTCCCAAGGATGTCGACACAAAGGCTAACGGAACTCGCGTGGGGCAATTGGAGGATGGAAGTCGAGTGATTGATAGGAATTACTCCAAGGATGGACGGCCGACGCTGGAGATTCAGCGCCCGGATGGTCGAACCACCGATGAGTTTAGATATGGGAAGAAGCCATGATGGGACAGCTTTCTGCAAATTTTGAAGAGTGGCGACCTGACGGAACGGATAAGGATTACTCGTGGAATGTGGGGGAAGTTAGATATTCGATTGACGGATCTCTGACTGTAGATTTGTTCGATAATACGGGAAGGAAGGCGTGGATTCTGATGTTCGCAACGCCGTTGACCGTTCGAATTGCTCAGGAGGGAAGTCTCCAGGAATACTGGGAGTCAGGAGTAGTGGTGCCCGGGCATAACCTGATGCGTGCAACCAGCTCATCGTTGCTGACGTGGTTGGAGAATTCGAGCGGTGGTGTTCATTCTTCGGGCAATATGGCGCATTATGCGGTTTTCTCCGACGATGTCTGCGTTGAAGTTCTCTCGCGTGTTGTGCCTTATCTTATGACTGCGGATGCCTAGTTGAGGACGATCTTCATCCAAACACCGTCTCGCACCTGTCCTAAGTTGGCCTTGTCGCCACTTATGGACCCTCCGCCCGATGTCATCGGCTCTCACCGCGCATCGTTCTCACAGCAGAACCCCGTGATCGCCCCTATGAGCTCAGAGACGCTCAGGTTCGCGGCCTGATTCTTCGCGTGCGGCGCTCTGGGCACAAGGCCCTGCCCAATTCCAAGTCGCATTTTCCAATCAAGTAGGGTGAGATACGGCACATGAACGAGCACCGATCAGGCACTTCTCAACATCTCAAGGGCAAGTATGTAACGCTGACCGTCGAGGATGAGCAGCTTCAGGTTGGAACTGACGATGGATGGTCGCTTCATATTTATAGCGGATACACGCTCTCCTGCGGCGAGCGGGTGGGCGCACTGACACATGCGTCGCTCCGATTGAAGTTGGTCGATTGCCTGGTCGATGACGTCAAAATGACCATGATGTTTTCGGGCGATAAATTTCTCACCGTCGACTTGACGGATGATGGATACTCCGGGCCGGAAGCCATGCAGCTGAACGGGCCCGACGGTAGCATCGTTATCTGGAGCTGAGCCTGCTTATTCAGATAATGATGAATAGCGCATGTCTGAAGATAATGAAATGGCAAGGACGAACGCATCTTAGCTGCATGCGGTGTAACTGCACTTGCCCGTGCGTGGCCCCGGATACGTTCAGTCCCGGATTGCCAGCGCTCGCAAAGTCCAAGCCCACAAGCTGCACGCTCGAAGTGCTCCTCAAAGAGCATTTCGAGCCTTGGGCGGTTACCGAACTCAAGGGTGGTCGTCAGTACCCGGATCGCATCCGATCAGTGTTCCCATGGCTGCTACGCCGTCAGATCATTGAGATTGACGTGCCTACAATGGAGCGATGGTGGTGATCGGTCTGATCGTCAGAACAAAGAACAGCAAGCAATAAATGATCGTGGCGGAAAGGATAATTTGGACAACAAACGCAATGAAGTGTCACCAAGCAAGTGGGAAGAACGAAACATTAGGCCTCCAAGCCAGTGAGGAGTTAGGTCATGAATGAGCGTCCTATTCCGGAAGCGGCTCTAGAAGATGAGAATTCAGTTGAGATGCTTCGAGTGTGGATTGCTGCAAGGAAGCTCCATTGCTCGATGAAGGTTGGAATGTATAAAGAAACATCCAAGATCTCGGAGGAGAAAGCATGGGGAGTGATCTTGGCAGATGTTGCGCGTCACCTTTCGAAAGCGCTTGAGTCGGGTTATGGAGTAGATGCACGGATTGCTCTGCGTGCAATCAGTGAAAGCTTCAATGATGAACTCAGTGAGCCGACCTCGGGCGTGGATGGGGGCTTCTTGAAAAAGAACTGACCTCGGGCAAGACCCCAATCCCTATAAAGAAAGCCTGCTTGCCGAGCGAGAGATTTATCGCGCCACCTTCCGCAGCTCGTGGATTCTCCACATCAGAACTCGACCCTTGAGTAGTCAGTGTTCGTGGTTATACATTGGAGCTTAGTGGGGTAGCAGTCTGCCGGCTGGCATGGCGCCAACGGTCTGCCGTCAAGGTTTAGGGGACAACATGAAAGGATTTCGCATTGCCGCCCAGGCGGTAGTGGTTGTTGTGTGCACGGTGTTCGGTGTTGGCGCACAAGACCTGGTGCCACCCATGGAGTACAGCAAGTTCCTCAAGTCCGCCGAGATGGTCGGTCCCCTGAAGGATGGCTTGTTCGGTGACCAGGTCAGCATGTACAACGGCCAGACCGAATTCGTCGTCACCGACGCGAGTCTGCAAGGCAACGGCGCCTTGCCGGTGTCGCTCAGTCGCCGCTTCAGCGTGGTGGTCCGCTCGCTGGCCTCAAGGATCATACGTATTGGTACGACTCGAGCAACCGACTTACCAATGTCCAGGACAGCGCGGGGGCGACCACGATCGGATTGGGCTACGACCCGCAGGGCAACCTTTCAAATCGAAATGGCCAATTTTTCGCCTTCGACTATGGCAATCGTCTGCGCAACGTACCCGGTAAGGAGAGCTACCGTTACGACGCCCAAGGGCGACGAGTCCTGTCCGAATCCGACTCCGGCACCATCCGGTCGATGTACGGGCAGGATGGTGTACTCCGCGCGGTGGAGGATGCTCGCCAGGGCAAGAACACGCAGTACATACACCTCAACGGCAGCCTTGTCGCAGAGGTGACACGCACGGTCGCCCCGGCAGTACCTGTCGTCAACGTGGTCGCCTTCAGCAACACGGGCGCGTATACGGTGAGCTGGAACTCTGTTTCCGGCGCAACCCGCTATGTACTGCAGGAGCAGCAGGCGGGTCAGGCGTGGGCCACGGTGTACGACGGTGCGTTGGCCTCATGGAGCGCAAGTGGAAAGGCTGAAGGGAGCTACGCCTATCGGGCTGCGGCCTGCCAGGGTGCGACGTGTGGTGGGTGGAGCGCATCTGCCCAGGTCGCGGTGGCCATGCCGCCCCTGCAGGCGCCGTCGATATCCGCGCCCGCGTCTGCGTACAACGGCACCATCATCGTGAGCTGGACAGCTACCGCCGGTGCCAATCGTTACGTGCTGGAAGAGCGGGCTCCGTCCGGCGCCTGGCTGAGTGTCGCCGACGGTGCACAGCTCACTGCGACACTATCCGGCCGTGTGGATGGAACATACGCGTACCGTGTTACCGCGTGGAATGCCGCAGGTGCAGGCCCGGTATCGCCCGAAGCGTCAGTGCGGATGTATCTGCGACCGGGCCAGGCGCCCGTGCTTTCAGCCCCGACGCCCAGCCTGGGTGGGGCAATTTCGCTTGCTTGGGCAGCGATCGGTTCAGCGCAGTGGTATCGGCTTGAAGAGTCGACAGATGGGCAGGGCTGGACGGTGCTGAACGATCCACTGGCTGCCACTTCAGTGGCGCTGCAGCGGAATGCCAACGGGACGTTCTACTACCGCGCGAGTGCATGCAATCCGGCCGGCTGTGGCGACTACTCCGCACCCGTGGGCGTGCAGGTGGTCATTGCGCCCGCGTACGCCCCGGGGGTCAGCGTGCCGGCAGTCAGCATTGATGGCGCCTACACGGTCACCTGGAACGGGGTCGCGTATTCGACTTACTACGCGTTGCAGGAGCGCGCCAACGGCGGCAACTGGAGCGTAGTCGGCACCACCGCCGGCGTAGCCAGCGGCATCTCGGGGCGGGCTGACGGCATCTACAGCTACAGGGTGCAGGCCTGCAACGCAGACGGTTGCGGACCTTTCTCGGGAGAGGCTTCGGTGAGTGTGCTGTATCCGGTGGCAGGTACGCCGTCGACCTCAGTTCCCAGCTCAGTGAACGGCCTCAGCTACACGGTGACGTGGACCGCGGTGCCGCGGGCAACCTCCTACAACATCGAGGAAACCTTCCCGAGTGGCGGGTCTGGTCTCTACAACGGAGCAACGTCCACCTCGCTCGCATTGACCAAAGAGGCGGGACCCGCAACATGGGCCTATCGCGTGCAGGCGTGCAACAGCTCCGGTTGCGGTCCGTGGTCAAATCAGGCGTCCGTCTATCTGAACGTCCCCGCGCCGCCCGGTGTCCCGGCCGGCTTGACCAAGACACAACGAAATGCAACCAGCTGCAGTATCACCTGGAGCAGTGTCTCCGGCGCCGCGTACTACAAGCTCTCCGAGAACAATGCGGCCGGCTACACCGTGAGCACGACCAGCATGACCATCGATGGCATCTGCCCGCGTTCGGTGCGGGTGGCTGCCTGCAACGCACAAGGCTCGTGCTCGAGATGGTCTGATCCGCGCTGAAGAACGCCCCTGGCTGGGGCGCGGATGTGAGGGCCAGAATCGCACGGTGGCGGAGGTGCAACAGCATCCTCACCGTGCGATGCTTGGTGGCGGAATTCCCTGCCTGGCTACGCCGAAACCGGATCCGCCATCCGCACCCGGTTACGCCCCTCGGTCTTGGCCTGATAAAGCGCTTCATCGGCACGCGCCACCAGCTCCTCCAGAAGCGGCTGATCCGCTCCCGGAAGCGCCTCGCCGATGGCGGCGCCGACGCTGATCGAGACATTGATACGCGTGCCGCCCACCGTGATCGGCTCGGCGGCAATCGCACTGCGCAGGCGCTCGGCCGCGACAGGCACCTCGTCGATGACCGGCGCCGACAGCAACGCAATGAACTCTTCGCCGCCGAAGCGGGCGAACAGGTCGCGATCGCGCAGCGCCTCGCGGCAGCGGCGGGCGACGGCCTTGAGTACTTCATCGCCCACCGGGTGGCCATGGGTATCGTTGATCTTCTTGAAATGATCCACGTCCACCATGAGCACGGCCACGGCGTGGCCCTGGGCTTCGCGGGCGGCGATGATCTGTGCCGAGCATTCCTCGAAATGACGCCGGTTGGGGACGCCGGTCAGCGGATCGGAGGAGGCCAGGCGGCGCAGTTCGGCGGCCATCAGCAGGTCGGCGGTGACGTCGGTGAACAGCCAGATGCGCCCGTGCTCGCCGTTGCCGCGCACCGGATGGGTGTCCACTTCGAAGGTGCGTTCGCCCAACGTCCAATTCAGCTTCGAGGCGAAATGGACGTCGCCCATCTGCCTTGCATAGGCCTGGTCCAGTTCGGCGTGGTTGGCGCAGCGCTGGCGCAGGGCGCGCATGGGCCCGGCGAGTTCGGCGGCGCGGTGGCGCCCCGGAGCGCACGCCATCAGCTCGGCGGCGCGCTCGTTGATTGCCGCCCCCACGCCATCGCCGTCGATCAGCACGATGCCGGCCGGCACGCTCTCGAACAGATCCTCGAACTGGTTGCGTACGATCACCTCGCGTGCGGCCTCCCGTCGTGCCGACAGCAGCCGCGCCACGCTGGCCGCCAGCATGGGGACCTGCTGCGTCATCGGCGCAGGCACCGACGCATGCCGCCATAGCAGCAACAGTCCGCTGAGCGGTGCGCCATGGGACGGGGAGGGGATGTACAGCACCGAGCCCGGGGTGCCACCGAGTGCGTGGAGGATCGCGGACGGCAGCCGGAACGCGGCGGCCTCTGCCGGTTCGCCGCGCCAGTCATGCTCGAAGATGCCGCTACGGGCCAGATTGAAGCCGGAGAACGACAGCGAGGGCGAGGACACTGCCCACGTGGCACGGCCGTCGGCCTCGATGTCGATGGCCAGGACCCTGTCCGCCCCCGAGGCAAGCTGGGCGAAGTGGCACAGCGCGGCGAGCGCGTCGCTGTCGGAGCGGGTCAATGCGCCACTCCGCCAAGACGCTGCTCGAGGATGCCGATGACCGCATCGGCGGCGGTCATGTGCGGCAGGTGGCCGGCGGCATCGATCACGTCGAGCGTCGCGCCGTCGATCGCCTCGGCCAGCCACTGCCCGACCTGCACCGGAACGGCTACGTCCACGGCGGTCTGGATCACATGGACGGGCTTGGCCACCTGCGCGGCCGAGCCGCGAAGATCGGAGGTGAAGATGGTGCGCGAGGTGTTGAGCGCGATGTCCGGGCGCATCTGGAACAGGGTGTTGGAGAAATCGGCGATCACCGCGCTGTCATCTACGCCCACTACCATCGGCGCGAACCCGGCCACCCAGGCCTGGTAGTTGGCGCTCATGCTCTGGAACAGGCCCTCCAGGTCCTGCGGCTTGAACCCGCCGGTGTAGTCGACATCATCGAGGTAGCGCGGCGACGCGCCGATGAGGACAAGGCGCTCGAACAGGTCGGGCCTGGCGATGGCAGCCAGCGCGCCGATCATGCCGCTCATCGAGTGGCCGATGTACGTGCACTGCGACACGCCGCACTCGTCCAGCAGGTCGATCAGGTCGTCGGCATAGCCGAACAACGCGCCATGCCGTTCGAAATCGTAGCGTTCCGCACCTTGGGGGCCGCAGCCGGCCAGGTCGAAGGAGATCACGTCGAAACGCGCCTCGAACCAGGGCCGCAGCGCGGTCCATGCGGTCTGGTCGGTACCGAAGCCGTGGGAAAGAACGGCGACCTGCTTGCCTTGGCCGCTGCGACGACCGTTGAACATTTCAAAACTGCCCACGTACGTCTACCCATGGCGCTGAAGGGCCGAATACTAGGGCACGGTGGTGGGCGGGGTCTATCGCGATGCGAGCTGGGGTTCATGTGCGGCAGCACCGCCGAAACGGCGAGTGCGGGCATCCGGCCTTGGGCGGGGTAAGCCGGAATGATGGGAGTACGCGCCAAGGCGGGGCCTGGTCGCGAAGCGATCGAGGGTTGGACTCGCACGCGACGTCCCGGTCATGGCGACAACATGATCGACGCAACCCGGAGAATCCTCAGGATCCTGTCGTTGCAATGCGCAGGCGGATGCGCATTGCCTGCGCAGGCATCCAGCCGCCAAACAGAAGCTGCCGCAGATAGCCGCCGGCGGCCCCGGCAACCATGCCGGCCAGTACGCGCCGCGCCGGCCCGGTCCAGCGGCGCGCACGGTCGACCAGCCACGGCAGCAGCGCCAGTGCCTGGGCGCCGATGAGCAGGGCAAGGACATCCAGGCCCACCGCGTCAACCATCGTGAGCACCGGCAGCCACAGCGGATTGGAGGCGGCCATCAGGACGATCACGGTGGTCGCGATGATGACGATGCGGCGCCCGGTGGGCGTGCTGGTCCAGCGCAGCAGACGGGACATCAGGGACACGGCAGGGTCTCGGTGGGGGGGTGTGGCGGGGGCGAGCCGGCCAGGGTTGCATGCGCGGGGCTGGCACGCGATCCTGCGGTGCACGGCAGGGCAGGCGCAAGTAGGCCGCCGTCGTCCGCCTTCCCCCGAGGAGTCGCCATGAAAATCGCCGTGTTCAGCGCACGTCCCTACGACCGCCGATTCCTCGATGAGGCCCACCAGTGCGCCGACCTCGCCGAGCCGGCCGAGTTCCTGTACTTCGACGCGTCCCTGGATGTGCATACCGCCGCGCTGGCCCAGGACTGCGCGGCCGTCTGTGTGTTCGTCAACGACCGC
>RCUH01001608.1_pt1 | contig 16099 bp, 17 predicted proteins | sample 2166191 | NCBI WGS metagenome assembly RCUH01 (sample SAMN09932848, study PRJNA488358) | compost metagenome | feature: garden; material: soil; isolation source: compost soil in an enriched community after 214 h of incubation | place: Germany: Experimental Botanical Garden Goettingen | collected...
CCGTTGTGGGTCGTCGGCCCCAGGAAGGAAGGCTTTCGGCGAGACAAGCCAATCTCCCTCGCCAGCCTGGTGGGCCGCAAGCTGGTGCTGCCAAGTGCCCCGCACGGCATCCGTACGCTGGTCGAGCACGCATGCGCAGTGAGCAACGTCACCCTGGACATTTCGGCGGAGACCAATGCGCTGAGCGTTCAGCGCAGCCTGGTGCTCGGCGGGCACGGCCTGACGATCCTGCCGCCCATCGCCGTGGCCGAGGACCTGCAGAGCGGCAAGCTGTCCGGCGCTCCGCTGGCGGATCCGCCCGTCGCGCGAACCATCGTCCTGGCGTTGCCGGCCCATCGCCCATCGGGCCGCCATGTGCGCTGTGCAGTCGAGCTGCTGGTGGCGCAAGCGCGCGCGGCGGTCGAGTCCGGTGCCTGGCTGGAAGGACGCTGGCTGGCGGACTGAGGTGCCGCGCTAGGCGACACTCGCCGGCACGCCAGCCCCCAGAAGCGCCGTGATCTCATGCAGCAGCGGCGAGTTTCTCGTCTTGCGCCACGCAACGGCGGTCGTGACCACCTGCAGGCGTTCCTTTAGCGGTCGAAGCACGACGCTATCCGGTGCCAGCTTCTTCATCGATGCGGGCACGAGCGCGATACCTTGCCCGCATCCCACGAATGCCACCTGCGACGAGACGCTACGGGTCTCGTGGATCACCCTTGGCGAGAAGCCGTGGGCCAGGCACGCCGCGGTGAGGCTGTCGAAGTAGACGGGGCTCACGCGCCTGGAGAACATGACGAAGTCCTCGTCGGCCAGGCTGGCCAGCCGGATGCGGGCCATCGCAGAGAAACGGTGCCCCTTGGGCAACGCCACGGCCAGCTTGTCCTGCTTCAGCGGCATGCTGTCGATGGACTCGCCCAGGTCGCCCTCCAATCTCGCAAACGCCAGATCAACGTCACCGGACTCGAGAGATGGAATGGCCTCTGCGCTGTCGATCTCGGTGACGGACACGGTCAGCTCCGGGTAGCGCTTCTTGAGCGTCGCCAGAAAAGGCGGAAGCACATCGAGCATCGCCGAGCTGATCGCGCCGATCGTCAGGAGGCCCGTCTGTCCTGCCGCCGCTTCCCGCACTGCAAGTTCGAGCCGCTCGAGTTGCTGCGCGAACTTGCGCACCGCGGGAAGGATGGCCGCCCCCGCTGGCGTGAGCTTGGCACCGCGCCGTGAACGCTCGAACAGTTTGAGCTTCAGGGCCTGCTCCAGCATCTGGATCTGCTCGGTCAAAGGCGGCTGAGACATGCCAAGCCGTGCCGCCGCCTTGCTGAAGTTTTCTTCCTCTGCCACCGCGAGAAAGAGCCACAGGTGGCGGATGAGACGGAAGTTGATCATGTTCTTTCCATAGCCCTGGCGTATTACAACCATTCAATCTTCGGAATTTACATATGAATGGCATCCACGGAAAGTCAAATCTTTCCACCCCGACCGCAACAGCCAATGCCCACATCGACCCTTGACCGCCTCGCCGCGCTGGATACCAACACGGTCTCCGATGCGCTCGACTTCCTCGGCCTCCCGGGCGCCACGTTCGGCCTTCGGCCGCTGTGGAATTGCCCCAAGATCGTTGGCCGCGCCAGCACCATCCAGCTGGGTCCCAAGACCGACGCCAAGCCCACGGTTCACCTGATTTCTCCCGTGATCGCCGAGATCACGACGGACGATCGGATCCTCGTGATCGCGGGCGGCCAGGACGGCATCTCCTGCTGGGGCGACATCCTCGCGAACGCCGCACAGGTCCGCAAGGTCCGCGGCTCCGTCATCGACGGCCTCAGCCGGGACATCGACGGCAGCGAGTCCATCGGCTACCCGGTCTACGGGCGCGGCGTCACCATGATCAGTGCGCGCAACCGCGTGATCCAGATCGATTCGGGGCACCGCGTCAGGATCGCCGGCGTGGACGTCGACGAAGGCGACTACCTGATCGCCGACCGTTGCGGCACCGTCTTCATCCCGGCCGCCCGAATCATCGAAGTACTGGATCTCGCAGAGAAGATCGCCCGCCGCCAGGACGGCATGGTCGAGGCCGTGCGCCGCGGTCGCTCCGTCGCCGACGTCATGCACGACAAGGAATTCGAAGCCATCAACCAGGGTCCCGCCAAATGAACGCCGAAGACAAGGAACTCGTCGCACTCTTTCACGGGCTCGACACCCCGGGCGTCTCCGACGCCATGGACAAGCTGGGCCTGCCGGGCCAGTGCATGAACGTGATGCCTCTGGACAACTACAGGAGCGTCGTCGTCGGTCCGGCTTTCACCGTCAAGTACGCCTCGGCCAGCACGCCGCCTGGGACCGTGGGCGACTTCATCGACGATGTCGCCGAGGGCGATGTCGTGGTGATCGACAACGACGGCCGCACCGACTGCACGGTCTGGGGCGACATCATGACCCAGTACGCCGGCGCCCGAAAGATTGCGGGAACCGTGATCGACGGGGTCTGCCGCGACGTGTCCAAGGCATTGGGAGACGGCTATCCGCTCTTCACCAAGGGTCGGTTCATGCGCACGGGCAAGGACAGGGTCCAGGTGGAGGCAGTCAACGTTCCCGTGTCGATCGGAACGGCGCGCGTCGTGGCACGCGACATCGTGGTCGCGGACGCGAACGGTGTCGTCGTCGTGCCGCGCAGCCGGGCCAGGGAGGTCGCGGAAGTGGCGCGCCGCATCGAGGGCGTGGAGGCGAGCATTCGCGACCAAATCGCGCAAGGCAAGTCGCTCGGAGAAGCCCGCGCCTCGCTCGGCTATCACACCCTTCAGCAACGAGGTGCGGCGTGACGATGAAAAGCGATCCGTACCTTCAGCGGCTGAACGTGCACCTGGCCAGCGCTCAGCCCTCGGCCACCTACCGGATGATGGACCGCGTTGCCGCCCGGCGCGCCGAAGGCGCGAAGGTGATTTCCCTGTCGGCAGGCGAGCCTGACTTCGACACCCCAGCACACATCCGGGCCGCGGCGATCGATGCCATCGGCGCGGGGCATACGCGCTACACCCAGGTGGCCGGCATGCGCGCGCTGCGGGAGGCGGTCGCACGCAAGTTCCAGCTCGAGAACGGACTGGCCTGCACCTGGCAAGACACCATCGTGTGCTCGGGCGGAAAGCAGGTGATCTACAACGCACTGGCCGCGACGCTGAACGTCGGCGATGAGGTGGTCGTGCCGGCGCCCTATTGGGTCAGCTATCCCGAGATGGTCCAGCTCTGCGGCGGCCGGGCCGTCATCGCGACCTGCGACAACAACTCGGGGTTCAAGCTCACGCCGGAGAAGCTGTCCCAGGCCATCAGCGCCAGGACGCGCTGGCTGATTCTCAACTCGCCGTCCAACCCCACGGGCGCGGTCTACTCGCGCGATGAGTTGCGCGCGCTGGCCGACGTGCTGTTGAAGCACCCGCATGTCCTGGTGCTTTCCGACGACATCTACGAGCACCTGATCTTTGACGGCGCCGAGTTCTGCACCATCGCCCAGGTCGAGCCGCGCCTGGCGGAACGCACGGTCACCATGAATGGCGTATCGAAAGCCTACGCCATGACGGGCTGGCGGATCGGCTTCTGCACGGCGCCGCGTTGGCTGCTCGACGCCATGGAGAAACTGCAAGGCCAGCAGACGTCCGGCTCTTGTTCGATTTCGCAGCACGCCGCCCTCGCCGCGCTCACCGGTCCGCAGGATTTCATCGCGTCCAGCCGCCGGGTTTTCCAGGCGCGCAGAGACATGATGGTGGAGGCATTGAACGCCACGCCCGGGTTTCGTTGCGATACCCCCGCCGGCGCGTTCTACGCGTTCGCATCCTGTGAGGGTCTGATCGGCAAGAGATCGCAAGGCGGTGCGCTTCTGCGCACGGACGAGGACGTCGCGCTCGCACTCCTCGATGAGGCGGATGTGGCCGTTGTTCACGGAAGTGCGTTTGGCCTGGGACCTTACATCCGGATCGCCTATGCACTGGACGACCGCGCTCTGCAGCAAGCTTGTAATTCCATTTCTCGATTCGCCTCGGCCTGCAACTGAGTCCTTGGGTGCCGATGCTAGAGTGAACTCATGGCACATGAAACGCCCCCTCGGCTACGGGCTGCCGACCTCAGAAAACTGACGGCGGAGGCGGATGACTTTGGCGCCGACAAGAAATGCGCTTGCCGGCTGCTCCACGCCGTGGGGTGGGAAAGCATCCCCGACGAACGCTGGCCTGCCGACCTCATGGAATTGCAAGGCACGTTGCGTGATGCGGAACTCCATGAGCCGACTTTCGAAGAGTTCCACCCCGCCGGTACGCGCTATGACTCGTCCGATGCGCCCGTCGCTATCGATTTCTTTCCGTTCAATCGATGCGATGTCTATCGCTGTGTCGCTTGCAAGCTGGTGGTCCTTCGTTACACGGAATACGGCGGCTATTACGTCGATCACAGGGCACGTTGCGTGAAGACGTCGCTGATCGTCAATTGATGCCACTGGATGGATGAACCGCTTCGTCAGCGGGTCAGCGACTGCATCGATGCGATGTCGAGGAACACATCGGCCAACTGATGCGCAACGCCCTTGCGGCGAATTGCAAAGACGTTGGCCATGGTCTTGACGCCCCTGACGGGTAGAAACCGGATATCACTGCGGTTGCTGTCCGCGACCGACTTGCCGACCAGTGTGAAGCCCAGCCCCGCCGCGACCAGACCGAGCGCGGTATGGATCTCCTTGGCCTCATAGCCAATCCGCGGCCTCACGCCTGCGGCCTCCAGCGCCTGCAGCGTATGCCGCGCGAAGCTGCTGTTGGGGTCCTTCGGATAGCTGATGAAAGAAGCGTCGTTCAGATCTCGCGGGTTGAGTACCTTGCGGCGGGCCAGAGGATCGACGGACGGCAACGCGGCCAGCAACGGCTCGCTGAACAGTGGAATGCACTCCAGATCGTCCTCTGAGACGAACGGGCCGATGGTCCGCGCCAGGCCGACGTGGATCAAGCCGTTGCGCAGCGCCTCGCCCTGGTGCTCGGTGAGTATCTCGGTCAGATCGATGCGCACCTTCGGAGCACTTGCTTTCATCGCGCGCACGGCATCTGGGAGCACAGAGAAGATAGTCGAGCGCGTAAACCCAATGCTGAGCCAGCCTGAACGGCCGAGCGAGAGCTCTTTCGCTTCTTCGAACATGCGCTGCGTGTCAGACAGCAGCGCTCTCGCCTTCGGATAGAGAAACCGCCCGAGCGGCGTGAGCTTCATCGGGCGCGTGGCGCGGTCGAAGAGCTTTCCGCCAAGCTGCTCCTCCAACTGGGCGATCTGCATGCTGACTGCGGCAGGAACGACGTGCAGCCTGCTGGCCGCAAGGTTGGCGCTCTCGGTTTCCACGACCTCGCAAAAGTAGCGCAATGCTCTCAGATTCATATTTTCTGATCTTAGAGTCAAAACTCGTTGATTGCATTCGCTCTTTCGTTAACTGAGCATTGAGGCTTGTTTCACCCGCTACTGGAGACACCTTTGACATCCGATGTGAAAGAGCCGGAATGGCTCGCGCAGGCCCGCACGCTCTCCACAGCCGAAGTGTCCGACGCCCTGGACTTCTTCAACCTGCCGGGAAGCGCATTGGGCATCCACCCGATCGCAGGCCCGGCCAGGCTCTTCGGTCAGGCATTCACGATCCGCTTCGCTCCGATCGATCGCGCTCAGCCGGGCACCGTGGGCGACTACATCGACCGCCTGCGGCCGGGCAGCGTGGTGGTGCTGGACAACGCCGGCCGGCTCGACTGCACGGTCTGGGGCGGCATCCTGAGCCGGCTTGCCGCGCACAAGCGGATCGGAGGGACGGTGATCAACGGCGTATGCCGCGACACAGCGGAAGCCGATGAAGCCGACTACCCCCTGTACGCCGCCGGCAAGTTCATGCGGACCGGCAAGGATCGCGTCCAGGTCGAGGCCTACGAGCAGCCTGTGAGCCTGGGCGACGTGCGCGTCTGCAACGGCGACCTCCTCATCGGCGACGACGACGGCGTGGTGGTCGTGCCTCACGCCCGCATGCAGGAGGTGCTCACGAAAGCACTGGAAACCCGGGTCGTCGAGGTGCAGATCCTCGATGCGGCGCTGGCAGGCATGCCGCTGGCAGAAGCGCGCAAGAAGTTCGGCTATCACACCCTGCAGCGTTCGCCCACCACGCTTGCGAGCCAGGCTTGACTGCAGCCCCCTGAGATATCAAGAAGCAACGGAGACAAGAAATGAAATCGATCCCTTCATTGATCGGCGCGGCTGCCGTCGGCCTGACACTGAACGCCCTCGCAGGCGTCGCCTTCGCGGAGCCGGCGTATCCATGCCAGGTCGTGAAGCTCGTCTCACCCTACCCGCCAGGCGGCACCACCGACATCCTCGCGCGTATGGTGGCGCCGGGCCTGGCCAAGGAGTTGGGCACCAACGTCATCGTGGACAACAAGGGCGGCGCCAGCAGCAACATTGGCACCGAGTTCGTGTCGGCCGCGGCGCCCGACGGATGCACGCTGCTCCTGGGCAACAACACGGGCGTGGTTATCAACCGCAACCTGTACAAGCTTCGCCTCGACCCGATCAAGTCGCTCGCGCCAGTCGTCGAAGTCGCCTCCGTCCCGCTGGTCCTGTACGTCAACGCGACCGAGTCGGCAAAGACGCTTGATCAGCTCGTGGCAGCCGTCAAGGCGAAACCAGGAAAGTACAGCTTCGCATCTGGTGGCAGCGGCAGTCCGCAGCATCTGATGGGCGAGTTGCTGAAGCTGGAGATGAACCTGGACATGACCCACATTCCGTACCGGGGGCAAGCGCCGGCCATGGCCGACGTGATTGCCGGCCAGGTGCCCGTCGCCTTCGAAACAACGACGGCGATCGCATCACAGCTGGGGGGAGGACGCATTCGAGCCCTGGCAACCACCGGCAGCGCGCGCTCGAAAAACCTTCCCGACGTTCCCACCATGAAGGAGTTGGGTCACCCGAACTTCGTCATCGAGAACTGGTACGGCATCTTCGCTCCCGCCAAGACACCGACTGCGCTCGTGGCGCGATTGAACCGCGACCTGCGCAAGGTCCTGAAGAGCGCCGAGGCCTCCAAAAGCCTGGCGGACATGGGGTCGCGAGACGTCTCCGGTACATCGGAGCAGTTCGCCCAGTTCATCGACAAGGAGCTTCCCTACTGGGAATCGCTCGTCAAGCGTTCTGGCGCCAAGGTCGACTAAGCCATCGCCCGCCAAACCCCATCAGTTTCAATTCCGGAGAATATTCATGGCCACTTCTGAACAGATCAACCAGCTTCGCGACCTCGGCGCAGCGACCGTGTACGAGGCGCAAGGCGCCAAGGGAGCGCTCGACCATGGCATCAAGCCCATCGATCCATCCGTCAAGCTCGCAGGTCCCGCATACACGGTGGACTGCCGCCCTGCCGACAACCTGATGCTGCACTATGCCGTGCAGAAGGCCAGGCCCGGTGACGTGCTCGTGGTGGATGCAAAGGCTTTCATGGAAGCGGGCCCCTGGGGCGATGTGTTGACGATCCAGGCCATGAAGATCGGCATCGCGGGCCTCGTCATCAACGGCTGCGTGCGCGATGCCAGCCTGATCATCGAACTGGGTTTTCCGGTGTTCTGCCGCGGCTTGTCGATCAAGGGAACCGGCAAGAATCAGCCCGGCAAGGTCGGCGTGCCCGTTCTGATCGGCGACGTGGTGATCAATCCGGGCGACATCATCGTGGGCGACCGGGACGGCATCGTCGTGGTGCCGCAAGCCGAAGTCGGCAGCGCCATCGCCACGAGCCTTGCGCGAGAAGCCAAGGAAGAGCAACAGCGCAAGGCAATCCAGGAAGGCACCTCCACCATCGACCTGCTCAATCTGGCCGACACGCTGAAGCGCTTCGGCCTCGTGTGACCGGCCTGCGCGGTCAGGTGAAGGCCTTGACCGCAATCCCCGCATCGGTCAGCCGCGTGCGAATGGCGCTAGCCATCTGAATGGCGCCGGGACTGTCGCCATGAACGCAGATGGACCCGATCTCCATCGGCAGCAAGGTGCCTTCGACGGTCTCCACACCGCCCGCCTTGACCATTCGCAGCACACGCGCGGCCACTTCCTCGGGCTCATGCAGGACCGCACCGGGCAGTTTGCGGGAGACCAGGCGACCGTCGGCGGTATAGGCCCTGTCGGCGAAGATCTCCGCGCATGTGCGCATGCCGAGTTCTTTCGCGATGCGTGTGGCATGGCCATTGGGATACGTGAGCAGAACCAGTGTGCGATCCACCGCAGCAATGGCTCGCACGATGGCACCGGCCACGCCGGCGTCGACCTGCGAGAGGTTGCCCAATGCACCATGCGGCTTCACGTAGGTGATCGGATGACCCGCGAGCTCTGCCACGCCCATGGCGGCACCGACCTGGTAGGCGACGAACTGCTCGATCTCGGCCTCGGAAGATGGCAGCTCCCGACGGCCGAACCCCCAGAGATCGGGATAGCCGGGATGGGCCCCCACCGCGACGCCCAGTTCCTTGGCGCGTGCGAAGGTCCGCGCCATGATATGGGGGTCTCCTGCGTGCATCCCGCAAGCGACGTTCGCGGAACTGACGACTTCGAGGATCGCGTCGTCGTCGCCCATCTTCCAGGCGCCGAAGCCTTCGCCCAGGTCGGAGTTCAGGTCGACCGATCGCGGGATGCTTGCCGAATTCATGGACGTTTCCTTTCGAGGTAAGTTGAAGCGGGTGGTCTCATCACGGGGCACGGCTTGAGCGCCAGCCCCTGACGGATGCGCGCTTGTTCGTGCGCCTGGTCGCGAATGGCGGTAACAGCTGTGTCGTGGTCGACCAGCGCGAACCGGATACGCTGCCCGGGCCGAAGCTGGGCAAGCCGCCAAAGGTCGGGGTCAATGACGTTGGCGATCTTTGGGTAACCGCCGCATGTATTGGCCTCGGCCATTTGGACAATCGGTTGCCCTGACGGCGGCACCTGCACGGTGCCCGGCACGATACCGTGCGACAGGAGTTCTAGCGGTTTCCGTATCGCCAAGGCATGACCGTCCAGGCGAAAACCTTGCCGGTTGCAATCCGGCGTCAGTCGGTAGTCGCTCTGCTGAAAGGCACGCATCGCGTCTGCGGTGAACTGCGGGTACTCGGCCGATGCGAGCACACGAATCGTCGCTGCGCCAGCGGCCACCTGACTGAAGAATTGAAACCGCGACGCCGGCCCGACGCCGAACGGGGTCGCTTCGGTTACTTCGACACGCCCACTCGCGCCCAGCGCCAACCGATCCCCCTTGCGCAACCCGCGGCCTTCCTTTCCTCCAAAGCCGCTCTTCAGGTCCGTCGCGCACGAACCGAGGACACGGGGCACGTCGATGCCGCCGGCGATCGCCAGATAGACCCTCGCGCCTCGCTCCGGCGCGGCGATGGTGAGCACCTCGCCGGCATCGGCCGAGGCGGCCCACCAGCTCGGCAGCTTGCGCGCTTGCATCTCGAGCGTCGTGATGGCGCCCGTGCATGCAAAGCGCACAGGTCGATGGAATCGGACCCGGAACGGAAAGATACTGATCTCGATGCCGGCCGCGGTGGCATCGTTGCCGACCATCCAGTTCGCCATCGAGAGCGCCGGTGCATCCATCGCACCGGAACCGCACACGCCGATGGCAAGATGCCCCGGCCGCCCCAGGTCTTGCACCAGGTTCAGGCCACCATTGCTGAGGATCTCGATCATCTCGTGGCGCTCCGCGCGATGAAGCGGATCTGGTCACCCGGGGCCAACAGGCAAGGACGCGCACGCGAAGGATCGAACATATCGAGCTGCGTTGTGCCGAGTGCGTGCCACCCGGAGGGCATGTCCATCGGGATCACGCCGGTCTGCGCACCGCCGATCGCCACCGTGCCCTTCGCGATCTTGGGGCGCGGTGTTGTGTGCCGCGGCATGCTGAGGTCCGAAGGGAGGCCAACGAGATAGGCGAAACCCGGCACCGAACCGATACACGCGACGTGATAGGCCGCCGACGTGTGCAGCCGGATCACCTCACTCACGTCAAGGCCCGCGTGCCTGGCGACGCCTTCCAGCTCGGAGTCTCGCGAGATGTCGTACACCACAGGCACTTCGAGCACGCGTCCGCTTTCCCGGCTCGGGCGCGCGGACTTCCATGCCTGAAGAAGTTCCAGGGCCAGCGCCTGCGGATTCGTGCGCAGCGGATCGAACATGACCAGCAGGTTGTTCACGCCGAGGACCACGCTGCGCAGGGATTTCCACTGCGAGAGCGGCCCCGCCGCTCCAACGAGTGCCCACAGGCGTCTCTGGGCCGGAAGGCTGAACGGTCCGCTGGCGACGTCCAGCATGAGCCCGCCCGTGCCGCAGGGGTGAACACGAGGCTTCATCGGGAGATGGCGAGGCATTCAGTCGGCCTTGATCCCCGCTTCATCGATGACCTTCTTCCACTTGGTGCCTTCGGCCGACATGATCGTGCCCACGCCGGAGGGCGTCCCACCCGCGATCTCGATGTCCATCTCGATCAACCTGTCCTTCGTGTCCTTGTCATTCAGGATCGTGTTGAACGACTGGTTCAACCGGCCGACGATCTCCTTGGGCGTGCCGGTCGGCGCCACGACGGCGTACCACAGGTAGATCTCGAAGTTCTTCATGCCCTGGGTGTCCGAGACCGGCGTGAGTTCGGGATAGCGCTGGTTGCGGCCTGGCGACGTGACGGCGAGCGCCTTCAACTTCCCCGCCTTGACCAGAGGCATGGCCTCGGAAACGAGGGCGATCATCACGTCGATGTTGCCGGCCATCAGGTCCTGCAATGCTGGCGCACCTCCTTTGTACGGGACATGGGTCGCTTCAACTCCCGCGGCGCGTTTGTAGAGCTCCATGGCAAGATGGCTGGGTGCGCCGCTTCCGGCCGATCCGTAGCTGATCTTCCCCGGGTTGGCTTTCAGGTAGGCGGTGAGCTCCTCCATGGTCTTGACCGGCAGACGCGGGTTGACCACCACGACGCTGGCGATCCTGGCCACCGGCACGATGGCTGCGAAGTCTTTCGCCGGGTCGTACTGCAGCCGGCTGAACAGCGACGGGTTGATGGCCAGCCCGATCGTCGTGGCCATCATGAGCGTGTAGCCATCGGCAGCTGACTTGGCAACGCTCGCAGCGGCAACCTGTTCCGAGGCGCCGGGCTTGTTGTCGATGAGAACCGGCTGGCCGATGCCTTCAGAGAGCCGCTGTCCGAGCAACCGGGCCAGAGAATCCGTGGAACCGCCCGGCTGGTACGGGACCACGATGCGAAGAGGCTTGATCGGGAAGTCGCTGGCGAATGCCAGCGGCACACAGACAAGCAGCAACGAGGCGAAGGCACGGCGGGCGATGAAAATCATGATGCGATCCAAGAAATGGAGACGAATTTCGACACCTCGCGCGCGTGGCGAGTCGGCGGCGCATCTCATTCGAGAAGAGACGAGCCAGGCTGAGAAACAGGAGAGGCCGGTCCTCGGCCCCTGGGGCGCGGCAAGCGACTACTGCTGCGGGATGTTGAGGTCCTTGATCAGCTTCGCGTAGAACGCTGACTCGGCCTGAATGAACGACGCGAATTCCGCGGATGAGCCACCCGAGGGCGACAAGCTCATGTCACCGAGCTGTTTCTGCACGTCCGGCGTGTTCAGCACCTTTTGCGTCGCGGCATTGAGCTTCTGGATGATCGGCGCAGGCGTACCACTCGGCGCCAGCAGGCCCATCCAATAGATCGCCTTGTAGTTCGGCACGCCCGCCTCGGCCACCGTGGGCACCTCGGGCAGCGAGGGAAGGCGCTTGTCGCTAGTGACCGCCAACGCCTTCAGCTTGCCGCTTTTCACGTAGGGGACAGCCGTGGGAGACGTCTCGAACATCAGGTCGATGTGTCCGCCCAGCAAGTCGGCCAGCGCGGGTGCTCCGCCCTTGTAAGCCACGTTGACCATGTCGGTGCCCGTGGCACTCATGAAGATCCGGGCAGACAAGTCCTGCGGGTTGCCGATGCCAGAGGTGCCGAAGCTGAGCTTGCCGGGCCTGGCCTTCAGCCGAGCGACCAGCTCTGCAACGCTCTGAACCGGCACGTTCGTGGCATTGACGACGAGCACGTTGGGCTGGTCCGCCACCCGGATTACAGGCGCCAGGTCCTTGAGGGGATCGAATGGCAGCTTCAGGAACAGGTGCGCATTGGTGGCCACGCTGAACGGGGCCATCACCAATGTGTAGCCATCCTTCGGTGCCTTGGCGACCACATCCATGCCGATGTTCCCGCTGGCGCCGGGCCGGTTGTCCACGATGACCGGCTGGCGAAGCTCATCGGACAATTTCTGGCCAATCAACCGAGCCACCATGTCGATGCTTCCGCCTGGAGGGAATGGCACCACCATCCGGATCGGCTTGGAAGGGAAATCCTCGGCTGCGATCGCGCTCTGCCCCAGAGTCACACCGACCGCGAGCGTTGCAACGAGTGTTCGGATGAGAGTCTTCATGATGGTTGCGAACGTGAGTTGAAAGAAAAAGACAGCGTCGGGCCTGGCGATCAGCGCTCGTTCCCGGGCGTCCAGCGCCGCTGATGCCACGAAGTACTTGCCTGGTAGCCGCGCGCCGCATCGAGCACGCGAGCGTCGGCATTCGTGGGGCCTGCAATCTGCAGACCGATGGGCAGTCCGTTCTCGTCTTCTCCGGCCTGCACGGAGATGCCGCACAGATCCAGGAGATTGCCGATCCGGGCATAGCGCACCGGAGGATTCGAATGGTCGACGTCACTCAACGGGCGCGCCGTCCATTGAGAGGTGGGTGTGAGAAACACATCGAGATCACCGAGCGAGTCGTTAAATTGCGCCTTCAGTTCCTCGCGCCTTCTGCAGGCCGAGATGTACTTCGCCGCGGTGAACCTGGCGCCGGCGAGGATTCTCGGGCGCACGGAAGCGTCCATCCGCAAAGAAGAATCCGCAGCGAGGTGCCCCCAGCTTGCGGCCGCCTCGGACAGCAAGATGGTGCTTGCCACGTCGGCAAAGTCGTCGAAGCGGGTCGGCAATACAAGTTTGCGCAGATGAGCCCCCTGCGACCGGAACGCTTCCAGGGCGCGCAGGTACGCGACATGAATCTCGGGCTGCAAGCCTTCCAGGTCGCCTGCCTCGAGGAATCCGACGCGCAACCCCTCTAGAGAAGGCGTCGTGCCCGCGACGACTTGCGATGTCGCGAACGCGTGCCGATCACCCGTCAGCTCGGCAAACATGAGGGCAGCGTCTTCGGCGGTCTGCGCAAAGACTCCCACGCTGTCCAGCGTGGTGCTCAAGGGCACCACGCCCTCGCTTCGCAAGCGTCCGATCGTGGGCTTGAAGCCTGTCACGCCACACAACGCGGCGGGCACTCGCACCGAGGCGCCGGTGTCGGTGCCAACGCTCAGCGGCACCATGCCGGCCGCCACCGCCACCGCGGAGCCGCTGCTGGAGCCTCCGGGCGAAAGATGCGCGCCGCGGCCCCATGGGTTGCGGGGCGCGCCCATGAACTCGTTCGCGCCCCAGGCGCCAAGCGCGAACTCCACCATGTGGGTCTTTCCGATCACGATGGCACCGCACTCGAGCAATCGCTGTGTGATCCAGGCATCGGCCTTGGCCGTGTTTTCCGAAAGCAGCGTCGACCCGGCCGTACTTGGACGCCCCCTGACGTCGATGTTGTCTTTCAAGGCGACCGGGATACCGTGCAAGGGCCCCAGCCAGTGTCCGGCGCGGATAAGTTGGTCCGCCGCTTCGGCGGCGAGCAACGCCTCTTTCGCGTAGACCTCGACAAAGGCATGCAGCTGGCCATCGAGCGTGTCGATCTGCCGCAATGCGTACTCGGTGAGGTCCAGGGACGTGCATGCACCGGAGCGCAGCATCTCGCCCATGGAGACGAGGCTCGGAAAGCCTTCCGCAAGGATCTGCGATGCAACGGTCATGCTTGCGCTCCCATGGCTTTGGCGATCAGAGCCGAGGTTCCCATGATGTCGGGGTACTTCTCGCCCCCGTCCAGGCGCTTCAGCGTGAGCTTCTCGTCGCTCATCATCTTCAGCGCGCGTTGCGCGCTGGCCTCGATGTCGACGACCGGGATGACCAGAACGCCGTTTTCATCCGCGAGGATGGCGTCGCCCGGGTTCACTGCGACAGATCCACAGGTCACCGGCACGCAGAACTCACCGCCCAGGCCCAGGCTCTTGACCGTGACGGCTGACGTGCCCCTGGACCAGACGGGGACGCCGTACTGCCGGAGCTCGCCGAGATCCGTGACCAGGCCATCGACAACGATGCCTGCAACGCCTGCCACCTTGGCCGCATATGCAACGGCGCCACCCAGGGTTGCAATGGTTTCATCGCCACAACGGTCGATCACGATGAAGTCACCGGGCCGTGCCTGGCCAATCGCGTAATGGACCATGGCGCCATCCATTCCCGGGACCCGGACCGTGATGGCCGTACCGGCAACCCGGCGATCCTGGAAATGGGCCCGGATCGCCGGCACCATGAAACCTGTGTGGCGGAAGTGGCCGATGACAGCGGGTTCAGCACGTACGAGCAACTCAAGGAGCGCCGGGTCGACAGGTGCAGGAAGAGGGTTCAGGACAAACACGATGATTCCTAGTGGTCGGTTGCAATGGAGCGAACTCTAGGAGGGACCCGCTAGCGCGAAAAGACACAAATCTCGACCCAGGGCTATAAACTAAATTGATGTTGCGCATCACATTCAGGCAGCTAGAAGCCTTCTACTGGGCTGCGACCTTGGGCACGGTCAATGCGGCGGCCAAGCATTTGTTCGTCAGCCAGCCCGCCATCACGTCGCGCATGAAAGAGCTCGAAGAAATACTGGGCCTGGCGCTGCTCAGCCGAAGCCAGCAGGGCGTCCAGCTGACGCCCGCCGGCCGCGACGTTCTGGAGCATGCAAAGCGCTTGCTGGCTTCAGGCTCGGAGCTGGAGAAGTGCAGCGAGCACGACGTGCCTCCGCTCGATGGCGTCTTGCGCATGGGCGCAGACGAATCTTCGGCAGCCGTGGCGGTGTCGGAGATCCTTCGGCAACTGAAGGTTCGCTTTCCCGCCTTGAGGGTCGAGCTGCGCATCGAGCGCAGCCAGGTGCTCCATGAAAAGCTCAATCGGCGCGAACTCGACATCGCCCTGCAGACGAGCCCCTCCGCACGCCCTCATGTGATTGATGAGTTGCTGGGGTGGGTTCAGGTCGCATGGGTGGCCAGTGCATCTGTGGAGCTTGCGCACCTACCTTTCTCGCCGGCTGATGCCGCATCCGTTCCGCTGGTAACGAATCCCCAGCCCTCCATCCTTCACGAGGTTGCAAGAAACTGGCTCAGTGCCGCCGGGACGGATCTGCATAGCCTGGACACATGCAATTCCCTGGTGATGATCATGAAGATTCTGCGAGACGGCCACGCCGTCGCTGCATTGCCCGTTCCGGTCGTCATGGAGAACCTGAAGCAGGGCACGCTGAAGCTGATCGAATCGGATCCCCCGCTCCCATCCATTGCCTACTACGTCTCCTACCTCGTCGAGAAGCAACAGGCGGGCGTCGAGGTCGTCGTCGACCTCGTCAAAGCGGTTCTTGCGTCAGCACATTTTTTTGTCGACAACCCGCCGTCTTCCGCTGATGACACGAGGCCGGCGCAAACCCACTTGCCCTGAGGTCGCGGGAAGCTGCGGCACTCCTCCTCCGATACCGTACGGCACGAGACATTCGACAGAACATCAGGGGTCAACCGCTACCTCGAACCAGCGGCGGACGCGCGGGCAGACTGCAGCTTCAACGTTCGGATGGATCGAGTCAACGCGGTAGTTCGCGTACTCCACGTCAAAGGCCACCCCTGACCATGGACGCATAAGCGCGCCGAGCGTCCGAACGACCGATCTAGATGCCCCGCTTGTTCGGGGTCTCGTAGGCCTCCTTGACGGCGTTCGGCATCGGCAGATTGATATTTGCTCCGGCCGGAGGCGCAGGACGGGTGAACCACTTCGCATAGAGCTCATTGATCCCCCGCTCTTCATGAGCGAAATGAGCGTCGCGTCGACCAGCGCCTTGAACTGCGGATCGTCCTTGCGATACATAAACCCGTAACCGACGTTCGCAGGCCAGGAGAGCGGCCGTTCGCTTGTGACACGGCAAGGCC
>RCUH01001613.1_pt1 | contig 16040 bp, 16 predicted proteins | sample 2166191 | NCBI WGS metagenome assembly RCUH01 (sample SAMN09932848, study PRJNA488358) | compost metagenome | feature: garden; material: soil; isolation source: compost soil in an enriched community after 214 h of incubation | place: Germany: Experimental Botanical Garden Goettingen | collected...
AAATTGAATAGTCTGAAAATCAAGACTATGTAAATATTAAACATCACGTTTTTTATAATTATCCACATTTTCTACTGAAATGTGGATAATTTTTTTTGAAGTCAATCGTTTAATTAACAACACTTTAACGTCATTGGGTTTTTTAGAAAACTTTCTAAGTGCTAAAAAATCGTATTTTTGAAGATTAAATTAATGTTTATGGCAAAAATTATAGGTGTTGCAAATCAGAAAGGTGGCGTTGGGAAAACTACCACTGCTGTCAATTTAGCTTCAGCTTTGGGCGTGTTGGAAAAGAGAGTTCTCTTGATAGATGCAGATCCACAGGCAAATGCGAGTTCTGGTTTGGGTGTTGAAGAAATCAATTTTTCTACCTATCATTTGTTGGAGCACAGCGCAGAAGCTGCCAAATGTATTTTGCCTACAACTTCGCCAAACGTAGATATTATTCCTTCTCATATTGATTTGGTTGCGGCAGAAATAGAATTGGTAGATCGTGAGAACCGAGAATATATGATGCGCGAAGCTTTGAAATCAATCAGAGGCGATTACGATTACATCATCATCGATTGTGCACCGAGTTTAGGTTTGATTACCATTAATGCCTTAACTGCTGCAGATTCTGTGATTATCCCTATCCAATGTGAATATTTTGCTTTGGAAGGTTTGGGTAAATTATTGAACACCATTAAGAATGTTCAGAAAATCCACAACCCAGATTTGGATATCGAAGGTTTGCTTTTGACGATGTACGACAGCCGATTGAGATTGTCCAATCAAGTTGTGGAAGAGGTGAACTCTCACTTTCCGGAAATGGTTTTCGAAACAATCATTAGCAGAAATGTAAGATTGAGCGAAGCGCCAAGTTTCGGAGAAAGCATTTTGAGTTATGATGCAGAAAGTAAAGGCGCCATCCAGTACATTCAATTAGCAGAAGAAGTTTTGCTTAGAAACGAAAAATTAATTAAAAATTAGAAAAGCCGGAAGTCAGAAGACTGAAGCTGGAGGTTTTAAAACTTCCATCCTCTATCTTCCATCTTCCATCCCAAAAATATGAAAGACAAAACAAGAGCAATGGGTCGCGGTCTCGGCGCAATTTTGAATGCCGAAAGCAAGAGCAATATCAATTCCGCTTCGGACGAAGGCGCAAAATCTTTGGTAGGAAATATTGTAGAGATTTCCATCGATGATATCTATCCGAATCCAAATCAGCCAAGAACGTATTTTGACGAAAAAGCATTGAATGACCTTGCCGAATCTATAAAAAGTCTTGGCATCATTCAGCCAATTACACTAAGAAAAGACGGTCCTAAATTCGAAATCATTTCTGGGGAAAGACGTTACCGTGCTTCCAAGATTGCAGGTTTGGAAACCATTCCTGCTTACATTCGTTTGGTTAACGATCAGGAATTGTTGGAAATGGCTTTGGTGGAAAATATCCAAAGAGAAGATCTTGATCCAATTGAAGTCGCTTTGACATATCAAAGGTTATTGGACGAAGTTGGAATGACTCAAGAAAATCTTAGTCAACGTGTTGGAAAAGAGAGAAGTACAATTACAAATAGTGTTCGTCTTTTGAAATTGTCTCCAGATATTCAGAAAGGTGTGAGAAGTGGTCAGATTTCTGCTGGTCACGGTCGTGCTATTATGGGATTGGATTCCGATGAGAAGCGTCAGATTTTATTTGACAGAATCATCAAGGAACAATTGAACGTAAGACAATCCGAGCAATTGGCAAGTCTGATGAAAAATGCTCAGGACACAGAAAAAGTTGCCAAACAATCCATCATTCCAAATCATTTCAAGAAAGCTCAGAAAAATTTGTCTGATATCTTAAATGTGAATGTTGAGATCAAAACTTCGGCAAACGGGAAAAAAGGGAAGATTGTTCTCGATTTTAAAAATGAAGAAGAGCTGGAAAGCATTCTTGCACACATTAGATAAATGCAAAAATTACTCACACTTTTTTTGTTCTTTTCTTTCAGTTTTGCTTTTTCTCAGGTGAATCCCAACGATACAATTCGTGTGGAAAATCATCCGAAAGACAGCATTCCTGCAGCGAAACCAATTTCTGAAGCTCAGATTTTGAAAGACATCGATCAAAAAAATGCACCTTTAAAAGTCACAAAATTAAGTCCTGCAAAAGCCGGTCTTTATTCCGCTGTTTTGCCCGGATTGGGACAGTTTTACAATAAGAAATATTGGAAAATCCCGATTGTTTGGGGCGCAGTTGGAACTGGTGTTGGTATTGCACTTTGGAATGACAATCAATATAAACGTTACAGAAATGCTTTTGTTTCTGAACTTAATGGACTTCCTCACGAATTTTCCGGAATCAATGGAATTGATAAAAACGTTCTGGGAAATGCACAAGACAGATCCAAAAGACAACGTGATTATGCGATTGGAATTTCCGCTTTGATTTACATTCTCAACATTGTAGATGCGGTTGTAGATGCCCATTTGTACGAAGGTCGGAATGATCCGGATCTTGCTGTGATGCCAACTATCATCAATGATCAATTTACAAATTCTTATGCAAGAGCTGGATTGAGCCTTAATTTTAGATTTTAATAAAAATATTTAAAATAAAATTTCTCCCTTTAGATTTGGGGAAACGAATTTTATTTTCCATTATAAATAATAAAGAAAAATGAAAATAGCATTGGTAGGTTACGGGAAAATGGGAAAAATCATCGATGAGATTTCTCAAAGTCGTGGTCACGAGATCGTTGCAAGACTGCGCGAAACACCAACTACCGAAAACTTAAACAATCCCGATGTTGTCATAGAATTTTCCAATCCGGAAGTCGCTTTTGAAAACATTAAAACTTGTCTTGAAAATAAAATTCCGGTCATCTGTGGAACAACTGGTTGGCTAGATCAAAAACCAGAAATCGAAAGAATCGCTCTGGAAAATAACACAGCGTTTTTGTACGGATCAAATTTCAGCTTAGGTGTAAATTTGTTTTTCGCACTCAATGAGAATTTGGCTAAAATGATGAACAAATTTTCTGAATATAATTGTCAGCTAGAAGAGATTCATCACATTCACAAGTTGGATGCTCCGAGTGGAACCGCGATTTCTTTGGCAGAAGGCATTATCAATCATTCAAACTTCGAAGCTTGGAAACTGGACGAAACCAAAGAAAAAGAATTGGGAATTTTTGCCATCCGCGAAGATGAAGTTCCTGGAACACACAGCGTTTTTTACAGATCGGAAGTGGATGAAATCGAGATCAAACACACAGCGTACAACAGAAACGGATTCGCATTGGGCGCAGTCATTGCCTCAGAATGGATTGTTGATAAAAAAGGTGTTTTCACAATGAAAGATGTTTTGGGATTATAATATTTTTGAAATTAATTCTCTCTTTAGGATTCGGATAAAAATTAATTTCATCTCATTATTTCTGTAACAAAAACTACACATCAAAAACTAATTAATTCAAATAATATAAATTCTCAAATTAAATCAGAATGAGTTATATAATTACCGCACTTGCATACATTGTTGTCATAAGTGTTCTCCTTTTTATTTCATCGTGGAAACTTTTCAAGAAAATGGGATATAAGCCATATGAGGCATTAATTCCTGTGAGAAATTATCAGATAATTTTAAAGGAAAGTCAACATCCGAAATGGTGGGCTTTTCTGATTTATTTTCCTATCGTGGGATCTATTATGATGATAGTATTTCATCTTTTTTTAATGAAGAAATTTGGAAAGACAAGTCTCGTTGATAAATTATTAACTGTAATCTTAGGTTATTTGTATCTCGCAAAAGTTAATTACTCTCCAAATACAGAAATTGCACCTGTAGTTGAAGAAGAAGATAAGAAGAAAGAAACTTTTATTGGTTCAGTTACCTTTGCGGTGGTTTTTGCCACTTTGATTCATACATTAGTTATTCAGCCGTTTGGGATTCCGACAGGATCTATGGAGAGAACACTACTTGTAGGTGATTTCCTTTTTGTTAATAAATGGAGCTATGGCTTTAGATTACCAATGAGACCGATTGCAATTCCATTCTTGCAAGGTACTATTTATGATGCTGGACAAAAGGGAAATCCAAAAGATGATCCAAAATCTTATCTTGAGGCAGTAAAATTACCATATTACAGAATATTTCAATTTAATACACCTGAAAGATACGACATCGTAGTTTTCAACTATCCACAGGATTCCGTCCACACGGCGATTGACAGAAAAGATCCTTATGTAAAAAGATGCGTCGGAATTCCTGGCGATGTGATCGAGTTCCGTGCTGGAAGATTATTTATAAATAACGCACCTGAGAAAATTCTTGGAGACGAGTATCAGCAACACGGTTATCTTGTGAAATCCAATTCACAGTTAGATATTCTTCAATTGTACAAAGCTTACGGTTTCCTTCCAGTTCAGGAAAATCAAACCAATGAAGGTTTTGTTTACGCGTTCCAAGGTTTGACAGATCAAACAGCCAAAGAAATCAAAGAACTTCCAGGCGTTACCGAAATGACGGAAATGATTGAAGAAAAAGGTGTTGGCGCAGTAAGATACAAAGTGAATGCAGATAAAACAGCTTACACAAAAAATATCGACACAACCAATTCCATCTATCCAGTCAATAAACCTTGGAACCAAGATTGGTACGGCCCACTCAGAATTCCGAAAAAAGGAGACGTTGTAAAATTGGATCAGGAAACACTACCAACGTACAAATGGATCATTTCCGAGTACGAGCACAACAAATTGGAGAACAAAAACGGAAAAATATTTGTTAATGGTCAAGAAACTAACCAATATACCATCAAACAAAATTATTATATGATGATTGGTGACAACCGCGATGCATCTTTAGATGCGAGATTTTTCGGAGTTGTTCCGGAGGAAAATATCGTTGGTCGCCCAATGTTCACTTGGCTGAGTGTTGAAGGTTTGTTCGCAGATGCCAATTCCACGTACCAAGCGCCAGGAAAGAAAATCCGTTGGGACAGAATGTTCAAAGCAACCAACACAGGAGAAGCCAACAAAACTTCATATTGGTGGGTTGCGGTAGCTATTTTGGTGCTGTTTTTTGGCTGGGATTTCTTTGCCAACCTATTCAAAAAGAAAAAAGAAGAAGATTAATATAATTAGGAGCTAATCCCGCTATCCACTATATCTTTTTTGCTTTCAGAACATTTGTCATCAAGACAAGATTTGCACAAAAAGCAAAAAAGGATGCCGTTCCTATCGGGGCTATGGGATTTGTCATCCAAACAAAATTTCCAAATTTGATTGACGTTTCGTAACATCAGCCAAGTTTTAAAAAATCACCACTTTGTCAAAGTTTCAAACCTTTGACAAAGTTTTTTAGTTTTAACAAATATGAATAACAAGATTCTTTTACCCATATTTTATTTGCCACCAATCTCGTGGTTCTCGGTTTTCTTAGATCCGGAAAACGCAATTACATTCGAGCAGTTCGAGAATTTTCCAAAACAAACCTACAGAAACCGAACAGTTATCTATGGTGCCAATGGTAAATTAGCACTCATCATTCCAATCAAACATACAGGGAAGCGAGAACTCAAAGACATCGAAATCTCTTTCGCAGAAGATTGGCAAAAACTCCACTGGAAATCCATCAAAACCGCTTACCAAAGCACACCTTATTTTGAATATTACGAAGACAAACTCAAATCAATCTTCGAAGAGAAAATCGATTCTCTTATTGAGTTCAACCTCAAAGCTTTGAAAGTCGTTCTTAATATTCTCAAAACCGAAAAAGACTTTACATTGACGGAAGAATATTTCAAAAATCCAGAATTGGAAAATTACAGAGAAAAATTCTCAGCAAAAACTGAAACTGAGGCAGAAATGGCACAATATTATCAGAGTTTCTCCGACAAAAATGGCTTTCTCAAGGATCTTTCGATTTTAGATTTGATTTGTAATATTGGTCCAGAAAGCCTGACATATCTTAAAAATATCAAAATCAATTAAAAAATTTTAAATGAAAAAATTATTGATAGCAGCTGCTTTTTATGGCAGTTTTGCAATGATAGCAGCACAGACAGCTACGCCGGAAAATGACAAAGATCTAAAAACTTGGTACCACAAAGACTTTTCTAAAACAAAAGTTTACGGCGTCAATACAGAAAATGCTTATAAATTTCTAGAATCCAAAGGTCTGAAACCAAAATCTGTGGTAGTTGCAGTTTTGGATAGTGGAGTAGAAGTGGATCATCCGGGATTGCTCAAAAATATGTGGAAAAATCCAAACGAAATCCCAAACAACGGAAAAGATGACGACGGAAATGGATACATAGATGATGTTTACGGTTGGAACTTCATAGGTGGAAAAAATGGTGACATCGATGTTGATAATATGGAGGTGACGAGAGTTGTTAAAAAATACAAACCACTTTTCGAAGGCGATGATTCCGCAAAAAATAAAGAGAATCAAGCCAAGATGCCTGATGATTTTGCGATGTATATGAAGGCTAAGCAAGTTTTTACCAAAAAAAGTGAAGAGGCAAAACAAAGTCTTCAACTTTATACGATGATCAATAATTCTATCCCAGATATGATCAAGTTATTGAACGGGAAAAACTTGACAAAAGAAACTTTAGCTAACATTAAACCTGCGAATCAACAAGAAGCAATGGCGATGCAAGTTCTTGCTCAAGTGGTTAATGATCCAGAAGTTACAGGAAAACCTGCGCCAGAAGTTGAAAAGTATCTGACCGCTCAAATGAAAGAAGCATTAGACTATTTCACACCTCAAGCTGAGAAGGGTTACAATTTAGATTTTGATCCTAGAAAAGAAATCGTAGGTGATAATTATGACGATTATTCCGAAAAAAGCTATGGAAACAACCATTACGAAGGCCCAGATGCAAAACACGGAACGCACGTTGCAGGAATCATTGCAGGATTAGCAAACGGATCGGAAAACCAATATGGTGTTGCTTCGCGAGTAGCCAAAATTATGACTGTAAGAGCCGTTCCAGATGGTGACGAGAGAGATAAAGATGTTGCAAACGCAGTAAGATATGCTGTTGACAACGGTGCGAAAATCCTTAATATGAGTTTCGGAAAACCAGTTTCTCCAGGGAAAGATGTGGTTTGGGATGCCTTCAAATACGCGGAAAGCAAAGGTGTACTTCTTGTAAAAGCAGCAGGAAACGAAAACGAAGATATCGCTGAACACCAATATTACCCTACAAATTTCAAATCTCAGTCAGACGAGAAACCATTCATCAGTAATATGATTGTTGTTGGAGCAAATACCAACGACTCGGCGATGCTAAAAGCAGGCTTCTCAAACTTTGATGCGAAGATGGTAGATGTTTTTGCGCCAGGAGATAAAATCTACTCCACAGTTCCAGACGGAAAATATGAATATTTGCAGGGAACTTCTATGGCTTCGCCTGTTGTAGCTGGAGCTGCCGCGGTAATGTTAGCTTATATGCCAAACCTAAAACCGGATCAAATCATAGAATCTTTAGTGAAAACTTCTAATGTTACAGCAACTAATGGATTTGATAAATTATCAAGATCTAATGGTGTTATAGATGTTGCAAAAGCTTCAGAATATGCTTATAGTAACTTTTACAAGGCAGATTCTTCTTCAAAATCGACTAAGAAATCTGCACCGCAAAAGAAGAAATTGAGCAAAACGATTGACAAAAGCAAACTTTAATCGATAACTTTATATAAAATTAAAATCTGAGAATTTCTCAGATTTTTTTATTTTTGTCTTTGGCATACTTTTTATAATACTTAACCGTATTAAAATTTACAACTATGAAAAAAATATTATTATTAGGACTTATTGGTGGCTCTCTGGTAGCAACCTCTTGTTCTTCCAACAAAAGCGGAGTAAGTGCTGGTGAAGCACAAGCAGTACGTGCAGATGTAATGAAACTAAAAGGGCAATGGGATGTTGCTAATATAGATTATGATAAGAACTACAGCGTAAAACCTTTTGACGAAGGTGTTAGCATCAGCTGTTTCGTTGGAAGTTCTTGGACTTTGATTCCAAATAATTATTCAGGAACTTACGCATTGCATGGAAGTGCGGCTTGTCCTGAGAAAACTCAACCTATTACTTTCAGTGTAGATAAAAACAGTGTTGTTTCTATCAAAAAATTAGGTGAAGGTGAGAAAGCTAAAAAAGTAACTAGTGGTTACAAACTAATATTGGAAAACCCAACTGCAAACAACTTTACTTTGGTTCAATCTGTGAATGCGGATGGAAAATCAATGGACATTCGTTACAACTTTGTAAGAACTAAATAATCAATAAAATAAAATTCAAATGAGACTTAATAAAATTAAAATCGCAGCATTCTTCATCTCAGGTTCACTTTTGATGACAAGTTGTGAAGCCGTACAAAATGCTAACAATACTCAAAAAGGTGCAGCAATAGGAACAGCAGCAGGTGCAGTTCTTGGAGGAATCCTTGGAAACAATCTAGGTAAAGGTGGTAATGCGCCACTAGGAGCTGTTTTAGGTGGTGTAGTTGGTGGTGTTGCTGGTGGTGTTATCGGTAACAAAATGGACAAACAAGCCAAAGAAATTCAAGATACATTGCCTGGTGCAGAAGTAGAAAGAGTAGGAGAAGGGATCAAAGTGACGCTTAATGAAAATACAGTTAACTTCGATTTCAATTCTTCAAATTTGACTCCTCTTGCTAAAACTAATTTGGACAAATTGGTAACTGTTCTTAAAAACAATCCTGATACAAACATCAATATCTACGGTCATACGGACAGTGTTGGTAGTGATGCTGTGAACTTAAGAATCTCTGGGCAAAGAGCTGCTGCGGTGAAAAATTATTTTTCTGCACAAGGTGTTTCTGCTTCTAGATTATTCACAGAAGGTTTGGGTAAATCTAGTCCTGTAGCTTCTAACGATACAGATGCTGGTAGAGCTAAAAACCGAAGAGTTGAGTTCGCAATTACTGCAAATGAAAAAATGATTCAAGACGCAGCAAAGTCTGGAAATTAATATTCAGTCATTTTCAAATAAATACTAAACCGCAATTTGCGGTTTTTTTATTTTAATAGTACTTTTGCAGGATTATTAAAACTATTGATGAAAAACTATTTAAAATTAATAAGGGTTGAACAGTGGGTTAAGAATTTATTTGTTTTTGCCCCATTATTTTTCTCTGGCTATATTGCTATTCCCACGTTATTTTATAAAAGCGTTTTTGCATTTATCATATTTTCCATTACAGCAAGCTCAATTTACATCATCAATGATTATTTTGATATAGAATCCGACAAAAAACACCCTGAAAAAAAGAACCGACCTTTGGCAAGTGGTGCCATCTCCAAAACAAGTGCTATAGTTTTATTTGGCTTTTTAGTTTCGTTCTCAATAGCATTGATTTTTTTAGGAAGCTATGTTTTCCAGACTAATTATTGGAAGTTTGGAGTCATTATCGCTGCTTATTTTATAATGAATATTTTTTACACATTCAAACTGAAGCACGTCGCGATTGTTGATATTTGTATTATTGCGTCAGGATTTGTATTGAGGATTTTGGCAGGTGGTTATGCCGCAGATATTCAGACCACACAATGGGCGATTTTGCTGACCTTTGTTTTAGCTTTGGTTTTAGCGATCGGAAAAAGAAGAGGTGAATTGATCAATGCGCAGATCTCAGGAAAAACCAGAAAATCTTTGGATGGTTACAACGTTCAGTTTGCAGATATTGCTTTGTCGATTTCTGTGACTTTGGCAATTATCTGTTATTTGATGTTTACTTTATCTCCAGCAATTCAAAAGAAATTTCACCCGAGGGTTTTTTACACCGTGATTTTCGTGGTGTTCGCATTCCTAAGATATTTGCAACAAACTTTAGTTTACAACAAGACCGAATCGCCAACCAAAATAGTTTACAAAGACCGATATATCCAGATTACAGTTGTGCTTTGGGTCATCGCTTTTCTATTGCAGATCTATTTTAAAAAGGAATAATCACTAAAAGATTAAAAACATAAAATAATGATGAAGAGATTATGGGGATTAACTTTTACCTTAAAAAATACTAACAGATGAAACCGAATTTTGTTCAAAAAGTTACCAATTGGGGAAATTTCCCCGTGGTAGAAAAAGAAATGAAATCAGAAGATTCTGTTTCGAAAATCAAACAATTTGTACGAGATAATAATGAAGTCATCGCAAGAGGAAACGGACGTTGCTACGGCGATGCATCTCTTGGCGAACATATTTTCTCAACTAAAAGACTTAATAAATTTATCTCTTTCGATAGATTGAATGGCGTTATCGAATGCGAATCTGGCGTTCTTTTATCCGATGTTCTAGAAGTTTCTGTTCCGCAAGGTTATTTTCTTTACGTTACTCCGGGAACCAAATATATTTCCATTGGAGGTGCCATTGCTTCTGATGTTCACGGGAAAAACCACCACGCAGAAGGTTGCTTTTCAGAATATGTGATCGAATTTAAATTATTAGACGAAAATTCTGAAGTCATCAATTGCTCACGCGAAGAAAACTCAGATAAATTCTGGGCGACAATCGGTGGAATGGGATTGACGGGAATTATCCTATCAGCAAAATTTAAACTGAAAAATATAGAATCTGCTTACATCAAACATGAAAGCATCAAAGCTGAAAATCTGGATGAGGTTTTCCGATTGTTTGATGAAAGCGAAGATTGGACTTACAATGTCGCTTGGATTGACTGTTTTCAGAAAGGCAAAAATCTTGGTCGTTCAATTTTAATGCGAGGCGAACACGCTTTGAAAGCCGAATTGCCAGCCAATCTTCAAAAGAAAACTTTGAAGCTGAAAGAGAAACCAAAGCCAACAATTCCGTTTTATTTTCCTGGATTTGTATTAAACTCTTTGAGTATTAAGATTTTCAATTTCCTTTATTACAACAAGCAGACGAAGAAGCAACTCAATAATTTTATCGATTATGAAACGTTTTTCTATCCACTGGATGTCATTAATGAATGGAATAAAATCTACGGAAAAAGTGGATTTATCCAATATCAAATGGTCATCCCGAAAGAAAATGGAAAAGAAGGAATGCGACAGATTCTAGATACGATTGCAAAAAGTGGAAATGGTTCTTTCTTAGCCGTTTTGAAATTGTTTGGAAAACACAATCCGCAAGCTTACAACTCTTTCCCAGTCGAAGGTTACACATTGGCTTTGGACTTTAAAGTGAACAAAGGTTTGAAAAAACTGGTTGACCAACTCGATACAATTGTTGAGAATTTCGGCGGTAGAATTTATTTGACCAAAGATAGTATGAGCAAATCTTCTTTGACCAATTACCTTCAAAACGTGGATTCCTCGAAGTTTGTTTCATTACAGCATAAAAGAATTATTAATAATGGTTGATGGTTTTTTGTTGATGGTTGATAGAACTAAATATAAACCAACAACTAATAACTAGCAACCAACAACCAGTAACTATGATAATATTAGGTTCCAATTCCGAAGTTGCACAGGCATTTGTAGAAGAATGTTTGGCGAAAGGTGAAAAATTCCAGACCATTTATCTCCTAAGTTCCAATCCTGAAACGACGGAGAAATTCGCTGGACATATTCAGGTGAAGTTTTTTCAGCATTCTGAGATTATTCCTTTGGATTTGATGAATGACATCGATTATAAAACTTTAGAAAATATCAATTCTGATTTGTTGTTTTGCGCTTCAGGTTATTTGGGTTTAGGAACAGAAGAAGGGTTATATGATGACGAAAATACAGAGCGAATCATCGATGTTAATTATGCAAAATTAGTTCCTGTCCTCAACTTCTTCGCCAAAAAAATGGAATCCAAAAGAACCGGAACAATGATTGTTTTGTCATCTGTCGCAGGCGAAAGAGGAAGACAAAGCAACTTTATCTACGGAAGTGCAAAAGCAGCTTTAACAGCTTATTTGAGCGGACTCAGAAATTATTTGTTTGATAAAAAAGTTCACGTTTTGACCGTGAAACCTGGTTTTATGGACACCAAAATGACAGAAGGTTTGCCATTGAATCCAGCTCTTACAGCTTCTCCGAAAAAAGCGGCCGAAGGAATTTACAAAGCTTTTAAAAATAAAAAAGACGTTGCGTACGTTTTACCAATTTGGGCGATTATAATGCTAATCATCAGAAATATTCCTGAGTTTATTTTTAAGAAATTGAAGCTTTAAAAATGAAAAATTGGATTTTTGCTGTTTTTGTATTTTCTTTTAATTTTCTCAATTCACAAACCTTAGATAAGAGTAAGGATATTGATTTGTTTCTAAAAAATGTTGTCTCGGAAGACGATATTTATGAGAACGATATTAAAATTAGAATTCAATATATAAATGATTTGGACAAAAAAGTTTTGATCAATTATATGCAGACTCCAGACTCTTTAGTGAAAAAATTGACTAATAAAGAATTGGAGTTATTAGATAAAGTTTACAAAATTTACTTTTCTGAAGTTATTAAAATGGAATCCGAATTTAATTATGAAGAGAAAATTAAATAAAAGTCTTTAACTCCAAAATCAAGGATAAGTAAGATTTTATTAATTGATGAATTAAAGAATTTTCCTGATGTCTATTCAGTTATTTCAACTAATGACTTACTTAAAATTAAAAATAAGAATTTATCCGATGATTTAAATATTGTTTTTGAAATTTATCAAAGAAATAATAATTTGTTATTTCAATTTGTAAAAGATATAGATATTTATAGAAAACAATTTATAAATGCTCCAATATATTATCCGTCTTGGGAAAACGTTGAGAAAACTGATTTTTATAATAAAATTAATGTTGTTTTATGGAGCTATTCTAATTCAAAATTGTATTTTAATAAAATTAAATCTTCTTAAAAACAATTGATGAAAAAATTATATCTATTCGATTTCGACGGAACGCTCACTTACAAAGACACAATGTTTTTGTTTTTGAAGTTTTATAATCCAGCCAAATATTCTTTTCAGTTTCTGAAGCACGTTCCACTTTTTGTATTGTTAAAAGTAAAATTAGCTAGTGCAGAAGCCGTGAAGAAAAGTTTTATTTCATCGATTTTAAAAGATGAGTCCAAATATCAAATCGAGAAAAAAGCAAAATTATTCTTCGAGGAAAATTATCCGAGTTTGTTCAGAGAAAATGCTTTGGATTTCATCAACAACATCAATAGAGAAAACACAGAATCTTATATTGTTTCGGCATCTTTGGATATTTGGGTAAAACCGTTTGCAGAGAAATTCAATATGAAATTACTTTCTACAGAAGCAGAATTCCAAAATGATATTTTTACAGGTAAGTTCGTTGGGAAAAACTGTAACAAAGAAGAAAAAGTAAATCGAATAAAAACCGAACTTGGTGATAAGAAATACGATAAAATCATAGCTTTCGGAGACACTTCCGGAGACAAAGCAATGTTTAAGTTCGCCAATGAATCGCATTACCGATTTTTTCACTAATTTAGTACCTTAATTTTTCGAACTTTTTCGGCTTTCAAATCTAAATTTAAAATGGAAAGAATTTATCTGGACAATGCTGCAACTACGCCTCTCGACGATGAGGTGATAGACTGTATGGTAAATGTAATGAAATTCAATTATGGCAATCCGTCATCCACGCACAGCCTTGGACAGGAAGCCAAAACCGTTTTGGAGGAAGTAAGGCGAAAGATTGCAGATTCTTTGAAAGTGACACCAGGAGAGATTGTTTTTACCTCTTGTGGAACGGAATCCAACAATATGATTATCAAATCTGCGGTCAACTATCTTGGCGTGGAAAGAATCATCACTTCAGCTTTGGAGCACAAATGTGTTGCCGAAACCTGCCTCGAAATGAAAAAACTGAAAGGCGTGGAATTGGTTTATTTAAGACCAGACTCTAACGGTGATTTTGATTTGAACAAATTAGAAGAAGTTCTAAAGTCATCAGACAAGAAAACTTTGGTAACATTGATGCACGCTAACAACGAGATTGGAAATATTCTCGACATCGAAAAAGTAGCTCATCTTTGCAAAGAGAATAATACACTTTTCCATTCCGATACAGTTCAGACAATGGCGCATCTCGATTTGGACTTTTCTAAAATTCCAGTAGATTTTGCTTCATGCAGTGCGCACAAATTCCACGGGCCAAAAGGTTCTGGATTTGCATTCGTAAGAAAATCTTCAGGGTTGAAAGGAATCATCACTGGCGGGCCGCAAGAAAGAAGCTTGCGAGCTGGAACAGAAAACGTGACAGGAATCGCAGGTTTGGGCAAAGCTTGGGAAATATCTCAAGAAAAAATGGAAGAATATAAAAACCATATTCTCGATATCAAACATTACGCGATTCAGCGATTGCGGGAGAAAATTTCTGGAATCAAATTCAATGGAAGAAGTTCAGACGATGAAAGTCTTTACACAGTTCTAAATGTTTTGCTTCCATACAAAAATCCATTAATCGGATTGCAATTGGATATGAAAGGTATTGCAATTTCGCAGGGAAGTGCTTGTAGTTCGGGAGCTTCGAAGCCTTCAATGGTTTTGATGTCTGTGTTGTCTGAGGATGATCTGGATAATAAAACACCATTAAGAGTTTCATTCAGTCATTATACAAAGAAATCCGATATTGATGCCTTAGTTGTCGCTTTGGAGGAGATAGGAACACAATTTGTTATAGAAAAAGCTGATAGTTTACATAGATAATCAACAGAATAAATAGAATATATAATTTGTAAATTTGTATTACAAAATTAATTAAAGAACAAGAATCATGGCAGTAGAAATTACAGATCAGTCCTTTCAGGAAGCAGTATTAAATTCAGATAAACCAGTTTTAGTTGACTTTTGGGCAGCTTGGTGCGGACCTTGTAGAATGTTAGGACCAATCATTGAAGAGATCGCAAACGATTTTGAAGGTAAGGCAATAGTAGGAAAAGTGGATGTGGATAACAACCAACAGATTTCTGTAGATTACGGAATCAGAAATATCCCAACAGTTTTGATCTTCAAAAACGGAGAAGTAGTAGATAAAATCGTAGGCGTTTCACCAAAAGAAGTGATTGCTGAGAAACTTAATTCTTACTTGTAAGAAATTAATATAGTTGAAAATGAACGCTTTTCTAATTGAGAGGCGTTTTTTTTTGCTCAAAATTTGCAGTTGTGGATTATTGTTGTATTTTTGCAACCACAATAAACGACGATAGTTTTTCTTAGTTTATTGGGCAAGAGATCCGGTAGTTCAGCTGGTTAGAATGCCGCCCTGTCACGGCGGAGGTCGCGGGTTCGAGTCCCGTCCGGATCGCATAAAGTTTCATCAATTACTTTTCAAAAAATTGATCCGGTAGTTCAGCTGGTTAGAATGCCGCCCTGTCACGGCGGAGGTCGCGGGTTCGAGTCCCGTCCGGATCGCAAAAGAGTTTCACAATCGTGAGACTCTTTTTTTTGTTTCAATCTTGTGATTGATTTCAACCAAATGTTATTATAAAAAAAACTCTCCCAAAAAATATGGAGAGTTTCTTTATTATTATGAATGAAAATCTGGATTCAGTTTCAGATCATTTAAATCCAGCTGCATTTCTGCTTTTCTAATTTCTTCGTCTTCATAATATTTTTCTTTTCTCATTTGAAAGATTTCAACCCTTTGCTTGTCGTAGATTTCCTTCAAAATCATTTCAAAATTATCGATTTCCTGCACCGAGCAATTGTTACATTCCAAAAGGTCGAGTTGGTTTTCCGTATTTTCTGTCTCTAACGATATTTGGGTGTGATAATTTCTTAGAAGATTGCTTTTCGGCACCACATCATTGTAATTCGAATTAATGTGGTTAAGAGCTAATCTATTCAGTCTAATTTGGATTTGTGCCTCTTGTTGTTCTTGTGGTAAAACAACGTCCATAGCTGGCATATTCAGTTTTTTCACGATGAAAGGTAAAGAAAGACCTTGAACTACAAGTGTAATAAAAATGACGATAAATGTTATTAATAAAATCAAATTACGATGTGGAAAGGGCGAACCATCTGGCATCAAGTACGGAATTGAAAGTGCTGTTGCCAATGATACTACGCCACGCATCCCAGCCCAGCCAATAACGAGTGG
>RCUH01001614.1_pt1 | contig 16017 bp, 13 predicted proteins | sample 2166191 | NCBI WGS metagenome assembly RCUH01 (sample SAMN09932848, study PRJNA488358) | compost metagenome | feature: garden; material: soil; isolation source: compost soil in an enriched community after 214 h of incubation | place: Germany: Experimental Botanical Garden Goettingen | collected...
CACAGATGGGTTCCATGATAACCCAGAAATGTAAACTGAATATTTCCTGAATCTTACAAGAGGCATAATTATTTGCACAGCAAAAAGCCACTTCAGGTGGTATTATCCCCTTCTAGTAGACAAGAGAAAAAAGACATCTGGTAAGATGGATTTAATTCTTGTTGAGCGGAGGGGATTTTTCATGGCTAAAAAGGGGCAAACCTTTCGGAAGTACTCCTTGGAATTAAAAATGGAGGCAGTCCGGTTGGTGAACGAGGAGCAGGGGAGTATTCGTGAAGTGGCGAAACAGTTGGGCATTCGTAATAAATCTTAGGTACAAACCTGAGCAACAAAATATCGAACAGGTGAGATTTTAGAGCCAACTACCCCAAGACGAGGACGGCCGAAAACGAAGTTTTCCAGTATGGAAGAAGAAATGGCGTATCTACGAGCGGAGATTGAATATTTAAAAAAGCAGTATCCAAATCTACACAAGGAGTGACGGAGAAAGAAACCAGGTTCGGAATCATCGAGGAAATGCGAGAGAGGTATTCACTGAAATGGCTATTAGAGTTAGCCCATGTTTCACGAGCGGGCTATTACAAATGGAGAAGGGCTCAGCAGACAGCCAGGCAGCGTAAAGAAAGGGACAAACTACTGGAAGCTCATATGTTGTCGCTCCACCGCCTTCATCCCTACTTTGGTTATCTGCGTATGACGGTTGCTTTACGGAAGGAAGGCCTCTTAGTTAACCACAAAAGGGTATACCGGCTTATGAAGAAATTGGGGATTCAGTCGGTCATTCGAAAGAAGCGTCGTTTTTTCGGTAAACAGGCTTCTGTCGTAAATCCAAACCGGCTAGATCGTCAATTTCAGGCGGATACTCCTCTATCTAAACTGGCTACCGACATTACCTACATACGAGTTGGGGAACGGTTTGTCTACCTTTCGGCAATCCAGGATCTGTATAACAACGAGATCGTAGCATGGCACCTTTCGGAACGAAACGATCTGGCTCTGGTTAACGAAACGCTAGACGCGTTAAGTAAGGACGTAAATTTGGAGGGAGCTATTCTTCATTCAGACCAGGGATTTCAATACACCTCCAAGCCATTTAACCGTAAACTTACTGGACTTGGGATCCTCGGAAGCCATTCCAGACGCGGAAACTGTCTGGACAACGCATGCATAGAATCCTTCTTTTCTCATCTGAAGACGGAAAAGATATATTTAAGCAAGCCCGAAACCTTAGCTGAGGCAGAAAAACAGGTGCGCGAGTATATTTCATTTTATAACCAGAGCAGATTCCAGAAAAAATTAAACAACCGTTCCCCGGTTGAATACCGAGAAACGGTTGCTGCTTAAACATGTCTTTTTAGACCTGTCTACTTGACAGGGGTATGACCAAGGTGAAGTGGCTTTCTGTTGAGCTTCATATAAACCATGTATATAAGATGTAATAAAAATGTTCACATTTCTGGGTACGGTCGTAATTACGGGGAATGCTTGGACTTTCTTAAACCAGCCGGATTCTCACCGGCTCATTCCACGCTAGTGTCAGGCCCTGATCCTTGTGCTTAACCGTAAGCGTCTCCCCTTCGAGAAGGGTATACTGAACGCCTTCCCCATCCACGAGGATATCTAGTAGTGCCCCCTGATTGACTATCTTGAAGCGGTAGCTCTCCCACTGTTTAGGCAGCGCAGGATTAAACACCAGGGTTCCATCAACAAGGCGCATACCGCCGAACCCGTTCACAATCGACATCCAAGATCCGGCCATCGCTGCGGTATGCAGGCCATCCTTCGCATTCTTGTTAATATCGTCCAGATCCATGCGAACCGTGCGATCGAAGTAAGAATACGCGCTCTCCAATTCTCCAATCTCGGCGGAGACAATGCTGTGGATACAAGGCGACAAGGATGAGTCGTGCGTAGTTAGCGGCTCATAATAGTTATAATTGCGAACCTTCTCCTCCAAGGTGAACTTGGCTCCGAGCAGGAACATTGCCAGAACCAGATCTGCCTGCTTTAGAACCTGGTGACGGTAGATTACCAGTGGGTGGAAATGGAGCAGCAGTGGGTATTTGTCCGCAGGTGTGTTCTCGAAATCCCACTTTTGTTTGCTGAGGAAGGTGTCGTCCTGTGCGTAAATACCCAGCTCCTCATCAAAAGGAATGAACATCTTATTCGCCGCCTCTAACCAGACCTTCATTTCTTCGTCCGTAAGGTTAATTCGGCTGCAAAGCTTTTCAAATTGGTCCGGATATTCGCTTCGCAGAAGCTCAGCGGTCTGATAAGCATAGTTCAACTGATCCTGAACCATGAAATTCGTATAAGCATTATTATTGACAATGGCTGTATATTCGTCAGGACCCGTCACCGCATCAATACAGAAGGCACCGCCTTTGGCCGGATTGAAATGCCCCAGATCGGCCCAGAAGCGTGAGGTCTCGAACAGGATTTCAGCACCTTTGGTGACCAAGAACTCCGTATCTCCCGTCGCAAGCACGTACTGTTTGATTCCGTATGCAATATCTGCATTAATATGAGCCTGCGCAGTCCCTGCGGGGAAGTAAGAAGAGTTCTCCTCCCCGTCAATCGTTCTCCAAGGATAGAGGGCTCCCTTCTGGGACATCACGGCTGCCCGTTCCCTTGCTTTATCCAGAGTGGCATAACGGAATTCCAGCAGTGAGCGGCTGATCTGCGGCTGTGTATAGGTGAAGAAAGGAAGCATGTACATTTCCGTATCCCAGAAATAATGGCCTTCATACCCCTCCCCGGTCAATCCCTTCGCGCCGATATTGGTCACTCCATCACGGCCTACAGATTGCAGCAACTGGAAAGCATTAAAACGAATCCCCTGCTGAAGGGCTGGATCGCCGTTAATTTCCACATCGGCATGTCTCCAGAACTCCCTCAGGAAAGCGGCCTGTTCCTGAAGAAGGGCCTCAAAGCCAGTCTCCTCCGCCATACCAAGGACCTGTTCCGTCCTCTCAAGAAGTTCAGCTTCCGGATAGTCCTTGGAGGTATGGTAAGAGATGTATTTCGTTAGGGAAGTGCTGTCCCCCTTGAGCAGGGGAACCGCATATTCCACCGTAAGACGTTCATCTTCCTTCTTTTCGGTCACTTCAACATTTGAATTCGAGCTTACCAGATGGCTCATGGCCGTTACTAACGCAAATTGCGTATGCCGGGTACGCTGCTTCATGACAGAGAAATTCTCTGAATGATCCATACTTTCCATAATCAAGCTCGGCAGCGCACTGCCCGCACCCAGGCGCGGATCATCCGTCGCCTCCTGCTGTGCAATCTTACCATCCATAGCAGAAGACAAGGTCACCGTTCCTTCAAAATTAAGCGCCTCAACCTCACAATGCACGGCCGCCAAATGCTTATGCGCAAGTGATACCAGTCTGCGAATTCGGATTCGAACCTGATGACCAGCCGGGGATTCCCACTCTACCTCCCTCAGCAGATAACCTCGCTTCATATCCAGCTCACGCTTATAACTAACAATTTTGCCTTTGTTTAAATGGAACCGTTCTCCCTCAACACAAAGCTGAATAATCTGGGCATTGGTGACATTCAGCATCGCCTGGTTGCATGAAGGATACCCGTAGGCCCCTTCAGGATATACAATCGGTTCCGAATCATAGAATCCATTCAGATAGTTCCCTGTAACCGAGGTTCCTTCGCTGCCATGGAAGCCTTCCTCGAAATTTCCGCGCATTCCGATATACCCGTTGCCGGTGGCGAACAGACTCTCACTTCTCTGGTTGTTCATATCATCATAATTGTCTTCACCCAGGCTCCAGTCCGCATAAGGATAGAGCGGTTCCGGGTGTTCGTATGGTTTCATCTTCATCTGGTTGTATCCCCTCCTTGAAACCCTGTATATCTGTAACTGAATCATTCTCTTCTTACTATCCCTTAACCGATCCGCCCATCAACCCTCTTACGAAATACTTCTGCAGCAGGAAGAAAATACCGAGCGGCATCAGCATCGAGATGAATGCGGCTGAGGTTAGCAAGTGCCAGTCGTTGCCTCTGGAACCTACAAGGTCGGCGATCTTCATCGACATGACCTGAACATTCGGCTGGTTGCCGATAAAGATCAGCGATACGAGATAATCGTTCCATACCCACAGGAACTGGAAGATCCCAATCGACGCGAGCGCAGGCACAGATAATGGCAGAATAAGCTTACTGAAGATCGTGAAGTGATTCGCACCGTCCATGAATGCGGATTCGAACAAATCCTTCGGCAGCTGGCTGATGAAGTTGTACATGAAATACGTCACCAGAGGCAGACCAAAGGCGGTATGAGCCAGCCAGATGCCGAGATAGCTTCCGTTCAGCCCAAGGGAGGTATAATCCTTAAGCACTGGAATCAAGGCTACTTGAATCGGGATGACCAGCATCGCAATGATAATCACGAACAACGTTTTGCGGCCCGGGAACCGGAGCCAAGCGAAAGCGTATGCGGCAAAAGAAGCAATCAGCACTGGAATTACCGTTGCCGGTACAGCAATAGTCAGTGTATTCCAGAATGCCTGGGACAAGCCGGTACCCTTCTCCGTCGTTTCACCGCCGTCTGCATTCTTAATGGTATATTCCTTACCTGTGATGACGTTCTTATAGTTATCCAGAGTCAGATCCGTGCTGGTTACCCAGCCCTGCTTCTCGATACTAATTACTCGTGCTCTGCGGTTCTCCCAGATCAGACGGTTGCCATCAACCTCGACACCCGCCTTGAGCTGGTCGTCCGTATAAGTCTTGCCGTTAACCTCAATCGGTCCGCGCAGATCCACATCTTTGGGCAGCTTAATTGTATCCCCGGCTGCCTTCCACTCTTGGTGGGGCAGCACCTTCCACCAACCCGTCTGAAGAATATCCGCAGCAGGCCGGAAGGACGAAATTAAGAGTCCCAAGGTAGGAAGCAGCCAAATCAGACAAATGAAACCCAGTACAATGTTAACGATCCACTTGCCGCCTTTTCTTTTCTTCTTGAAGGCCATTTAGAATCCCCCCTGCTTGCGGAACTGACGCAAATTAATAATGATTACAGGCAGGACAGCAATCAACAGTACGATGGCCAGCGTGGAACCATAACCGAAATTCCGGTACATGAAGAACTGCCGGTAGAACTGTGTTGCCACTACCTCTGTATCGTATTGACCTCCCGTCATCACCATGACGACGTCAAATATTTTCAGCGTAAAGACGATAATCGTCGTTGTGACCGTCAAAATAGTTGTAGAGATAAACGGAATGATAATGCGGAAGAAAATTTTGATTTCGCCGGCTCCATCGACACGTGCCGCCTCGAGGATGTCATCAGGCACCCCTTTGATCGCTGCAGAGAAGATGACCATAGCAAATCCGGTTTGCATCCAAATCAAGATAATAATCAGGAAAAAGTTATTCCACGGCTGCAGCATACTTGCCCAAGCTTGAGGCTCCCCACCAAGAGCAACCACAATCGCGTTAAGCAGACCAATCTGCTCATCACCGGGTTGATAGTAATAGACGAACTTCCAGATAACACCGGCAGCCACGAACGAAATAGCCATCGGCATGAAGATAATAGATTTCGCGATTTTCTCATAGCTGCTTCGATCAGCGAGAATAGCAATCAGAAGACCAAAAGCTACACATGCAAGTGTTCCCACGAACACCCATAACAAATTGTTGCGAAGTGCTGTCGCCATCAGATGATCACTAAATATAGCGATATAGTTACCAAAGCCGACGAACTTATCGGATGAAGCATTGAAGAAGCTTAAATACAGCGTTCTTATGGCAGGCAGCACGAGCAGCCAGCCCAGCACAATGACGGCAGGTCCAATGAAAATATAAGGTAATATTTTTCTGCGAACATAGTCTGGATACTGCTCGGCCGCCCAGCTTAGGGTGTAGTAGATCAGGTAGACGCCCAGAACACCCCAAAGGACTGCAAGAACCGCAGTAAGCAGCGGATTTAGTGTCGAGTCACGGAAAAACTTAAAAATCAGGCCATTAATGACAATATTGGCGAGCAATACGCCAAGGGACAAGAACACCGCCCTCATGCTGATTCTTTGCTTGGCTTGTGCATCCATAATTGATCCTCCTATAAGTTTTGCGAAGCAAAACTTTCTTCGTAAGCATAAGCTTCGTTTTGCGGAGCAAAACTTTCTTCGTAAGCATTTAAGAGAACAAAAAGAGGGGCAGTCCATTCACCTTACAAGCTGCCCCTCTTCCTGCCTAAAGCTGCCTATCCGCCTAGAATGGCTTCAAGATTAATTAGTTTTTCCAGCCAGACTGAATTTGTTTGAGTGCATCATCCAGTGTAGCTGTTCCACTTACATAGTCCGTCATACCCTTCCAGAACGTACCTGCACCTACTTTACCAGGCATCAAGTCAGAACCGTCAAAGCGAAGTGTGGAAGCGTCTTGAACCAGCTTCGCCATACGGCGATCCGATTCAGATTGGTACCAGTCAAGGGAAGCGTCATTCATTGGTGCGATTACACCGCCGGATTGAACCCAAGTTTTGATAGATTCACCTGTAGTGAAGAACTGCATAACCGCACGTACTTCCGGACGATCGTTGAACATCGCATAGATATCACCCGCTACAAGTACTGGCTTGCCATATTTCTCATCGATTGGCGGCAGGTAGAACCAGTCGTAGTCTTGATCGACTTTAGCTGTTGTAGGGAAGAAGCTGGTAATAAAGTTACCCATTAAGTTGAACCAAGCCTTAGGCGGGTTGTCGAACATTGGTTTTGGAGCATCCCCAAACGCTGTAGTTACGATCGACTTCGTTCCGCCGTATACATAATCTTTGTTCATCCAAATTTTGGACATCAAGTCAACCGCATGCTTCACCTCAGGGGAAGTGAACGGCAGTTCGCCTTTTACCCATTTGTCATAGTTCTCAGGTGTTGTTGTGCGAAGCATAATGTTCTCGATCCAGTCTGTTGCAGGCCAGCCTGTTGCTGCACCGCTCTCGATACCGATGGCCCAAGCCGGATCTCCATCTTTGGCAATTTGTTCAGTCAAAGCCATCATTTCATCCCAAGTTTGTGGAACTTTGTAGCCGGCTTCATCAAATTGTTTCTTCGGATACCACACAAGGCTCTTCACGTTACTGCGGTTCCAGATCCCTGCCATGATTTTGCCGTCTTTGCCGTCCATCATGGACATATCCAGCCAGCTTTGGTTGTAGTTCTTTTTCATTTTGTCCTGGTCCAGCACCTTGGTCAGGTCTACAACTTTACCCGTCTTGGCAATCGAACTTAGAAGACCTGGCTGCGGGAAGTCTGCAATGTCTGGAGCGCTTCCGCCGTCAACACGAATGTTGATGGTGGCTTCGAATTCCTTGGAGCCTTCATACTGAATATCGATTCCTGTTTTGTCTTCAAAATCCTTAATGCTGCTTTCAAATTTCTTCTGGTCCGCATCAACGAACGGTCCGAACATGGTCACTTTTGTGCCTTTATATTCACCCTTCAACGCTTTATCCAGTTCAGCACCTGCTGCTGCAGTTGTTGTCGTGGTCGTGTTGTTATTATTATTGTTGTTCGTATTCGTAGAAGCCGCAGGATCTGACGGGCCACCACCACTTCCGCAAGCGCTGAGCATCATCGTTAAAGATAAGCATGCTACCATAAGTAGTGAAGCTTTTGTTTTCCCTGTCTTTTTCATCTTCGCACACATCCCCTTAATAAATGATAAAGAATTGCAGACATTCTTCCTGCTATTGGTCCGAAACCGGTTTCCTTCGGATCACCTCCTTGCAAGTCTATTCAGAATTGAAATGAATTATATTAATAATGTGCTAAATACCTTTGATTTAATAGAGCGCTTACATGATTTCTGTAAAAAATAAACTTATCTTCTATAAAAAATAAACTTAGTTGTGAATCCTATAAATAGTACTTTACGCAGCAGACAATTATGTCTTAATTACTCCAAATGAACTTTTGTTGAAAAGCTTTTCGTGCATAGTCGATTTCGGAAATCATTTCTCCCGAGATGACTCCCTGACAATCAGCTTGTGATTCATACGTTCTCTCATTACTTCTACAGTTCCAGTGGTTACAAGTTCGTGCAGCTTCTCCGCGGCCCGGTAACCCAATTCGTAGATCGGCTGTGCAATCGTCGTGAGCTTAGGAACAAACATACTGGCCATCCGAAGATTATCAAATCCCATAACAGACACCTGCCCTGGAACAAGAATGCCCCGGTCCTTTAAGTAGGAGATGGTTCCCATTGCGAATTCATCCGCAACACAGAACACGGCTGTCAGCTCCGGGTACTCTGTAAATAATTCGTGCGCTGCCTGATAAGCATGTTCAAATCGATGGGCTGCATATTTGATTTTGTGGGAATTTCGCTCAAGACCGAATTCAGTTAGTGCTCTTACAAACCCTTGATAACGTGGGGGCCCTGAGATTGAATTATCGTGGTTGAACCCGATCATCCCAATCTCCTGGTGTCCAATCTCGATAAGGAACTTCACCGCATCATAAGCGGCAGCCTCATCATCAATCTCAACACAGGGAACTTCAAATTCATCCGAATGAGACGATACAAGCACAAATGGAATTCTGCATCCGACCAGCTTCTCATAATACTCCCGGTACAGTGCATCACTGGCGAACACTACTCCGTCCACTTGCTTCTCGTGAAAGTTATCAATGTACGAGAGCAGCCGATTCTTATCCCGGTCTGTATTGCAGATCATTAGACTGTAACCGAGCTTAATGCATGCATCCTGCATCCCCCGGATTACTCCGGAAAAGTAAAAATTCTCAATATCAGGAATAAGCAGGCCGAGCGTAAAAGATTTCTTGTAAATCAGACCTCTGGCGAACGAATTGGGTTGATACCTAAGCTTCTCAATAGCCTCCAACACGCGAATACGCTTGCTCTCTACAACCGATTCCGGAGTATTCATTACACGTGATACTGTGCTGATCGATACATCCGCCATCTTGGCTACATCTCGAATTGTTGGCTTCATCATATTAACTTCCTTTTTTTTGAGAACCTTTTCAAAGTGATTATAACAAGGTTAAATTAAGGTTGGCAAGAACTTTTTTAAGCGCTTTCATAAAATATGGATATTACCTTTATCGAGCATCATCTCCCGCTGTGATTACCCCCTTCTAACGCAAGAATCCCCTTAATATTCAAGGGGATTCTTCATTTACACTGACTTTTCACAAGCGATACCGTCATTATCACGATCCATGGCTTTCCGATAACCCGGCTCTCCTCTTTTGATATTAGAATACCCCGCCTTTTTCGCAGCTGTACAGTTCTTGAAGTACAGATCCTTCCACAACCTATTATTCTCTTAATTTATCATAGTGCCGGCTAGTCATAAGTTAAAACCGTGAAATTCTACCAACCCTCTAGTTCGGCACACCACCCGAACAACAAGAAGATCCGCAGCCTTGAGCATGGCCACGGATCTTCTTGTCATTTATTAAAGTATAGCAACAGATTATTATGCAGGTAATCAATCAAGCAGTCTTTGGTTCAATCCATATAGATTGGATATTAATCCTGACGTTTGAGTTGGTCTGCCTCTTAGAATTTCACTACTGTATTCCCTTTGCCCCTATTGACTGCTCCTCGGTTAAAGAGCTTGCCAAACACCTTTCTAAGATAAGGAAGAACAAAATAGTCGGCTCCGAACTTGCCAGCGTTGGCACCTGCTACGACGATGAATACTCCTAACATGATCATCCATGGGTTAGTGCTTACTGTTCCCGCGTACACGAACATGAAGTTCATTAACAATCCGAAGAATGCGGCAGCTGCTGTCAGACAGCCAAGGATGAGTCCAAGTCCGACCAGGAATTCACCCAGTGGAATTAATATGTTAAACAGCTTTGCATTCGGTATTGCAAAATGATTAAGGAACGCTATGAAGTTCGGATATACCAGCTCACCAGTAGCTTTGTCCATGACCGGTTTAGCCACCGCACCTTTTAGGAAGCCACTTGCGTCAAATCCGCCCGTTAATTTATGCCATCCAGCGTTAATCCATTCCCAGCCAACATAGATCCGCACAATAACCAACAGGACTGCTGCAATTTTATTTTCTCTTAACCATTTGATCATCTCAACCATCTCCCTGTTCTTTATGTCTTTATTGTAGAACCGCCAATAGAGTTGAACTGTGATATACATCACACTTTTGTGATTTTTTTCACATTTATATTTGGACAGGCACGTTCCTATAAAAAAAGCAGCTCCGGCAAGGGTTTCCCCCGCAGCTGCTCGTCAGATCTTATATATCTACAGTGTGTATAATGACGCTTTCTACTGTGCTGATTCCATCCGGTACCTGACCTGGTCCATCAAGGCTTCTTACGAACTCCAGGCTAATTCCTCTCTCCTCAAAATGATGCTCCAGCATATCCAGATTGTTAAGCCTGCGGATTAATGAAGCGGTTCGATTGTCACCATTATTCACCAGTGTCTGAATATGCCCCGCACAAGACTTATCATACACCCCGTGAAGCGGGTAGCTTACGCCGCCAATCCACGGAATTGCGGCCTCATAGCCCTCCTGCTTACGCTCCAACAGCAGTGACGCCGCTTTAGCAGAGATATAAGGCATGTCGCTGCCGACGGCCCAGATATTCGGATGTGAGGACAGGCTAAACCCGGCGTACATACCTCCCAAAGGCCCCCTTCCTCTGTAAAAGTCAGTAATAATCCGTATACTCGGATCGAGAATTTTCAGAAATGGCCTTGGGTCTGGAGTAGCTACGATAATCTCCTCACATATTTCCTGCATCTCTCTGACTTGGATTTGAATCAGCAGTTCACCCTGGCAGGGGAGAAGCGCCGCCAGCTGCCCGTCTCCCTGTGTTTTGGAACTGCCTGCCAATATCAATCCAGTTAACATTCTTATCTCCTCCTATAATCAGATTCGTATTAAAGCCCTTTCAGCTTAAGTCCAAAAAAGGCATAAGCCCTGGTCCAATTCCAAGGGATTATGCCACACACCTGCATTCATCTTCTATCTTCTATTGACCGAAAAATACGGAGATTTCCCGTTCTGCACTCTCCGGGCAATCTGATCCGTGAATCACATTGGCTTCAACAGAGGTTCCAAAGTCTCCTCTTATGGTGCCTGGTGAGGCTTCGGCCGGATTGGTAGGCCCAATCATACTTCTGGAGAGCTGCACCGCATTCTCAGCTTCCCAGACCATAGCGAACACCGGACCTGATGTAATATAGTCGACCAGTTCCTGAAAGAACGGCTTTGCACTTAGGTGAGCGTAATGCTGCTCAGCCATGGCGCTATCCATCACCAGCTGCTTCGCATGAACCAATTTGAATCCTCTGTGCTCGAATCTGCTCATAATATCGCCAACGATTCCCCGCTTGGTGCCATCTGGCTTCACCATTACAAATGTCTGTGTTACTGCCATGTGTTCATCTCCTTCGGTTACTTTCTCATATTAGTTCGTCCCTAATCCCTCATCTATGCGCTACGTCACAGCTTCTTCAGCATTCGGAGCGGGTGCCAGCGCATCGCAAGCTGACGCCCCATACGTGAGAATCCACCAAGATCCGGCTCAATTAACCACTTGGTTAATTGCCGTGTCTGCGGCAGAGCAAGAATGACTGTAATACACAGAATAACTATGGCAAGGATAATGAGATCGGCAGGCTGATGGATATATTCATAAAGCCCCAAACGGATCCCGCTTCGGACGAACAAGCCATGAAGTAAGAACACATATAGGGTTCTGGAGCCCAGACTTGTAATTATCGAACGCTTCTGAGGTATGAGAGCGAGAAAAGTCAGGCTTCCGGCACCCTGGAGTAAATACCAGCCGATCCGGGATAGGGCAGCAGCAGGACCCCCTATGCCCATCTCAGCATAGGTGAATTTTCCGTACAGCCAATCCGGTGTACTGTGCCAGGCCAGCAGGGAGACCACAGCAAGCAGGATTATGGACAGACCGCCTTGCAAGGCACGGCTTGATCCGCTGCATAAGACCTGCAGCTTTCTTGGATGCAGGGCATAACCGGCTGCGAAGAAAGGCAGAAATACAAATAAGCGGGATAGGCTGAGCCAGGAACCATCGTGTCCCAGATAACCGGCAACTACACCTAGAGCCATTGATATTAGGACAGGATGCTTGATGTTCAGGGCGCACATAATCCGAAGCAGAACGCGCCAGCCGATATGGGCAACAAGGAACCATAGCATGAGGTAGGGAACAAAAAAGGAATGCTTCTGCTGCGGGACCTGAAAGAACACAACATCAAGCGTAGAGTATAAAGTCTGAAATATTACGTACTGAACGGCAATAGAACCAAGTGAAGTAAGTCCATTTCGTCCAAGCAAATTCTGCCTTGAGAAATACCCGGTCACAAATGCGAAGAGCGGGATATGAAATATAAAGATCCAGGCATGCAGATCTTCCATCATTCCAAACCGGCTCATAACAGGTTCAATCCCTGTTGCGACCACGACCAATAGAATCAGAACAAACCTCAGATTGAGCATCCAGGTATCATAATTCACTTCCGATAAGCTGCTGTCTTTCTCTTCTTGAGTGTTCATTTGTCATGTCTCCGTTTCTCTTCCTGGAAGAGGATTTCTCTATATCTCTTCTTCCAAGCCTCCTATACCCGGAGTGTAACAAACGCAGATGGCCCGTAATATGACTGAAGTCACAACCGGACTGTGATCAATCTCATATCTTTTTCAGGGGATTTCTGTTTAAAGATCAGAGGTTTCCCTGATAACGATAAATTAGAGAACGGTTTATGATTAATTCAGGTGGAAAACAAGGAGGACGAACGGATGATGACTAGACAATTAGGAAGAGAAGCAGCGAAGCTTAACCAAGACCAGGCGCAAGGGATTCGGCAATTTTTCTCTGAGGAGAACTTTGAGCGGTTAACAAGCATTATGTATCCCAAGATTGTACACAAAGGCTCCAATCTATTCTGGGAAGGTGACACTGCGGATTACCTGTACTTTGTTCACAGCGGCCGCATCAAGGTAACGAAGTCGGCGGACGATGGCAAAGAATTCACGCTGTATCTTCATCACAAGGGTGATCTTATCGGTTATGGGGATGTATTGTCTGAATCCGTTCATCTGCTAAGTGCGGAAGCTCTTGAGAATTGTGAGCTGGGTGTTATTCAGCGGAAAGACCTTGAAGTGCTGCTCTGGCAGCATGGGGATCTGGCGGTGGAATTCATGCGTTGGCAGGGAATGACCCATCTGCTGACCCAGACGAAGATGCGGGACCTTCTTATGTTCGGGAAGACAGGTGCACTCTGCTCCCTTCTCATCCGTCTGAACAACTCGTATGGCCAAGCTCATGGCAAGCACCGCCGCCTGTCCATCAAGATTAACAACACAGAAATGTCGGATATGATCGGCGCAACCCGGGAGAGCGTGAACCGAATGCTTAGTGATCTGAAGAAAGACGGGGTCATTGACATCGAGGAGGGTCATATTGTCATCTACGACTTGGAACATCTGCGCGACGTGTGTCACTGTGATAACTGTCCGGCACATATTTGCCGGGTATAGATTAGCCTGATCTCTTAAGTTCCGTAAGCTTCCTTGTTCCTTGATACAGTCTACTCCAAAGTTTGTTCGTCCTCTACCAACGTGTTCAGAGCTATACCAAGAAGCACCTTCAACCTACGGGTTGAAGGTGCTTCTTGTGGTGTATTCCTCAAGTCTGCCTATCATTCAGGTGCCACAAAAGGTTCGGTAAGGACGGCTCGATGGTTCAGGCACTGTGGTGTATTCAAGCTGATCATCGGAGTGTGAGTAAGGCTTCGCAAGAACCCCAAGAAGCCGCTCCATCACACTGTAGTCTCCTTGAGTCACTGCCGCCTGGATTGCTTCCTCTACCCGATGATTGCGCGGAATCACGGCCGGATTGCTGCTTCGCATCAATTCGTGTAAAGGGGCTCGGCCTTCCGGCTGTCTGTCTAATCTTGCCTGCCACTTCTCATGCCATCCGGTAAATTCCTCTTTGCCGTACAGAAAAGTATCCTCCTGCTTGCCTAAAGTTAATGCCCGGAAAGTATTAGTGTAATCAGCACGATACCTCTTCATAATATCTAGAAGTTCTTGAATCAGGGACTCATCTTCAGACTCTTCGTTCAAGATACCCAGTTTGGCCCTCATCCCAGACAGCCAGTGACCCTGATATAACTCTCTGAAATTATAAATCTCAGCCTCTGCAATACCCACGGCTTCCTCTCTGTCGCTATGCAGCAGCGGCAGCAGAGTTTCGGCAAATCTTGCGAGATTCCAGGCAGCAATCTGCGGCTGGTTGCCATAGGCATAGCGTCCATGCAGGTCAATGGAACTGAATACGGTCTCTGGATCATAAGAATCCATGAAGGCGCATGGCCCAAAGTCAATGCTTTCTCCGCTAAGTGCCATGTTGTCCGTATTCATTACTCCATGAATAAAACCAACCAGCTGCCACTTGGCAATGAGCTCGGCCTGACGCTTAATCACTTCCTTAAGCAAGGTCAAGTAACGATTCTCATCTGTGAGTGCTCCCTGAAAATGCCTCTGTAATGTATAGTCTGCCAAGGTCTGGAGTTCCTCGGAAGTCCCCCAAGCCGCAACATACTGAAAGGTACCCACGCGCAGATGACTGGCAGCCACACGGGTCAGAATTGCACCCGGCTGCTCCGTTTCCCGGATTACGGGTTCACCCGTTGTCACTACTGCCAGGCTGCGGGTGGTAGCAATTCCAAGTGCATGCATGGCCTCACTGATGATGTACTCCCGCAGCATCGGCCCAAGTGCTGCCCGGCCGTCTCCGCCGCGGGAGTAGGGCGTCCTGCCCGAGCCTTTCAGCTGAATATCATACCGCTCACCTACAGGGGTGATCTGCTCCCCAAGGAGCACAGCCCGGCCGTCCCCGAGCTTCGTGAAATGCCCGAATTGATGTCCTGCATAAGCCTCAGCAATAGGCATAGCGCCCCCCGGAATCCGGTTGCCGGCGAGAACTTCTACACTTTCCTGGCTCCGCAAAGCTTGAATATTCAGTCCCAGGGCATCTGCGAGAGGACCATTGGCTGCAACCAATTTCGGTGAGCGCACAGGTGTTGGCTTAGCCACCGCGTACAGAGATTCCGGCAGACGAGCATAACTGTTGTCAAAGTTCCATCCTGCTTCTGGGATCGCTTTCTCCTCAGTCATTTGTATCTCCTTTTCCAGGCATTCTAATATAGTAACTCTCTATAATTAAGAATACTTATCGGCCCTTGTAGTGTGTTCTTCTGACTATATATTATACCCTTATATTGGACTAACCAAAAAAAAGACTGCTCATCAAGCAGCAAGTGCTTGAAGCAGTCTCTTAATCTACTTCCAGATTTCGTCGGCAATCTCCTTGATGAAGGCCAGCTTCTCCCACTGCTGTTCTTCAGTCAGGATGTTCCCTTCTTCTGTCGATGCGAACCCGCATTGAGGACTCAGGCAAATATGGTTAATATCCACGATTTCTGCCGCTTCCCGAATCCGGCTGAGAATCGTCTGCTTATCTTCTAGCTCACCGGTCTTTGAGGAAAATAAGCCAAGAACCACCTGCTGCTGATCCTTCAAATCTTTCAGTGGAGTGAAGTCTCCTGCGCGGTCAGTATCAAATTCCAAGTAATACCCGTCTATATTCTCTATTCCGAACAGAGCCTCCACAACGGGCTCATAACCCCCTGATGATGCCCAAGTGGAGTGATAATTCCCGCGGCACACATGTGTGGTTATGACGAGATCGCTAGGCAGATCCAAGATGGCCTGCTGATTCACTCGTGCGTACAGCTTCACGATTTCGGAGACATCAACGCCTTCCTGCTGCCTTGCTTCCCAATAATTCTTGTCACACAGCATCCCCCAAGTGCAGTCATCCAGCTGCAAGCTGCGGCAGCCCGCTTCGTAGAAGGCCAGTATGGCAGATCTGTAAGCACGGGCAATATCGGATATCAGTTCGTCCGTACTGCTGTAATATGCCGCTGTGCTTGTCTTGT
>RCUH01001627.1_pt1 | contig 15917 bp, 9 predicted proteins | sample 2166191 | NCBI WGS metagenome assembly RCUH01 (sample SAMN09932848, study PRJNA488358) | compost metagenome | feature: garden; material: soil; isolation source: compost soil in an enriched community after 214 h of incubation | place: Germany: Experimental Botanical Garden Goettingen | collected...
AAGTACCACTCACACTATCACCGGATCTATTATTGGCTCTGGTTTAACTAAAGGCACATCTGCCGTAAAATGGGGTGTAACCGTTAAACTGATTTGGGCTTGGGTATTAACTATTCCCGTATCGGCAGCTTTAGCAGCCATTATATATTACATTCTTGCCTTATTTATTTAAGGAAATAAATCATATAAGGAAAGGGCAGTTAATTAATTAACTGCCCTTTCCTTTTTATACACTACGAAGCAATCTTTAAAGATAATGAGATTGCTTCGTGCCTTTCAATGACGAAAAAAACTTAAACAGTACTCAACAAAAACTCATCAATTACTTCTACAGCATTATTAAATCGCTCCTCTCCTATTCCCGAAACTACTTTATAGTTTGCGCCTAAAGCTTTTAGTTCCTTATGCCAAATTTCCATGAAATGCTCGCGTTGGTTAGGAAAATCTCTCAAAGGATCATCTTGCCAAGGCAGATCAATATCCAATAAAACATAAAAATCGTAAGGATTTTTATTTAATGCATCTAATACAATTTGGGGTGTTTCTCCAAAAAAAGCATCACTCCAAATCTTCACCGTTAAAAAAGTGGTATCGCAAATAATAAAATCCGTTTCGGTCATTGCCAGCACCGACTGCTCTAATGCATACTGTCCATGAAACATGTTTGTCTCGTCTTGCAATGTGCAAGGCTCTGTTAATTCTTCACAATAATAACGGGCATATTCTGGCACCCAAGGTACTAGGTAGTATTTCGCCAACAATGTAGCCATTGTTGATTTCCCAGTACTTTCTGGCCCCACAATGGCTATTTTCTTAATTTGTTTTATAGTGCTCTCCACGCTTTTGTCCACGATAAGTTTTTCTCCAATCTAAATAGCCTTTTACAGCTATAACTACCAAAACTGCATATAAAACTGCATACACATTGAGGTTCTTATATATTAACAATGGAACGTAGCAGATGTCTACAATAATCCATAAAATCCAATTTTCTAGTATTTTTCTGGTTAGCATAATTTGAGCCACCAAACTAACTGCCGTACAAAAACCATCTTCATAAGGTACGTTTGTTGGTGTATATTTATCCAGCAAATACCCAAGCACAAAGGTAAGCAATGCTACAATGCCTACTATCATCATCCAATCTTGAGATTTAATCCGGACTATTGGTTTTTCGTTCTCCTTTTTTTTCTTTAGCCAAAACCACCAACCATAAAAAGCAGTAAACAGAAAATAGAACTGCAAGGCAAAATCACCAAATAAATGGCTCTCAAAATACAAAATGGCGCTAATGACAATACTTAATATAGAAATGGGCCAATTCCATATGTTTTCCTTTGCTGCCAAATAAATACAGGCAATGGTACTGATAAAGCCAAACCACTCTAACCAAGAAGTTTGTTGAAGTTGCTGAATTAATTGTTGCCAAATAGCGGCGGCTTCGAGTAAAACCATTGATCAAATATAGCGGTAATTTGTTTTTAGCACAGTACTTGTCCCGATTTTCGGGATGCACAGATTTTATTTGTTAATCTCAAGTAATACGTATTATACTATTACAATTTTTAACCATTATAATTTAAAGGGTCAAACATTAACAGGGGATATCTGTGTATCTGTGGCTAACCAAAAAAGGTCTATAAAAAAGAATTCCGGTAGGGAACAACCCCTACCGGAAAATAAACCAAACAAACTATTTATGAAGAATACCCTCTTTCGAGGATGCTTTAGATCAAAATTTTTATTTTAACTGTTGTATCAATCATCCAATCTGTAACAACAACATCTAATTAACTTCAATTGTTTTCTTTTATTACAAGATTTCTGCCAATAATTTTAAAAGGCAGGTTTCATGACGTAAACATGACCTTTATTGCCCTAGCTGGTGTTTAAATCACACTATGCTATTTTTTATTTTAGTCATGATGGCATGATATTAAGTTAATAAACGTCGTTTACTATTCTAACTATAGGCCTGTAAAACATACACTGTACAATAAAACAGACAAACAAAATAAACAACTAACAATCAATTAGTTATACTGCTTTATTTAGTCGAAATACGCCAAATCACTCCACTTACGTCATCTGCAACAAGCAATGCACCATCTGGTGTTACAACTACCCCTACTGGCCTACCATAAACTTCGCTTTTTGAAGCATCAGCAATAAAGCCTGTTAAAAAATCTTGCATTGGGCCAGTTGGCTTACCATCTTTAAATGGCACAAAAGCAACTTTATATCCAGTTAATTGAGACCTATTCCATGAACCATGCTGACCTATAAATGCACCACCCTGATATTTAGCCGGAAATTTATTGTTGGTATAGAATGCCAAACCTAGGGAAGCCGTATGAGAACCAAGGGCTACATCAGGCACTAAGGTTTTCTTCACCAATTCCGGATTTACACCTTTCAACCTTGGGTCTTCGTGCTGACCAAAATAAGCATAAGGCCATCCATAAAATCCGCCATCTTTAACGCTGGTAATATAATCTGGCACTAACTCATCTCCTAGACCATCTCTTTCATTTACGGCAGTCCATAACATATTGGTAGTTGGTGCCCAATCCATCCCAACTGGATTACGCAGGCCACTTGCAAAAGTTCTTTCGCCAGTACCATCTGGGTTTACTTCTAAAACAGCAGCTCTTCTCACCTCGTGCTCCATTCCGTTTTCTCCAACATTACTACCCGAACCAACCGAAATGTAGATTTTATCTTTCGCTTTGTTAACCAATAAATTTCTAGTCCAGTGATTGTTATATCCACCAGCCGGCAAACTCACAATCTTCTTACCTGCACCAGTAATTTTCGTATCTCCAGTTTTATAAGGGAACATCCATAAGCCGTCGGTATTGGCTACATAAAATGAATTTCCAATAAAAGCCATTCCGTAAGGCTGATTTAACCCTGATAAAAATGTAGTGGTTAAATCAGGTTTACCATCTTGGTTGCTATCTCTAAACAACAAAATGGTATTTACGCTTTTTCCGCCGACTTCAGATTTTGCTTTTCCAGAAATGGCGTTGGCAATGGCTTCTTTAGTGCTACGCTCAGAATTAGAAAGTGCTACTAAAATATCGCCATTAGGAGCAACAACAATATTCCTAGGGCTTTTCATTCCGTCTGCAAACTTGCTGACTACAAATCCTTCTGGTGCAAGTGGCATTTTGTTAGCGGGCCAATCTATTACCTTACTAAAATTATTTTTTGATGCAGTGGTATCTGGCGCTGGAAGATTTAAAGTATCTACTTCTGTGGCTGCATGTACCGTATCGGCAGTTTGATTGCTTTTGTTACCGCTATTACAAGCGGAGAAAAGCGAAGCCGACAACGCCAATAGTCCTAAGTATTTTGTTTTCATAATTATCTCTTTTTAGATTAAACACTGCTTATCTAAACAGCTACAACAACAAGTTGTTTTCCATCTATTATTCTGCATAAAATGATCCCGTACTTAATAGAATAATAGCTGTTTTAACTGTCTCAATATATTTTAAAATAATCGTCAGAAAATTGAGCAGCAAATTGTATCTTTGCATCCCGACAGAGCAGTTGGGATTTTCGTTTCATAGCACAGGAATTCTCCCAGCTATCGGTCAGTTAGACTATCACTTTAGACTTTTTTTTAAAAACCCCACATGCCTAAAGACACTTCCATCAATTCAGTATTGATCATCGGATCTGGACCTATTATTATTGGACAAGCCTGCGAATTTGACTACTCTGGTTCTCAAGCCGCACTTTCTTTAAAAGAAGAAGGAATTAAGGTTTCGATTATTAACTCCAATCCGGCTACCATTATGACCGATAAGGTTATTGGTGACCACGTTTATTTAAAACCTCTTACTTTAGAATCTATTGAAGAGATTTTAACCGAACACAAAAACAACCCTGATTTACCTACTATTGATGCGGTATTGCCTACCATGGGTGGTCAAACTGCGTTGAACCTTTGCGTAGATGCAGATGAAAGAGGTTTATGGAAAAAACACAACGTTAGAATTATCGGTGTTGATGTTGCTGCGATTGACAAAACTGAGAACAGAGAGTCTTTCCGTCAGTTAATGGTTGACATAGGTGTAGGTGTTGCGCCTTCAAAAATTGCCAACTCATTTTTAGAAGGTAAAGAAGCTGCACAACAAATCGGATTTCCATTGGTAATTCGCCCTTCTTACACACTTGGAGGTTCTGGTGGTGGTTTCGTTCACAGAAAAGAAGATTTTGACGCAGCCCTTAAACGCGGTTTAGAAGCTTCGCCAACCCACGAGGTTTTGGTAGAGCAAGCAGTTTTAGGCTGGAAAGAATATGAGTTAGAGCTATTGAGAGATAGCAACGACAACGTAATCATCATTTGTTCTATCGAGAACTTTGACCCAATGGGTATTCACACTGGAGACTCGATTACGGTTGCTCCTGCAATGACTTTATCAGACCGTTGCTACCAAGAAATGCGTAACCAAGCCATCAAAATGATGCGTGCTATTGGTAATTTCGCAGGTGGTTGTAATGTACAGTTTTCGGTAAATCCAGATAACGACGATATTATTGCTATTGAAATTAACCCACGTGTATCTCGTTCATCAGCGTTAGCTAGTAAAGCAACTGGATATCCAATCGCTAAAATTGCGGCTAAATTGGCTATCGGTTACAACTTAGATGAAATCGAAAATCAAATTACAAAAACTACTTCAGCTTACTTTGAGCCAACTTTAGATTACGTAATTGTAAAAATCCCTCGCTTTAACTTCGATAAATTTAAAGGTGCGAACATGGAACTTGGTTTACAGATGAAAGCTGTAGGCGAAGTAATGGGTATTGGCCGTAGTTTTATCGAGGCACTGCAAAAAGCTTGTCAGAGTCTAGAGATTGGACGTGCTGGTATCGGTGCCGATGGTCGTCAGAAACGTGACATCGAAGAAATTATGTACGGCTTACAGCACCCAAGCTGGAACCGTGTATTCTTAATTAAAGATGCGATGAGCATGGGTGTGCCACTAGAGTCTATCCGTAAGGTAACCAAGATTGACAAGTGGTTCTTAAATCAAATTCAAGAACTAGTAGCTTTAGAAACTGAACTAAAACGCTACTCGTTAACAAATATTCCGAGAGATTTCTTCTTCAACTTGAAGCAAAAAGGTTTCTCTGACGTACAAATTGCTTACGTTTTAGGTAATGTAACAGAAGATGAGGTTTACAATCGCCGTAAAGAGCTAAACATTAGAAGAGCTTACAAAATGGTAGACACTTGTGCTGCCGAATTTGCTGCACAAACACCTTACTTCTACTCTACTTTCGAAGAATCTCCTCAACAAATTTCTTTAGTAACTGGAGAAGTTTTATCTGAGGGCGATGAGTTAGGTACTAATGAATCTATTGTTTCCGACAGAAAAAAAGTAATCGTTTTAGGCTCAGGACCTAACCGTATTGGTCAAGGTATCGAGTTCGATTACTCTTGTGTACACGGTTTATTAGCAGCAAAAGAAAATGGTTTCGAAGCCATTATGATTAACTGTAATCCAGAAACGGTAAGTACAGATTTTAACATGGCCGATAAACTTTATTTCGAGCCTGTTTTCTGGGAGCACGTACGTGAAATTATCGATTTAGAAAACCCAATTGGCGTTATTGTTCAATTAGGTGGTCAAACAGCCTTGAAAATGGCCGAAAAACTTCACGAAAACAACATCCGCATTATCGGTACTTCTTACGAAGACATGGATAAAGCAGAAGATCGTGGTAGTTTCTCAGACTTATTGAAAGAGTTAGACATTCCTTACCCAAGATACGGCGTAGCCGAAAATGCTGAGGAGGCTATTGTGGTAGCTAATGAAGTAGGTTATCCAGTATTGGTTCGTCCTAGTTATGTATTAGGCGGACAAGGCATGAGCATTGTGATTAACGATGAGGATCTAGAAAAAGCTGTAGTAAAATTACTAGGCGATTTACCAGGAAACCGTGTGTTAATTGACCATTTCTTAGACAGAGCAGAAGAAACAGAATCCGACTCAATTTGCGATGGAACAGATGTACACATTGTTGGTTTAATGGAACACATTGAGCCTGCAGGTATTCACTCGGGAGATTCAAGTGCGGTATTGCCTCCATTCAGTTTATCTGATAAGGTAATTGCTGACATGGAAAACTACTCTAAGAAAATTGCAAAAGCACTTAACGTAATTGGTTTGTTAAACATCCAGTTTGCGGTTAAAGACGAGAAAGTTTATGTAATTGAGGCCAACCCTCGTGCTTCTCGTACGGTGCCTTTCATCGCTAAAGCTTACGATGTGCCTTATATCAATATTGCTGCTAGAGTAATGCTGGGTGTAAATAAATTGAAGGATTTCAACATCGAGCGTAAGCTAAAAGGATATGCAATTAAGGAACCAGTATTTTCTTACGAGAAATTCCCTGAAGTGGCGAAAGAGCTAGGCCCTGAAATGAAATCTACAGGTGAGGCTATTCGTTTCATTAAAGATTTGGAAGATCCTTATTTCTTGAAGTTAGTTAAAGATAAATCAATGTATTTGTCGAAATAGAACAAGGATAAAAGAGCAAAGAATAAAGACCAAGTCCCTTAGCGTAATGTTAAGGGACTTTTTTATTTACGCTGCCATTCTGAGCACAGCGAAGAATCTAATATTTTGAAGATCAGAGACAGCTCCTTGAATAATGGCAGTCCTGCTTTTCGCTATTCCCGATGAAAAATCAGGATCCGCTGCAATCAGGTCTATTTAACGAAAGCCTGCTCTAAGCACTTAAAGACTTACCACAAGCTAATTTAACACCGTCGTCATTGCGAGCCTCTGTTTTTCACAGGGCGAAGCAATCTTTCTTGTTTTATTATGCAGGGAGCCGACTAGTATCAAAGATTGCTTCGCGAAGCTCGCAATGACGGCAAGAATAGCTACTGCTTAGTCCAAATCCTTGTATTCAAATCAAGTTCTTCTACCACATGGCGCATTAACCTTAGGATATTCAAATCTTTCTCTAAAACATCTGCATTTAGCAATGATTTAAAAATAGGTGCTTCAAAATAGTTGTGATTTAATGGAAACGCGATATAAACGTTAGAAAATATAAACGAAACAGAAATGGTTGAATTAGCATAAGCGTTCAACTCCAATAGCTTTTCCATGAGCGATGGTGTTAAAATGTAACGAGCTTCTACTTGGTCGCCGCTTTCGGTGATAAACATCTTATCGAAATCCACATTTTCAAGTTCAACTATGCGTTTGTTACCTAAAATATTCTGAGAAATCCATTTACCAAACGCCCCTCCAAAGCCTTTCGGTCTTACTACTGTTAAGCCAGCAAAGTTTTTATTGAAGTCTGCACAAAAGATAATGCCTTTAAAAATATCATGCCATTGTGTTTTTCGCCCATTTTTAGTTTGGGTTTCAGTTTTGTATTCGGCGTGCACTTCAGCAAAATGAATTTGTGTTTTATCTATCTTGCCATGCACCAAATCTTCGGTTTTATATCTATCTGGTGTTTGCGAGAATAAACAGCTATCTCTAAAATCTCTTTCGCTAATCCCAGAGTGCGGATTGATTTCTAAGCTATCATCTAGCTGTTTTAAGGCAGCCCCAATCACTTTTTGCTTAAAATCTACTTTATAGGCATCTGTTTTACTGCCGACCATTGTTAATATGATGAAACCAGCAATTAAACCTACTACAACTATAACTACGCCTACTTCTATAAGGCCAAAAAGAAAACCAGCGAGCAAAAATGCGGCACCAATTCCCATGCACCAATAAGCTGTGGTGTGTTGTTTGGCAATATACAGTCGTGATGTTTCCAGCTCATTAAAAACTGAAACCATTTCTGGCCGATTGTGTAAATCCATTAACTGTTGAACAATTCTTTAGCGCTGATATTCTTACGTTCCTCGGCTGGTGTTTCTAACACTGGCATAGTTTGATAGCCCAACATTCCAGCGAAAATACTGCTTGGAAACATCATTACGGCATTATTGTATGTAGTTACCGCAGCGTTGTAAGTTCTGCGGGCAGCAGCGATTTGCTCTTCGCTTTCTGTCCAAGTACTTTGCAAATTCAGGAAGTTGGTATTAGCTTTTAAGTCTGGGTAATTTTCTACGTTAACCATTACACCTCTAACTGCAGTACTTAATTGTTGGTCAAGCTGTACTTTTTCAGCATCGGTGATATTTCCATTAGCCGCTTGTGTACGCATTTGCGTAATTTTGGTTAGCGTTTCACTTTCGTAAGCCATGTACTGCTTAATGGTTTCCACCAAATTCGGGATGAGGTCATAGCGTTTTTTAAGCATCACGTCAATAGCCGAGAAAGCATTAGTTACTTGGTTTTTCTTTCCAATAAGAGAGTTGTAAATACCTATTCCAATAATAAATACAACAACAGCGATAATTCCTAAAATAATCATAATAAGTTGTTTTAAACCCTAATATACAAGATTAGCGGGAATTTTTGAGTGTTTAACACAGCAACTTTAAATAACCACAAAGTCACAAAGAACACAAAGTTGAACTAAAAGCATTTCGTCTGCTCTTGTTGGCGTCCCCGCCAACGAGTATAGTAGATGGATTAACGAGTTTCCTTCAACTTTATAAATCTCATTGTGCGATATGAGGGAAGACTGTCGAAGTTTATAGCATAACAGTTGTTCGTTAAACCCGATTGAAGGAAAATACTTTTTGATGGTGTCACCCTGAGCTTGTCGAAGGGTTGTTTGTTAATTAGTAGATGCTTCGACGAGCTCAGCATGACAATTATGAGCGGCAATGCCAACAAAAAGATTGTACTGAAAGCGGGGCTTTAGAAGCCGAAGCACCACCATACCTGCTTTTCAAAAACAAACACTTACAGGCGTTTTTTAGCGTCATGCTTTTTATGTACCTTTGCAGCAATGAAACAAAACACGGCTATATTATTCGCATTAAGGTTTTTATAACCCTGCAGCCCATTCCCTTTTGTTTCCGTTTACAATTCCATAAAATATGCTTCACCCAGAGATAGAAAAAAGAAAAACGTTTGCTATTATTAGTCACCCCGATGCGGGAAAAACCACACTTACCGAAAAGTTTTTGCTTTTTGGTGGTGCAATTAATACTGCAGGAGCCGTAAAACGTAATAAGGCGAACCAAAGCAACACTTCCGATTTTATGGAAATTGAGCGCCAGCGTGGTATTTCTGTAGCTACATCGGTAATGGGTTTTGAGTACAGCGGAAAACGTATCAACATTTTAGATACGCCTGGCCACAAGGATTTTGCTGAGGATACTTACCGTACACTTTCGGCAGTAGATAGCGTAGTTTTAGTGGTTGACTGCGTAAAGGGTGTAGAGGAACAAACCGAGAAATTGATGTCGGTTTGTAGAATGCGAAATACGCCTGTGATTATTTTCGTTAACAAAATGGATCGTGAGGGTAAAGAAGCTTTCGATTTACTGGATGAAATTGAGCAGAAGTTGAATATCAGTTTATGCCCACAATCTTGGCCCATTGGACAGGGACACACTTTTAAAGGTGTTTATAGTATCTATCATAACCAATTGAACCTTTTTCACTCTGATAAAACCAAAGTGACAGATTCAGTAGTAAAGGTGAATGATTTAAACGATGCTGCCCTACTTGATTATTTGCAAGAAAAGGAAGTTGGCAATTTAAAGGATGAAACGGAATTGGTAAACGGCGTTTACGGCGACTTAGATATTTCTCTATACAAGGAAGGTTTATTAGCTCCAGTATTTTTCGGCTCTGCAATTAATAACTTCGGAATTAAGGAGTTGCTGGACACTTTCATTGAAATTGCGCCGAGCCCTAGACATCGTGAAGCAGAAGAACGTGATGTTTTAGTTGAAGATAAGCATTTCAGTGGTTTTGTGTTTAAAATACATGCCAACTTAGACCCTAAACACCGTGACAGAATTGCTTTCTTACGTATTTGTTCAGGTAAGTTTGAGCGTAACAAATTCTATTACCACACCCGTCAGGATAAGAAAATGAAGTTTGCCAACCCTATGGATTTTATGGCAAATGAAAAGAGTTTGGTGGAAGAGGCTTGGCCAGGTGATGTGGTAGGTTTGTATGATAGTGGTAACTTTAAAATTGGCGATACGTTAACAGAAGGCGAAAAATTGCATTTCAAAGGCATCCCCAGCTTCTCTCCAGCTATTTTTAAGGAAGTGGAGAACATGGATCCAATGCGCACCAAACAGTTGGAAAAAGGTATTGAGCAATTAACCGATGAAGGTGTAGCGCAACTTTTTGTAATGCAACCAGGTAACCGTAAGGTAATTGGGGCTGTGGGAGAATTACAATTTGAGGTAATCAATTTCCGTTTAGAGCATGAATATGGTGCAAAATGTCGTTTCCGTACTTTAACTTACAGCCGTTCGCGTTGGGTAACTTGTGATGACAAGAAGAAACTAGATGAGTTTGTAAAGCGTAAACAGCAACATATAGGTACGGATAAAGAAGGAAATCCCGTTTATTTATCTGATAACGATTTCATGATTGAAATGACCAAACGTGATTATCCAGACATCAATTTCCATACAACAAGCGAGTTTAAATAATCTTCTTTGGCTTTGTAGTCATTAAAAAGTTCGAGAAAGACATAAGCATTTTAATAGCAGCACAGCCTTTGTGTTGCTATTTTAGTTTTACTTCAAGTCTAAATGATTGAATAATAAAAATTGCTGTAGTAGGTAAACCCTCTCTGCCCTTTGGCCATCTCTTCCTAAAAGGAAGAGGATAGCATAAAAAATTCCCTCTCGTTGTTGGTGTGATCACCATCGACGAGAGGGAACGTCAAAAGCTTAGGCTAAGGTTAAAAAAAAGCTCTCACCTGCATATTCCCAGTATGCACCACATTTACCTCCGGAGATTTACGCCCTTCATAACTGACATTTAACTGTATGCCGTTTCCTATGGTTCGTTGCAGGCCTAAACCCCAAGTGTAGTTATTACCAATTTGCAGGCCCGACAGCATTTCGTAACCGATGGTACTGTTACTTTCACCAGTAAATTTATTATTGATGTAACTTACCTTTCCAGTGAGCACGCCTTTTTTTAGCACATTGTAACGAGTTTCTGTAGTGAACGTGACATTCTGATTCTCTTCTCCACCAAATTGGCCAGCATTACGCTGTTTGCCATAAACACCTGCAAAAGTCAATCTAAAATCGGCAGTGAATTGGTAATTAAATTCAGGCAGCAGCTCAAAGTAATTGATTTCGTAATTGCGCTGAGCAAATAGCTCCGAACTGTAATTCTTATTTCCTTGATTAAGCGTGAAATTTACGTTGGTACTTTTTACTGGTGAGGTTCTAATCCTCAAGCCTCGTTCATTACGTTTACGGCTATCAAAACCATTACTCAAAAAGCTTTTACCACCATCGGATAGATAATTAAAATCAACTCCAAATTTTGGATTATTACGGTTGAAGAAAAGCGTGTTCCTCAAAAAAGAATTTAAAGAAATAAGATTTGCAGCATCTATGCCAGTATGGAAAGGATTGTAAACCTCGAAGCCATCGCTGGCTAAAATCTTTCTATCTATTTTATAGGAAAGTTGGTTGGTAAATCTGCTCACGAACTTCTGGAAGACCTTGCCCCCTTTTAAAATTGCACTGGGTGTAATACGGATACTTTGGTTTACCCCAGTAAAATTGGTCCGCACATATTCAGTTCCAGCGGTAAAAATGCGTATGTACTTGGCTTGGTCTGGAAAGCGAGAAATCTCAAACTCATTTAGTTCCTTAATTCCATTGCCATTATAATCGTTCCAAGCATAAATTCCCTGTCCTGGCAAAACTTCTAAGTAAGTAATTTCTCGACGTGGCTCTTGTCCATTGCCCACCTCATAGTAAATAGAAGTATTGATAAAACCTTTCATCGCATTGAGGTTATAATCTAACCTACCCACCAAGCTTTCATCGTTGTTTACCGAAGCAAATCCATTTTCATATCCCGTTTTACGGTAACCAGCTGTTAACCTTAACATCGAATTTACATTTTTGGTTAAATCTACACCTACATTCACACTTTGCGAATGCGAACTGTTCAATAACGCTGTTCCACGAGGTAGCTGGTCTTGCCTAAAACTATAATCAATTTTATAGCGATTACTTTGGCTAGCTTTACTCTGTAAATACAATTTGTAAATGCTATAGGAGAAACTATTTCCTGTCAGGGCATCTGTTTGTTTATCGGCAGTGGTATTTTGCTGTTGCTCAAATACAAATCCAGCCACGAGGTTAAAAACCTCTCGGTTGGCATCCAAGTAATGCTTAAAGAAAGTTCCATCATTGATAGTAGCATCCGAATTGAGCAAGCTACCATCGTATTTAAAACCATACTTTCCTGCTTTATATAAGGCATTTACTCGATGCAAATAACCTTGATATTGTCCTTCTCTTGTAAAGGTATTTAACGTGTAACCGATATTTTGATCTTCCTTTTTAAACAACTGCAAACCTGCTGAGAAGAGGTGTTCGGTTGCTTCTGTAGTGATCGCATCTAGGTTAAAATCACGATTAAACTCTACCGTTCTGTAGCGCTCAATCGGTTTAAAGGTTTTGCTTACATATTCATAATTGGCGGTTGTATTCAATTTCAGCCCTTTATCATTTAGTAAAACTGGATGTAAGGCTTCCAATTTTAGTCCATAGCCAGAAATGTTAGCTACACTTTTATCCGCAAACAAGTTGACGTTATTGTTGCTAATCGCAAATTCGGTACTGAAAAGACTTTGCTTCTTCGGTTTAAAATCTGCTGCCATTGTAATTAACTGCTGCTGTTTGGGCGTAACCAACAAAGTGATGGGCTCGTAACTTCCCTGCATTACACCGCTTACTGGCTCTACAAATTCGTATACTTTACCGTTTGCCGCCGACTGGCTATTGATACGATAGTTCCCTCGCCCTTCGCCAATGTATGAAAAACCAACTCGATATTTAGCCAACGCTGGGTCGGTAGAATACCGATAATATTCCACGCCACCTAAAGAGGTTAATCGCTCATACAATATCTCATTCTCGTTAAAAGGAACCTCGGTAACGTTGGGATAATATGCCTGCGAAATATCACGCCCCAAGGTAGACATGAACTGTTTTTGCTCATCATTCAGCGTTTGCAAAAAAGGCTGATTTCTGTTATCCTTCTCATTGTAGTAGTTCAACCTAAACGCCAATTTATCTGTCTCTACACGCTGATTTAAATAAGTTAAAGAACGAGAATAGTTCTTATCGGAATATTCAAACTCTACCGAGATACGGGAGTTTAAATTAATGAGTTGCTTGGCAGTAAATGTAATTTCGGCAGTATTGTAATCGATGATGTAATCGTTATCCTGTCCACGGACTAGAGGAACTCCATCAATAAAAACTCGCTCTGTACCAGCAATTACCACAATATAGGTTTCGCCGTTATTTCCAGTTAAACGGTATGGACCTTGATTTCCTTCCTGACCAATAATTTGGTTTCGGGCAGAACGTCCTTTTGCAACGGCGACGGCAACTGTAGTGCTGTACCTAAGTCCATTTTCCGTTTTAAAATCATGACTAATCATGGCACCTTGGGTACGCTTGTAAAAGTTCATGAAGTAACTGTTTGGTCGCTTCAGCTCATAATCTCCGGCAGTAAGTACAGTGCTATCTTTTTTAATTTGCACAAATACACGGTCAAATTCGTTCAGCTGTTGTGTATTTCCCTCAGGTTGGATAGGCAGGTTATCATCAGAAATGGCAGCTAAAATTTCGATATCATTTCCAATCTTGCCCGACATTTGCAGCACCATGTTAGAGTTTACCGAAAGATTTTGATTATTTCCAAACATAATGCCTCTCGAAATACTCCCGCTTTTGTTTAAGCCTTTCATCGAAAAGAGTGTATTTTCTACCACTTGAGGTTTATAACTGTAGAAACTACTATTATCTATGGGCAGCTGCTCAATCAGCTTCACATCTTTATGGTGATAGCTCTTAGAAAACAAAATTGGGAAAACCTTATAGCTTAACGTAAGCTCAATGCCCTCTGCCCCTTTCCATAAAAAAGTAGCTTTGGCATAATCTATCTGATAAAGCGAAGTATCTACCTGCACCTCTGCGCTGTAACGAACTTTTACGGATTGAGGCACAATACTTAAACTATCTAAAGCGATAATTTTGTTGGTAGCCGTAATCTTTTTAACACGTTGGTTGGCATTCAGCTGTGCTTTTAATCCAGTGTTTACCAAAATCACTAAAAGCGATATGAGGCAAACCCTAAACATCATTACACCAAAGGAAAGCTAAGATAGAAGATTGTTCCATTGTTTAATACTGATGTAAATTCTACTTTTCCGCCAGCGTTTTCTATAGCCTGCTTAACGAAAGCCAAGCCCAAGCCCGTACCCGAAGATTTGGTAGTAAAGTTGGCCCTAAAAATGCTACTGTGCAAGCTCGAGTCAATTCCTTTTCCATTATCTTCCACCTCTACAAAGGCTTGTTTTTCATCGTTGGCGATGTGAATTTTGATGACACATTTTTCTTTACCATCGGCGGCTTCTATTGCATTTTTCAATAAGTTATTAAACGAACGAAGCAACTGATCTTTATCTCCAAGTACAACAATATCAGTGTTACTTCTATTTAAAATATGGATCTCGACATGGTCCATTGAACTGAAAACCTCTTTAGCTTGCTCAATAATTGGCACCAAAGCAATGTGTTCGAGCTTAGTATCGGGCATTTTAGCGAAGTTGGAAAACTCTGAAGCAATAGTCGCTAAGCTATCAATCTGCTCCACAAACGATTTATTGAACCTTTCAAATTTTTTCTCGAAATTAGGATCTTGCTCTTTCCAAGATTTCTCTAATAACTGCACACCTAATTTTAATGGTGTAAGTGGATTTTTAATCTCATGAGCAACCTGTTTAGCCATTTCACGCCATGCACTTTCTCTTTCGCTACGAGCTAGTTTGTTTGCACTGATTTCCAACTCGGCAATCATCTTATTGTACTCCTTAATGAGCACACCTATTTCGTCTTGTCGGTGCCAAATAAGGGGCTGGTTTGCCTGTCCTAACTTTGTTCTACGGATATTTTCCTGAATAAATGTTAGCGGACTCGTAATTTGATTCGCTAAGAAAACTGCCAATACGCCAATCAACACAAAAACAAGGGCATAAATATTAATTAAGGTATTGATAAAAAGCCCAATTCGAGCCTGATAATCTTCCTCATTAGAGTAGTAGGGAATACTGATGTAGGCTATAGTTTGATTATCGGCATTTCTCACAGGCGCATAGGCAGCGGCATAGCTGAAAGCTCCTATTTTTTCCGCAGGATTGATAAACTCCGATTTTTGCTGCACCGCCAACTGCATGTAGGCCATCGGTCCCATTTTACGTCCAATAATGCCCAAATCGTATAATCTTGGCAGCGTGGTGAGGTACAGATTACCATTGATATCGTACAAGTTAAGATAAATCCCATTTACGTCTGCAAACTGATTAAATTCGAACTGGGCCTCGCTGTTATTGCTAATGGTTCCAGCTAAGGCAATCTGCTTTTCGTAGGCCAACTGCACTTTCCTCACCTTTTCTCTCACCTGCTCGGTCTGTTGTTCTAAGTATTGGCTCTTGATATTGAAAAAGGTAGTCCAACCTACAATAACCAAAGTAGCTACCACAGAGAGTACAATAGAAAACTGGATACGGGTTTTATAAAGGATTTTATTGGCGTTAATCATCAGATATCTGTTGATATTGAATATGCCGCCTCTACTATCACTGATGTTAATCATCAACCAAACAATACAGTAGGCAAAAATCCCAAAAATGATAAATATGAGGAAGAAGAACGACAAAGTAGCCAACCGTACTGTGAAATCTACCTTTTGATAAGTGATGACTACTAAACGATTATTTGCAGGCTTATATAC
>RCUH01001629.1_pt1 | contig 15895 bp, 12 predicted proteins | sample 2166191 | NCBI WGS metagenome assembly RCUH01 (sample SAMN09932848, study PRJNA488358) | compost metagenome | feature: garden; material: soil; isolation source: compost soil in an enriched community after 214 h of incubation | place: Germany: Experimental Botanical Garden Goettingen | collected...
TTTTTCGTTAAGTACGATGGTTGCAATGACGCTCATTATTTTACCCCTCCAAGTTCCTTGTACTCTCGTTCACTTTGTTTTCGATGAGCTTCTATAGCATCAGGTGTATAGAGCAGCTCAAAAGAATCTTTGACTTTATAGTCCTCCAGCGTCGCGGCGTGAGCATTGTTCCAAATAACACCGTCGTCATTCGGGTCTACACCGTCAACCACACCTAATGCTCTGTAACGTTCGAGCTCTCTGATTTCATGAGTATAGAAGCGTTTGTCCACATCTGTAATTACCAATTCACCCAGCAGAATTTTTTTCAATCGATCAATCATGATGGCATTGGCGTCCGAAGGCCCAAAGCGTCCCGTATGTAATTTTACCAGGTCAATACCCGCTTGGCTCACGGTAGCACTTGTCCAATCGAGATCGAGGATTGGGCCTCCAGCTTTGGCGGGATTGAAAAGTCGACCGCTGTATTTTCCCCTTGTGGTTGCTCCTTCATAAGGACTATTAAAAACAACGTAGATTGGCGGCAGACCGCTTTCAATCGGAAAGCAGTAAATGCAATCCCTGAAATCAGGCAATTCGACCGCGGGCAAGGTTTCAGGCTGCACAAGCAATGGCGACAGCGTAACTCCAGTGTATGTCGGTACTTGCGCAGGTCGGGCAGGCGAAGTTGTCGAACCGTTTCCCAAGTGAATAATTGGAAAACTGAGGATAATGGGCGGTGTATCGTTTGACGTGAAACTGTAGCTGCTGGTCGTTGGATCGAATGCCAATGCTCGTACTGGCACTTTTTCCGAGACGCTCCCTCCAGCCGGGGTTGCAACGAGTGTGTATTGGTTAAGGTCGCCATAAATCCGATAAGGAAGGTCAATGGTTCCTTCGGCAGCGGCGATTTCATTCAGGTTTGACGGCAGCTTTGGTAAAAAAGTGGTACCGGGTAGTTTGAGAGCTGTTTGAGGAAAGCGTTCGCCGTTAGCAAGAGCAGGTGAATAGAACAAGGCTCCGATCCCAACAGCAGTGGCCCGACTGATTAGTGCTTCCCCCAACCCTGCCAATAACCTAATGCCTCCCTGGATTCGCGCCCCGAAGGTCCAACCGTCGGCGAAATGGATGGCAATGGCACCCGCCACGGTTCCTGCCTCTTCGCCATGACCAATGGGCAACCTGTAGGTGTAGGCGACTTCGCCCCTTGCCAAGGCGCGATGGATTTCAGCGTCTGCAGTTGCGGAAGCGTCCTCCAAAATGCGAACGGCCTCGATAAGGATTCGTTTAACGTAGGCGGCAGTTAGCGACAACAGGAATTCTTCATAAAAACTTAGTCGTACTTCATCATCTCTTTCTGACTCCACATCACTTGCAAAAAACTCGGCAATTGTTTCTCTGTCTAGCGACAATGCGTCCACGCCAATATGCAATATTGCATCGTGCCAACTTCCGTGCATTGTGACCCTTTGCAAAAGCTCAACGATGATCACTTTCTTTTTTAAGGCAGCTTCCAGCGCATTTAACTCTTGGGAGTCAATGCCTGCGGCTATGCGTTTCTCTAGATAATCTCGAATATTCGGTGCACCACCCGAAAAAACATTCGTTATCTGATCGTGCGCCGAAAGAAATATCGCCACTAATTGTTGGTATTCGTTTCTGGTTTTTTTGACGCCCTCAATACTATGCGGCGTAGTAACCGCCGGGACATTCCCATCCCAAAACAAAATACTATCGAAGCTTGAAGGAAAAACTGAGGCTTGCGCAGCTTGAACCGGCAGAGACCCAGACGTTATTGAAGGTGAATAATGAGTAACTGGTTTTTGCATATAGCACTCCATGCAACAATATTAATTCCATTAAATAGACAGAACAAAAGTTATGCCGCAACAACGTAGCAATTTCAATACTTCAATATTTACTGCATGCATCGCGCGAAAAATAGCATTAGGCCCAAACAACCTCTGCGGCTTCCAGCAAAATCCTCACCGTTGGCCATTCCGTTGCACGATGGTTGTGACTTGATAGATGTGATTGGGCGGCGGTTACGGGCGCAGGCTTCTGAGTAAAGGAAAACGGGCATCAAAGGTGCCCGTTTTTTTGTCTGACGAGAAAAGTGGTTTACTTGTTCTGAGGCTCGATCCTGGCGAAGCGCGCCAGGCTTTATCTTCTTTCCGTCGGTTTGACGCCTGGATGCCTTATGGAGATGAACCGTACAAAGCAGTTTGTCTGTGGATCAACTCAACACAACAACCCTCTTGAGCGCCTCATCCATGTGCTGGAGGCATCCCTCGAATTGATATCGCTTCCTGAGAATGATTTCTGCTGGTCTTTTTGGGCTGACAGCGATGAAGCAAAAGCAGAACTGGAGGGGTTGATCAAATCGCTTAAAGCCGGGGTGCTGCCCGCAAGAACCCACTTTGCTGTACTTTTTGCGCCAACAGGTCCGCTGCAAGAGCTCAGTCTCAGCAGTGGGTGGGCGGAAACCTTTTTGAAAGTCGCCAGTAAATATGACAAGGCAGAGGCACGGTTGTGGTGAGGGAATGATGCTGGCTTGGCGAATGCCAGAGTCGAAATACCAAGCACTTCCAATGATGGCTTTGGATCGTTTTCAGCACTTCGGGGCAGGCAAAAATCGGCCAGAAACAGCCTGTCATGACCGGCAGAGAACGGCCAGAAGCGGTCACTCACAGCAGATGTCGATATCAGCCTTGTTCGATAAAGGATAAGAATCCAGTTTAGCTTTTGACGCTTGCCCACTCTTTAAACAGCTCTGGAAAGCCGACACCGGCGAAGTCATCGCCTAACCTGCGAGCTGGGCCCGTTCAGATTCATCCAGGTGCTCTAGCAGCACCGCTATCGTTGCATCCCGCAGCTTGATTGCCTCTATCCAGCCCGGTCCCTGCGCCAACAGCGGGGGGCAGACATTGACGTGGATTGCACCGTGGCGCGGGAACCACTGTCCGTCGCGCAGCACCCTGCGCGTGCCGCGGATTGCGACCGGCAGCAGCGGCACGCCGACACGCGCGGCGAGCACGAAGGCGCCCATGTGGAAGGTGCGCAAGCCTGGCTCTCGGGTAAAGGTCCCCTCGGGGAAGAACACCAGTGGCTGGCCAGCCTGTAGCGCCTCGGCCAGGGGCTCGGTGTCTGCGGCGCTGCGCTGCAGGTCGAAGCGTTCGACAAAACGGGCGCCGAGCTTGCGTAGAAACAGGCCGGCAATCCGCTGGTCAGCCAGTTCGCGCTTGGCAACGAAGCTGAACTGCGGCGGCAGGGCTGCGCAGAGAATGATGCCGTCGAGGTAGCTGGCATGGTTTACGGCCAGCACGCTCACCCCTGACTCAGGCAGGCGCTCCAGTCCTGAGACGCTGAACGGCACCCCCGCCAGGCGCACGAACAGCCGTGCGGCCGCGCGGGTAAAGCTGCGGCACCAACGCTGGCGCGGCAGGATCGCGACGCCCAGCCAGGTCAGCGGTGTGACCAGCCAGAACAGCAGCCAGATGTAAGCGGCATACAGCGCAGCGCGGCAGGTCCGCCAGCTGCGACCGAACTGCCCACGTACAGCCTGCAGCACCAGGCGCAGTAGCTGGTGCCACACGGCGAGGTGCGGCCGATCCACTTCGCCGCGCTCATACAGTTCACGGCTGGCAGCACGGCGAATCTTGCCGCTGGAGGTCTTCAGTACGCTATGCGGTGGCGCCAGAACGATGTCGTCGGGCGGCACACCGGTGAGGTCGACCACGATGCGGTTGACCTCCTGCTGCAGGCGTTGCCGCGCGGCAGCTTCCTTCTCGTAGCTTTCTGCCAACACCACCAGGCGCTCGGTGCCGGTGGCCGGCTCCGGACTGCCGAACACCGCGATGCAGCCTTTGCGCAGCCCGGGCAGATTGCCGACCGCTGCTTCGACATCGTAGGGGTAGATGTTGCGCCCGGCACGGATGATCAAGTCCTTGGCGCGGCCGGTCAGGTAGACCTCGCCGCCGGCCATGTAGGCGAAGTCGAGCGAGTCGAACCAGCCATCGCGCAGCACCCGGCGGGTCTCTTCGAGGTTACGGTAGTAGCCACCGGTGGTGGACGGCCCGCTGAATTGCAGGTGACCTTCGCTGCGCTCGGGGAGTTCGACCCCGCGGCCATCGACGATGCGAATCTGATGGCCCGGCAGCGGCCGGCCGCTGGAGACGAAGCGTAGCGTCGCGCTGGCGTCCGCTTCGGCGGGCAGTGCATTGCCGCGGGCCTGGAACGCCTCGCGCTGCACCCTGTCGATCAGCGGCCCTCGGTTCAGGGGAGGAAAGGCCACGCCCAGCGTGGCCTCGGCCAACCCATAGACCGGCGCCAGCGCTGTGGGCGCCAAGCCATAGCGAACGAATCGTTCGGTGAAGCGTTGCAAGGTATCCGGGCTGACCGGCTCGGCACCGTTGAAGGCCACGCGCCAACTGCTCAGGTCCAGACCTTCGAGGTCGCCGTCAGCGAGTTTGCTCAGGCACAGTTCGTAGGCGAAGTTGGGCGCCGCCGACAACGTGCCGCGGAAGCGGTCGATAGCCCATAACCAGCGCGCCGGCCGCGCAAGGAAAGCCAGCGGCGACATCAGCACCAGGCTGTAGCCGTAATACAGGCTGCCCAGCCAGGCACCGATCAGGCCCATGTCGTGGTACATGGGCAACCAGCTGACGAACACGTCCTGTGGCCCCACGTTCAGAGCCCCACCCATGGCGCGCAGATTGGCCAGCAGACTGGCGTGGCTGACCATCACGCCCTTGGGCTGTCCAGTGCTGCCCGAGGTGTACTGCAGGAAGGCGAGGTCATCCGGTTGCCGCGCGGGTGTGATGCACTCGCCCCCCTCACCGGTCAACTCGGCCACGGTGGCAATGCGAGTCAGACTCGGAACCTGCGGCTGGAGCAGTCGGGCGAGCAGCTTCGCTTGCGTCACAGTAATCAGCACTTTGACTTCGGCGTTGCGCAGGATGCCAGCCTGGCGGCGCAGATGATCCTCTATCTGCGACAGGCGCAGCGGTGGGTAGATGGGCACCGGCACACCGCCGGCCAACAGAGTTCCGAAAAAGCCATGGAGAAAGTCGCGCCCGGTGGGCAGCATCAAGGCCACGGTCTGACCCGCCTGCAAGCCACTGCGTTGCAGTCCTGCGGCAACGGCCAGAGCGTCCTGGTGCAAGGCGCCATAGCTGATGTCTTCCGGCTGCTCACTTTCATCCAGCAGGCGCACATGGGGATGTTGCGGCTGATGGCGCACATGCCATTCCAGCACCTCGATCAAGGTCCGCGCGGAGTCAGGAGCCTGCCCCGTTGCTGTCGGGGCCTCGCTGGCGTCGCTGGAGGACAACGGGCGTACCGCCTCGGCACCCTGTCTGCGGTGTAGCACGCGCAGTACATCGCCGGGGGTGTCCGCCGAGGCGAACAGGGTTTCCGGTAAGCGCACACCGAATTCGTGCTCGATACGTGACCACAACTCGACCCGGGCCAGGCTGTCTACGCCCAGGTCCCGGTCGAGCACGCTGTGCAAGGTGACTTGCAAACCTTCTGCCGCCTGCGGCCGCAACTCGACCACGGTGCGCTGGACAATTTCGAGCAATTTTTCCGCGTCCCCATCGGAATGGGGAACGGCACGGGTTTCTGGAGGCGGACGAGACATCGGCGGCCCCTCATGACAGGACACTCTGTGTGTAGATCCTTGCCAATTGCCATTATGCGCCTATGACGGCGACTGGGAATGCCATCAGCGATTGCAGGATGGCTGAGCCAGTTAAGGACTTTGAGACGAACATTGCCCTGTGGCGAGGGAGCTTGCTCCCGCTGGAGCGCGAAGCGGTCCAAAATCAGGCGACTCAATCTTGCAGTTAGTACCGAGTCGCCTGATTTTACGACTGCTTCGCAGCCGAACGGGAGCAAGCTCCCTCGCCACAATTGATCACCAAGCTGTAGATTTTTGTTAACTGACTGGCATTGGGGCTAGGCTCTTAAGGATGCCGCACCTACAGAGAGATCGCCATGCCAGCCAGCCTTGCCCCCGGAGTGACACGCCGAGAAATCTGGGCCTGGGCGATGTTCGATTTCGCCAACTCCGGCTACACGACGGTGGTGATCACTGCCGTGTTCAATGCCTACTTCGTCGCGGTGGTCGCCAAGGGCGAAGCCTGGGGTACGCTGGCCTGGACCAGCGCCACCGCTCTGTCCTATGTCCTGATCATCCTGACCGCGCCGCTGATCGGCGCCTATGCCGACGCCTTCGCCTGCAAGAAGCGCCTGCTGCTGTTCAGCACGGTCGGTTGCGTCGCCTTCACCTCTGGACTCGCGCTGGCCGGACCGGGGGAGCTCGGTGTCGCGATCCTTTTCATCGTGCTATCGAACTTCTGTTTCGGCAGCGGCGAGAACCTGATCGCCGCCTTCTTGCCCCAACTCGCCCGAGCAGATGCCTTGGGCAAGGTGTCCGGTTGGGGCTGGGGGTTCGGCTACATCGGCGGCCTGGTCAGCCTGGGCGCCTGTCTGGCCTTCGTCAGTTGGGCCCAGGCGCAGGGCCAGGCTGCGGCGCAGTTCGTGCCGGTGTGCATGCTGATCACCGCGGCCTTGTTCGCTGTAGCCAGCGTGCCGACCTTCCTGTTCCTGCGCGAACGCAGCCAGCCGCAGCCCGGGCGCGGCGACACGCCTATTGCGCAAGCGGCGCTAGCGCGCTTCGCGCAGACGCTGCGCGAAGCCGAGCGCTATCGCGACCTGCTGCGCTTCCTTGCCTGCACCGTCTGCTACCAGGCCGGTATCTCGGCGGTGATCGCCCTGGCTGCCATCTATGCCAATCAGGTCATGGGCTTCAGTACCCAGGACACGCTGCTGCTGATCTTCGTGGTGAATATCACGGCCTCCATCGGTGCCGTGCTGTTCGGTTGGCTGCAGGATCGCCTCGGCCATCGCGCCACGCTGGCGCTGACCCTGGTGGGCTGGCTCGGCATGGTCGGTCTGGTCTGGTTCGCGCGCGGCCCCGAGCTATTCTGGCTGGCGGCCAACCTCGCCGGTCTGTGCATGGGCGCCAGCCAATCGGCTGGCCGCGCGATAGTCGGACTGCTGGCGCCGCCGACGCGCCTGGCGGAGTTCTTCGGCCTCTGGGGGCTGGCGGTCAAACTGTCGGCAATCCTCGGCCCCATGACTTACGGCCTGACCAGTTGGCTGTCCGGTGGCGATCACCGCCTGGCGATGCTGATCACCGGCAGTTATTTCGTGGTCGGCCTGCTGATCCTGGCCGGCGTCGACCTCAAGCGCGGGCGGCAGGCAGCTATCAGCCATACCGAGAGTCTCGCAAAGTGAAAGGGACGATCCCTATCGGCCCAGCTTTCGCCTGGTGCAGTCAATTGGCGTTGTCTGACAGGACCTATGGCTGCCACTCATCGTCAGATCGTTGACGTTTTGAATTTGGGTGCGCGCAATGTCTACCCCAAAATGATTGTCCAGAGAATACGCCACATGACCGAGATCATCATGCTCGCCGGTGACTTCCCACAGTGCAACGGGGAATATCATCTGGGTACCATTACGCTCAAAACGACCTTCAAACCACGACAGGGAAAAAAGAGTTTTTCCGTCTCGGAATTCAAAGATCTAACGGTCCAGAGCACGGAATCCAACAAGAATATAAAGGCCGCCATCGGCCTGGGCATTGCGGGCGCGATGTTGCTGGGGCCGGTCGGTGCCATCGCCGGCTATCTGCTCGCGGGCCACAGCACGGAAGTGACCTTCATGGCCACCCTTAAGGACGGTGGCAAGCTCTTGGCGGCAACCGATGGCGATACCTACCGGGATATCTCGGCACGCGCGCTCAAAAAATCCCGCCCCAGTCGCTGAGGCGCTCTTTGCGAGTCATTTAACAGCGAATCAATTTACTGATCCGCTGTCCCCGTAACGGCGAAAATGTTGCAGGGCACTTTATACAGAACATGCTCCGTCGTACTGCCCACCCATTTGCCCAGCCCCTTGCGATGCGCATTTCCCATGACGATCACATCGGCCCGGTGATGCGCTGCAAAGTCGGCCAGCGCTTTGCCAGGCGGCCCTTCAACGAAGTGTTGTCGCTCATTGGGCACGCCGTAGTGGTCGGCCAGTGCGATAAATGACTTTTGCAGTGACTTGCGCACATCGCTGCTGAAGCCCAGCATCGTCACTGCACCAGCACCTGCGTCGGATATATGTGTCTGCGATAGATCGTAGGCATGCAGCAGATGAAGCTCCGCGCTGCATTGCATCGACAATCCGTTCGCCGCCTGGATGATGCGGTCGTTGATGCCAGTGATCTGAGTCTCGGGTTGTGACGGATCGACTGCCGCCACTACCACTCGCGGAAGTGGGCACCTGACTTCGCTGACCAGATGCACAGCCACCGGACATTCGCGCAACAGGTGCCAATCCAGAGGCGTAATGAAAACGCGTTTGAGCGCTGACTCGTGTTGCACGTCCTTGATAACCAGATCCGGCTGCATTTCTGCCACATGCTGAAGTATTTCTTGCAGCGCGGTTCGCGTAACAAGCACTTCGGTACTCACCTTGACCCCGCGCCCGCGGATCAGATCGGCCTCATCCTTCAGCCACTTTTCGTTCTCTTGCTGACAGGCCTCACGAAAACGCGCACCGGCGCTCATCAAACCCAAGAGGTTGGAGTCTTCGATAAACACCGTGATGTGCAGCGCCGCGCCAGTGGCTTCGGCAATGGCGACAGCTCGCTCCAACGCCGGGGTGTGACGCATGGCAGGACCGACTATCAGTAAGAGTCGTTGATATTGGCTCATGTAACACCTCCAAACGTTCCGGGATATCTAGCTCCCCCAGCGCTCTCGCCTGTCACACCACCGACGATTTACTATCGCCTCAACTGTCTGGATCGACACTATCAATATACGCCTGGATTCGATCAATTCCCCACTTCACCGGGTCGACTTTTTCAACAGCGGCGACACCGTAAACACATTTACTTACAAATACCTCATTTGCAAAAAACCGGTCTTGCAACTATAGGTGATAAGTTATGGCCCTCGATCGGGCCAAGAGATGCCTAGCCTCAAATGCGCATCAAACTACCTAGTATTCCTGCCCTCGGTGTTTATCTCGCACTGTCTTGCCTCTTTGTGACCGCTTGGTTACTCAATCCTGCCCACACGCATTCGTCCTTTGCGATGAATCCAGTGAAGGCTGTGACCGACCAAGTGGCCAGGCCCATTTATACCAGCCGTTTCGCCTCGTCCGGGCTGGTGGACTTCGTGCACTCCTCGGCCGTAACAGCCTTGCCTGACGGTAGCTTGATGACAGCCTGGTTTGCTGGCTCTCGCGAAGGCGCAGCCGATGTGCAGGTGCGTTCCGCCCGCTTCGACGCGAAAACCGGCGAATGGGGTGCTGAACAGGTATTGGCGACTCGGAGTTCGACCCAACAGGGCACCCAAAGATACATTCGCAAGCTGGGCAATCCGGTGATTGCACTGGCGCCGGATAAACGCCTGTGGTTGTTCTACGTATCCGTGTCCATGGGCGGCTGGGCCGGCAGTGCAGTCAACGTGATGGTTTCCGACGACCTTGGTGAACATTGGTCCGCTCCGCGCCAACTGATCACGTCCCCCTTTCTGAACATCAGCACCCTGGTCCGGTCCGCCCCCGTGTTTCATGCCGACGGCTCCATCGGTTTACCGGTCTATCACGAATTTCTGGGCAAGTTTGCCGAATACCTCTACTTGAGCGCAGACGGTGATGTGATCGACAAATACCGCATCAGCCACGGCAAGAACTCATTGCAACCCACGGTGGTACCGCTGGATGGGCAGCGCGGCATCGCCTTGTTGCGATATGCCGGCAACACCCACCACCGTGTTCTGGCGACCCGCACTGAAGATGCCGGACAAACCTGGAGTGAACCTTATCCGCTCGAGCCATCGAACCCCAATTCCTCGCTGGCGGCCGTCGCAACCCCCGAGCACGGGTTGCTGGTAGCGCTCAATGACCTGCAAGAGGGGCGCTTCAAGCTGAGCCTCTATGGTACCGACGAAAAAATGGACGATTGGCGCTCGTTGCGTGACCTGGACAAATCACCAGATCCGGAAGGAGAGCCGTTTTCACCCCTGGCCTACAAGAAAATCATAGGCAAGGAGTTCCGCGGTTCCAGTGGAGCGCTCCGCCAGCCGCTGGAGGCGCAATTCCTGAACAATCTCGACACGCGTGTCTGTAACCCCCGAGGCTGCGAGTTTGAATATGAATATCCATATTTCATCCGCAGCCCGGACGGCATGTATCACCTGGTTTATTCCTGGAACAACACTTTCATCAAGCACGTTGCTTTCAACGATGCGTGGCTGTCCGAGCGACTCAAATGATTAACCTTTGGCAAGCCCATGTCAGCTTCGCGATGATCATCTTCCTCGTGCTGCCGTCTTTCGGTTTGAACAGGAACTGGCGTATCGCTCTGCTTGCCGCCTTGCTGGCCGCCGGCTTCATACCGCTGGACGGGTTGTCGTTGGCCACGTATTTGCGCAGCCACATCGATGACCTTGCGATCACGTCACTGGTGTTCATGGCATGGGGCTGTTTACGTCGGCTGGGCTTCCTGCCGCCTGCGCGGCAAGGTAAAACCTGCATTTTGATCATGTTCGCCCTGTTGGCCCTGGTGCTGTACCCGGCAACCCTTGGTCTGAGTGATCTGGATCCTTATCGGCTTGGATACAGCCCGCGCCCGATGTTGATTTTCTTCGCACTGCTCACACTGGGCCTGTTTTACCTGCGCAACAGCCTGGCCGTCGTGATGCTGGCCAGCGCGACCCTGGCCTTCATCACCGGGATAAAACCTTCGCAAAACTATTGGGATTACCTGATTGATCCGCTACTGGGTCTGTTTTGCTGCGCGGCACTTCTGATGCTTTTCACACGCTGGACGTATGGTTACCTGAACAAACGACTCAGCTCAGTGCGTTACGTATCCAGATCCGCTTGAGTTTCAACGACATATTTAACAGGGGAACTTGGATGGGTTGGCTGCAATCGAGACGTTTGCACTATTGGCTAGGCGCGACAGCGATTCTGTTTGCGTTGTTTGCCCTGCTACGGGTGATGTTCTTTTTCGGCTATTCCGGTTTCGACGCTAATGCCCTGACCAACGACGAGGCCGTACGGGAAACCCTTGGCATCGGTTTCCGTTTCGATTTGCGCCTGGCCATCCTGGTGATGCTGCCGCTGGCCTTGCTGGCCTGGATTCCTCGCTGGAACCTCACCACAAGCCGCTTGCTGCGCTGGATCGCACGCCTGTATATCTTCGCGTCCCTGGGTGCCCTGCTGCTGATCTACATCATCGATTTCGGGCATTACGCTTACTTGGGCGTGAGGATCAACGCCACGGTATTGCGCTTCATCGAGGATGCACAGATATCCCGTGACATGGTCTGGCAGACCTACCCGGTCATCTGGATTTCTCTGGGTTGGCTGGCAACGGTAGCGTTGACGACACTGGCCCTGGTGCGCCTGGAACGCGTGACGCTGGACCGCCCTCGCAAACCGATTCACCCGCTCTCCGCCACATGGGGCGGTGCGTTGATGGTCATTGCGGTATTGCTGGGCATCCTGGGCCGTGTCGAGAACATGAACCTGGAAAACCCGGTGCCATTGCGCTGGAGCGATGCCTTCTTCTCGGGCAATAACCAGACTGCCGCACTGGGGCTCAACCCGGTGTTATTCCTCTATGACACGCTCAAGGTCGGCCAGTCGCGCTATGACGAAGCGCAGGTGCGCGAGCACTATTCAGTCATGGCCAACTACCTGGGCGTTGACCAGCCCGATCCGCAAACTCTCAATTTTGTTCGCCACCAGGCACCACAACCCTACAAAGTACCGGGATCACGACCGCCGAACGTGATGTTCGTCATGCTTGAATCCCTGGGCACCAGTGCCGTCGGGGCTTACGGCAACCCGATCAATCCGACCCCCAATATCGATCGCCTGGCCACGCAGAGCTGGTTCTTCGAGCACTTCTATGTGCCGGTGACGGGCACCGCAAAAACCGTATGGGCCAGCATTAGCGGGGTCCCTGACGTGACGCGTCAGGAGACTGCGACGCGTAACCCGCTGATCACCCGGCAGAACTCCCTGGTCAATGCCTTCACCGGCTACGAGAAGATCTACACCATCGGCGGCAACTCCGGCTGGGCCAATATGAATGCCTTGATTCGGCAAAGCATCGACGGCGTTCGCTTGTACGAAGAGCGGGACTGGAAATCCCCGGTGGTGGATGTCTGGGGCATTTCCGATCTGGACCTGTTCAAGGAAACCGACCAGCTCCTGCAGGCGCTGCCCAAGGACAAACCGTTCTTTGCGTATGTACAGACTGCCGGCAACCATCGTCCCTTCACCATTCCCAAGACCAATGATGGATTCGAGGTCAAGCACCCTACCCTCGAGGAAGTCCAGGCCGCAGGATCGCGCAGTGTCGAGCAATACAACGCCGTGCGCCTGCTGGACTTCAACATTGGACGCCTGATGGAAATCGCCAAGGCTGGCGGCTACTACGACAACACCATTTTCGTGCTGTTTGGCGACCACAACACCCGTATCGCCCAGATCCCTTTCCTGGCCCCGGCCTATGAGCAACTGGGCCTGGAAAGCAATGCGGTGCCGATGATCATCCACGCCCCGGGCTTGCTCGGGACACGCAAGGTCCAGGAGGCGGTTGGCCTGGTGGACTTGCTGCCAACCGTGGCGGGCATGGCCGGTCTTGAGTTCCGCAACAGCGGCATGGGTCGTGATATCCAGCAGCCGGCGCCCGAGGGTGAACGCGTGGTACCGCTGGTATTGCGTGAGGGAACGTTCCCGCTGATTGCCGGCGTGACTCAACATTACATGGTGCAAATGGAGCACGACGGCAGCTCGCCAACGCTCCACGACCTTGCCTCGAAGACGCCCCTGGACAACGTGGCCGAGCAAAACCCTGAAGAGTTCAAACGCCTGGTGCAGTTGACCCGCGCCATGCATGAAACCTCAAGGTTGATGCTGTATCAGAACGTGCGAGAGTAACTGCCGGCGCCAGCGAGCCCGCGTCTATGGTGCAGATAGACGCGGCCCGGTACACCATCCCCTTTTCCCCGCCAACGTATTTTGAAGGCAAGAGCACTTGTTTACTCAGTTGCAGCCTTTGATTTGACCCTGATCGGCATCGCTCACAACGCACTCCCCAAGTGCCAAACGAAGCAGCCCACAGTCAATTAGCTAAACTTCATCAGTAAAGCACTTCGCGAAACCCTGAAAGTCAGGAGGCGAGCAATGAGCAAACAACCTCAACCCCAAAGCCGCTCCAACCCCCAGCCCAGATCCCGTCCGGTCGTGCCAAACCTGCCCGGCAAAACCGGCAAGAAGTCCGGTGACTTGCGCGGCAACTATCCGCCGAAGAAGTCGTAATGACCCCGGGGGTACGACAGGCTTTGCAATGGAGTCTGTCGTACCCCCCCGCCAACTCAGCATTACTCGCCTCTATATCGGACATTGTTTTCCACAAGCGACGTCGTACCTGCCAAGATTGATGGCTAATAGCTACACTCTCCACGATTTCTCCATTACACCTCAACCATGCCGGCAACAGATTTGCCTCAATGGCTTAAGCGATAAAAATCCTGTGGCGAGGGCGTTTGCTCCCTCGCCACAGGGTCGGTGTCAGGCTTTTCTTCCGGTATCAGTCCTAGCCCGGTTTTTTCCCGGTTCGAATACATGGAGTAAGCGTACATGCCCTTCCCCCCTCGTTCCCTCGACCATTACCGCAAAGCCGACCGCATCATGCTGGGCCTGATCTGGCTGATGTTCGTCTTCGCAATGGGCCTGGCGTTCTGGTACGACACGTTCAAGCAGGCGCTGCTGGTGGGCGGTGATATCAGTGTGTTGTTGACACTGTTGTATCGCGCCATCGGCGGGTCGCGGTGGATGCGTTGGGGCGGACGTTTCATCAGTAATGCAGCCGTGGGTGCGGCGTTTATTCCCAATGGGAAAACGGCGGGTAACCCGCAGGCCAGGCAAGTTGCAGACGCTACTTGAGGGCGCCGCAGCGAAGCAATTGACCACGAGCGCCTCATAGGCGCTCGATTTGTATTCGCTGGCGATTGGCTCTTCAGAGTCCTGGTTTTTTTTCAAATAAAATTGTGAAATAAAATGTGAAGGTAGCTCAGTTAAAAATCCCCACAAACACACATAAAACCCAACAAAATAAGGCTTGTTAAACGATTATCTATGTGAAATAAAATGTGAAGACAATTCTGACGATACGAACTGCCATGTCCTTAATCACATCGAAATCCTGGCTAGACCCGGTTCTCCCGGAGTCGTTGCCCCCATCGATCATTGATCTTGCAGATGCGTTGCCCAGAAAGACCCAGTTTTTAGCCGGGCGACTATCGCCTGAAACCGCCACACGACTCGGCCGTCTCCTGCAAATCACCAATACGTACTACTCGAACCTGATCGAAGGGCAATACACCGAGCCTGCCGATATGCAGAAAGCACAAACGGCGCCGGTCAAAGATCGTAAACAGCTCAAAAGCCTGGCGGTTGAACAGATGGCGGTACAAGCCTTGTTTGAGCGGACGTTGCGCCAGCGGGGCCCCTTTACCTGGGGCGACATGTTCTCACCCGAGTTCGTGAGCGCTGCGCATTACCGGCTTTTTCGCGGAGCCAGTGACGCAGAACGTACGTTGTCAGATGGCTCAATAATGCAGCCCGGCATACTTCGGTCGGTCACGGGTCAAAACGTGATCGTCGGCAATCATGATGCGCCGGACGCTTCAGCTGTCGAGGCGATGCTGCGACACCTTCAGTCAGGGTTTGGCCGGCAGACGGACCCTCGCCGCCAGCTGATTTCTTCGCTTGCCTACCACCATAGGCTCGCCTGGGTTCACCCCTTTACCGACGGGAATGGTCGGGTTGCACGGTTGATCACCCATTTGCAGTTGGTACATCTGGGGCTGGAGCCAACCCTCTGGTCACTGTCACGTGGCCTTGCACGACGGCATCAGGATTACTACAGCGCCCTGACCATGGCCGACCGCGCACGAGAAGGTGATTTGGACGGACGGGGTCAACTGTCCCAGCGACGTTATTTCGAATTCATTGAGTTCATGCTGCAGGTTTGTCACGACCAGGTCGACTACATGATTGCCGCGGTGGACCCATCCCGACTGCGTGAGCGCGTAATACGCGCGTTTCGCTACAACGAGAGACTTCTACAGCAAGGTATCCGTCCGGAAAGTGCACCTGCGATCATCGCGTTAATCACCCAAGGCAGCTTGCCACGCAATGAAATCAAGACGTTCACCGGCCTGACGCCGCGCCCGGCAATCGACGAGTTATCCAGGCTTGTAAAAGTCGGCCTGGTAGAAAGCCGAACGCCAAAATCCAGAGTCGTGACCCCCGGCCTGCCCGCCTGGTTTGCCCAGGATGTTTTTCCAGACCTGCATCGACGGTTTCAGTAGCACATAGCCTCAGCAAGATCGCTGCCCTATTGCATTGGCACGCCAGGCCCACCCGTCGCACCAACATTGCTCTATAGACTCAATAAATCTACATTTGAATCTATAGATGCAAACCAAGGACACGAACATGGCCGTCCCCGCCCAAGCCCAATCCTTCAGCAAAAACCAATGCGTCACCGGTCTGCGCGCCGCCGTGAGCATTCTGGAAAAGTGGAAAGCCACCAGCGAGCAGGCCTGTCGCATCCTGCGTATTTCCCGCAGCACCTATACCCGCGCCCGTCAGCGTGACCCGGATTGGGCGGTGGCGCTGGATGCGGATCAGATGCAGCGCATCAGCTTCGTGCTGAACATTCACGCGACGTTGCGGCTGGTGTTCGACAACCCGGATAACGTCTATGGCTTTGCCTCGATGGCCAATGACAACGAGTTTTTCAACGGGCGTTCGCCGCTGG
>RCUH01001632.1_pt1 | contig 15888 bp, 16 predicted proteins | sample 2166191 | NCBI WGS metagenome assembly RCUH01 (sample SAMN09932848, study PRJNA488358) | compost metagenome | feature: garden; material: soil; isolation source: compost soil in an enriched community after 214 h of incubation | place: Germany: Experimental Botanical Garden Goettingen | collected...
CTTGCCCTCCAGCGTCACGCCCATGGCGACCCGCTTCACCGTGCCGAACAGGTTGGCCAGGCAGGGGATGGGGCTGATCGAGCCGTCCGGCATGACAGGCTTCTCGAACAGGACCGCCGGGCCGCCGTTCCTCAGCAGCCGGGTCTGGATCTCGGTCATTTCCAGATGGGTGGAGACGGGTTCGGAGACGCGAACCAGTTCGCCATCGGCTTCGAGGACAGCGATGAAATCGCGCAGGGACTTGTAGGCCATGCGCTGACGCTTAGGCGGACGCGAGCCGTCTGTCACGCCGTCCGAAGGTGCGGTCGATCGCCACGACGATCAGGCCGACGATCAGGAAGAAGATCAGCAGGCCCGCGAAATGGATCGCGACCTTGCCCAGCCCCAGCGTGTCCGCGTCCACGAACCAGTAGGGCCACCAGCCGCTCAGCCAACCGTGCAGCAGGGTCCAGCCGCCATAGATCAGCACCGGGATCAGCCATTTGGCCGGATCGATCCAGCGCAATCGGCCCTTGGGCGTAAAGGCCAGCCAGTCGATCACGAAGGCGGCGGGCATGACGTAGTGCAGCAGACTGTTGCCCGCCAGGGCCCAACCCTGCGGCTCCCAGACGCCCGCCAGCAGGAAGTGATAGACCACCCCGACCACCACGATAAACATGGCGACAGCGGCCCGGACACCTTCGCTGAGCGTCCAGCGCCCGATCCGGCTGTTCGGCGCCACGGCGGGCGCGGTCAGGGCCAGAGCGACCAGGATGTTCGACAGGATGGTGAAATAGCTGAAGAAATTCAGCGTCAGTTCGCCTACGCTTTTGTCCGGGTTTCCGCCCAGCATTAACCCGTATTGCAGGCCGAGCGCGAACCAGCCGACGCAGGCGAAGACCGCGCGATAGAGGCGAGCCATCAGTATTCGGGCCTGTCGGCCGCCAGCGCCCACACCGGCAGGTGCAGGGCGCGGGTGGCGGCGTCGATGCCGGCGGAATCCAGATGCTCGCGCCCCGCCTCGACCCGGCGCAGCGCCTCGGGCGTCAGGTGGAGGGCGGCGGCGAGATCGGCTGAAGCGACGCCCCTCTGATCCCGCCAGCGTCGGATGCGGGCGCCGATCAGGGCGTCTGTCGGATCAATCCCCGGAAAGCCCAGAACCGAACCCATGGCGTCCTCCCCGACGCTGGCGCTTTATAACGCTGTCAGATCAGGCATCCTGATCCCATTGGAAGGCCGCGTCCAGCCAGTCGCCCAGACGGCCGTCGGGACGGGCCAGGGCCTGGATGCGCGCCATCTCCTCCGCCGACAGTTCGAAGTCGAAGATGTCGAAATTCTCGGCCGCGCGGCTCTCCTTGGCGGTGCGTGGAATGGCGATGACGCCCTGCTGGATGATCCAGCGCAGGGTGACTTGGCCATGGGTCTTGCCGTGGGCCTTGGCGATCTCGCCGATCACCGCGTCGTCGGCGATCTTGCCCTGGGCCAACGGCGACCAGGCGGTGATGGACGAGCCCAGTTCGCGCGCCGTCTCGATCAGGGTCTTCTGCGACAGATAGGGGTGATACTCGACCTGATTGGTGATCAGCGGTGCCTTCGACAGCCCCGCCGCCTCGCGGAACAGGCTTGAGGGGAAGTTCGACAGGCCGATATGCCTGGTGAAACCCTTCTCCTGCGCCGCGTTCAGGGCGCCGATGGTCTCCGCCAGCGACGGCGTCGGCTTGGGCCAGTGCAGCAGCAGCAGGTCCGGCGTCAGGCCCAGGCTGATCGCAGACTCCTCGGCCTGTCGCAGCAGGGCGTCGCGATGGAAATGCTCGACCCAGATCTTGGTGGTGACGAAGATGTCGTCGCGCGTCACGATCCCTTCGGCCACAGCGTCGGCGATGCCGTCGCCCACGGCCTTCTCGTTCTTGTAGATCCAGGCCGTGTCGATGTGGCGATAGCCGATGCGCAGGGCCTCGCGCACCATGCGCCGCGCGTCGTCGGCCTCCAGCTGCCAGGTGCCGAAGCCCAGCAGCGGAATGTCCACGCCAGAGGCGACGACGGTGGGTTGATCGGCATAGGGCATGGGTTGGCTCCGCGAAGTCGGGGGAGCGCTCGATATAGGCGCCGGATCAGCCTTCGCCATTCTCCAGCCAGTGGAAAATCCGGTCCCACAGCGGCTCCATCCCCTTGCGGAAGGCGCCCTCGTGGCCGATGCGCCGCGCGCCGAAGTCGGACGGCGCGTGGACGCTGATCTCGGACGGGGCCTTGGGATAGACGCTCAACAGGTCGCGCGCGCTGTTCGGCGTGGCGATGGGATCGTCGGTGAAGATCCACGACCGGATCGGGGCGGTCACCGCCTCGTAATGATGCGGCCGCAGCGTCGTCTCCAGCTCGCGCGAGAAGTACTCCCGCTTCAGGCACCAGCGCCGCCAGGTGGTGAAGACCCCGCGCGGCAGGTCGGTCCCGCCCCACAGGCCGCCGCCCTTGATATAGCCGTGCCGCATCAGGCTGAACGGGCCGAAACCCAGCCAGAAGAAGAGCTCCAGCGGATTGTAGCTGCGGTGATGCCCGCCCCACCATCCGGTCCCGACCGAGACGAAGGCGTGGCGGTCGATGCGGTCCTGATTGCTCATGAAGCCCAGGAAGTGCCCGCCGACGCTGTGCCCGACATGGACCACGCGCAGGCCCGGCGCCGCCGCGATCAGGGCGTCCAGCGCGGCGGGCATGTCCAGTCGGCCCCAGTCGGGATAGTCCATCGCCATGGCCTTCAGGTCGTCAGGCCGCGACCCGGCGATGCCCCGGAAATCATAGGTCAGCACCACCGCGCCCCGTCTGGCCAGATGCCGGGCGAACCGCTCGTAGAAGCCCTTGGGAAACCCGGTCCCCGACGACACCAGCACGGCCACCCGCGGCTCCGCCGTCGACACCAGCCGCATCGACAACGGATAGCCGTCGGCCGCCGGAGCGGTGAAGTCGCGGGTCACGAGCTCGGTCATAGGGTCCGTCCTGTTTAGAAACGAACTGTAAGCGATTGACGCGGCGTCAGGTCAAGGCTTCACCGGCGGTGACGCCGTGACCGGCCCGAGCGCCAGCAGCCCGTCGAATTTTCCATTCTGCTGAGGCGTCAGGACGACGCTCCGCGCCTCAAGGTCGTCCGTCGTCGGGACCGGCGCGGCGCCGCAGTCGTCCAGGCACATCCACGCTTCTCCGCCCTGATGAGCCAGGCTCAGGGACAGGATTTCCTCGGGGCGGATATGGGCTGCGGCGGGCAGGCCCAGCGGCGAGCCCACGCGGCGAATCTTTTCGGCATGGACCCGCCCGACCAGCGCCAGAACACGGGCCTGCGGCTGGGCCATGGCCTGACGGCTCCATAGAACAGCCCGATCCATTTCGGCAGAGGATTGACGGAAGCTGTCGACACGCGGGCTGTTCGGGACTGAGGCGACCACGTTCATGTCGGCGGCTTCGCGAAGCATGGCGCGGAGCCTCAGCAACAGGTCCAGCATGGCCTCGCTGCCGCGCCCGTCGTGGTGGACAAAGGGACCGCGCGGATAGGCGGCGAGGACCGCACGGGCCTCGGCGTCGGTATCGGCCTCCATGAAGGCGTCCAGCGTGGGTTGAAACTCGACCGAATACTCCAGCGAGACGACCACTGATCCCTGTTCGAGCGCGGCGCAGACCAGGTCAGCGAAGGCGGCAGGGGCTTCTATCGTGCCATGGGTTTCGCCGACGAAGACATAGCGGACGTTGTCGCGTCAAAGGGCCTCGGCCCCCGCCACGGGCCGGCAGCCGTCGGACCAGTCCAGCGCCGACAGCAGCCCGGCGGCGGCGAGTGCGGTGATCATCAGGATTTCCTCAATAGGCCAGGGCGTTGCCGTCCTTGCGCATCTCCGTCGCCGCGCCATAGGTCCAACGACCCTGCTCGTTGATTTGCTTCATCACGTTCTGATAGCCGCCGAAGCCGCCGTCGGGCGGGCCGAGGTCCCAGCCCATGGCGGTCAGCTGCTGCTTGGTCGCCTCCGGCACGCCCGATTCCAGATGCAGCTTGCCGACGCCCTCGGCGGGCTGGCCGGTCGGCTCGGACGAGCCGTAGTGCTGCCAGCGCGGGCTGTCGCCGGCCTCCTGCGGGTCCAGGCCGTAGTCCACCATGTTGATGATGATCTGGGCCTGTCCCTGCGGCTGCATCCCGCCCCCCATGACGCCATAGGCCAGCCAAGGCTCGCCGTCCTTGCAGGCGAAACCGGGGATGATGGTGTGGAAAGGCCGCTTGCCCGGCGCATAGACATTGGGGTGGCCGTCGGTGAGCGAGAACAGCTCGCCCCGGTCCTGGAACATGAAGCCCAGCGTGCCGCCGTCCGGGCCGTCGGGCGTCAGGCCTGAGCCCATGCCGCGATAGTTGGACTGGATCCAGCTGACCATCATCCCGTCCTTGTCGGCCACGCTGAAATAGGTGGTGTCGCCCTGGGTCGGGGCGTCGCCGGGGAAGACGCGATCCATGACGCGGTTGGGGTTGATCAGCCTGGCGCGCTCGGCGGCGTAGGCCTTGGAGTTCAGCCACTCGGTCGGGGCCTTGGCAAAGCGTTCGTCGGCGAAGTAGCGGGCGCGGTCCTCGAACGCCAACCGTTTGGCCTCGGCCTGATGGTGGATGGATGCGGCGGACTGGAAGCCCATGCCCTTCAGGTCGAACTGTTCGCAGATGTTCAGGATCTGGTTGGTCGACAGGCCTTGAGTGTTCGGCCCCAGGGAATAGACCTCGACTCCGCGATAGGTGGTCATCAGCGGCTCGACCCATTCGGTGCGGTGGGCGGCCAGGTCGGCGCGGGTCATCCAGCCGCCGATGCGCTTGAAATAGCGCTCGATGTGGTCGGCGATCGCCCCGTCATAGAAGGCGTCGCGCCCGCCCTCGGCGATCATGCGGTAGGTGCGGCCCAGGTCGGGATTGGCGAAGACCTCGCCCGTCTTCGGCGTGCGCCCGTTCGGCCCGTAGACCTTCTTGCGGTTGTCGTTTTCTTCGATCTGGGCGGCGGCGCGGTCGAAGCCGGCCATGTTGCGTTCCAGATACCAGGCGATGACCTGGGGCACCGGCACGCCCTGTTCGCACAGCTCTGCGACCGGGATCAGAATGTCCTTCCACGGCAGCTTGCCGTAGCGCTGGTGCGCGCTCCACCAGGCATCGACCGTGCCCGGCACGTTGACGGTCACGGCGCCGTATTTGGGCAGGTAGCCGTCGGGGCCGGCCTTGGACCGGGCGGTCGCCAGCGAGAGGCCTCGCGGGCTGTTCCCCGAACCGTTGAAGCCGACGACCTTCTTTTGCGTCGGGTCCCACATCAGGCCAAAGGCGTCGCCGCCTATGCCGTTGGCGGTCGGCTCCAGGAAGCCCAGGGCGGCGTTGATGGCGATGGCGGCGTCGATGGCCGAGCCGCCGCGCCGCAGGGTGTCCAGGCCCATCAGGGTGGCGGCGGGGTGGGCGGTGGCCGCAGCGCCATTGGCGCCCCAGACGGTCGAGCGACCGACGAACTTGGGTCCCGTCACCCGGTCGCCGATGCCGACGCCGGCGTAAGGGTCGGTCGGAGCGGAGGCGGCTGGTGCTTTCGCTGTCGGCTGGGTCGTCCGGGCGACGCTCGCGCCGGCTCCAGCCAGAAGGGCGCCGGCGGGCAGGGTGGACAGGAAGGTGCGGCGACGCATGGTGAAACTCCCCCGAGAGCTGAAGGCCGCATCAAGGACCGGGAGCGGGACGGGGGCAAGCGCGTGTTGACGTGCGGTCAAAGAAAAAGGGCCGTCCCGAAGGAGCGGCCCTGATCCGTTTGAGCGAACTTGCAGTCCTACTCGATGTCTTCGTTCAGCAGGCCGACCTTGTAGAAGCCGTTTTCCTGAAGCTTGTTCATGACTTCCATGAACTGGTTGTACTTCACTTCCGGCTGGGCGCGGACGAAGACGCGCTCTTCGCGGCAGTCCGTGGTCACGGCCTGGGCGGCGCAGACGTCGGCCGGCAGGGTGGCGACCGAGGTTTCCTGCTCGGCGATGTAGATGCTGCCCGATTCCTGGATCGTGATATACACGGGTTCCTTGGGCTTGTCGGTCGGCGACGGCGGGGTCGCCGGCGGCAGGTCCAGCTTGATCGACACGGTGGCCAGAGGCGCGGCGACCATGAAGATGATCAGCAGCACCAGCATGATGTCGACGAACGGCGTGACGTTGATGTCCGCGTTCTGTTCGATCGTTTTGCCGCCCTGGCCCGCGGGACCGGAAAGTTTAGAGCCCATACGCCGTCGTCTCCCATCACAGCTCGCATTCTTTGACGAGCAGCACTCAAAGGTATGTCTGGTGTCTTGGCGTCCCGCGCCGGGCTTGTAAAGCCGTCATGCGTGACGAATTCGCGTCATCGGGCAATAAGATTGCAAAACCGGCCGCTTCGCACCTGCGAAACGACCGGATCAAACCCTTTGAGACTCGGCTCTTTGTCCTCAGCCCCGCGCCAGCTTCAGGAAGCGGTCGGCCAGGGCAGGGTCGGTCTTGAAGGCGCCGGTGAAGCGGGTGGTGATGGTGGTGACGTGGCGGTGATGCACGCCGCGGGTGGTCATGCACTGGTGCGCCGCGTCCAGCAGGACGGCCACGCCGCGCGGCTGCAGGTGCGATTCGATGGCCTCGATGATGTCGTTGGTCAGCGTCTCCTGGTTCTGCAGGCGACGGGCGAAGATCTCGACCACGCGCGCCAGCTTGGAGATGCCCACGACCTTCTCGCCCGGCAGATAGGCGACATAGGCCTTGCCCAGGAAGGGAGCCATGTGGTGCTCGCAGTGGCTCTCGATCTCGATGTCGCGCAGGATGACCATGTCGTCATAGCCGGTCACGTCCTCGAAGGTGCGCGACAGCTCCTTGCCCGCATCGGCGTCATAACCGTCGAACCATTCGGCATAGGCGTCGACCACGCGCTTGGGCGTGTCGATCAGGCCTGGGCGCGCCGGATTGTCGCCCGCCCAGGCGATCAGGGTGCGCACGGCCTCCAGCGCCTGTTCGCGGCTGGGGCGCACGACGGCGGTTTCATCGGTGACGAGGACGGGCTTGGCGGGCGAAGTGCTCATGAACTGATCCAGCGGGGCGGGGGAGACCGCCAAGGCTACCTTTTACCAATCCGTTCGGACTGTGTATCAGGCCGCTATATGGGACACGCCGTCCGTCCCGCAAGAAAACTCGCAAAGACTGTCACCCATGCCGTTGCATATCCACGACACCCTTCGCCGTGAAAAGCGCGCTTTCCAGCCGCGCGATCCGAACCGGGTGACGCTCTATGTCTGTGGCCCCACGGTCTATGACTACGCCCATATCGGCAACGCCCGCCCGCCGGTGGTGTTCGACGTCCTGGTGCGCCTGCTGCGCCGGACCTATGGCCCGGACAAGGTCGTCTACGCCCGCAACGTCACCGACGTGGACGACAAGATCAACGCCAAGGCCGCGAAGGAAGGCGTGCCGATCGGCGAGATCACTGCGCGGTATGAGGCCGCCTATCTGGCCGACATGGGCCTGCTGAACGTCAGCCCGCCCGACATCGCCCCGCACGTCACCGACTACATCAACGCCATCACGGCCCAGATCCAGGCCATCATTGACGCCGGCAACGCCTATGCCGCCGAGGGTCATGTCCTGTTCGACGTCTCCTCCTATCCGTCCTACGGCGCGCTGTCGGGTCGCAATCTGGACGACATGATCGCCGGCGCCCGCGTCGAGGTCGCCCCCTACAAGAAGAACCCCCACGACTTCGTCCTGTGGAAGCCGTCCAAGGCGGACGAGCCGTCCTGGCCGTCGCCCTGGGGCGAGGGTCGTCCCGGCTGGCACATCGAATGCTCGGCCATGATCGAAAAGACCCTGGGTCTGCCTATCGACATCCACGGCGGCGGCATCGACCTGGTCTTCCCCCACCATGAGAACGAGATCGCCCAGGGCGTCTGCGCCCATGGCCACGCCCACGGCGATCAGGCCCACGACGAATACGCCCGCTACTGGATGCACAACGGCTTCCTGACCGTGGACGCCGAGAAGATGTCCAAGTCGATCGGCAACGTCCTGCTGCTGCATGATCTGGTCCAGGCCATGCCGGGCGAGGTGGTGCGCTGGGCCCTGCTGAGCGCCCACTATCGTCAGCCGCTCGACTGGAACCAGACCCTGCTGGAGCAGAGCCGCAAGAACCTGGACCGCCTCTACGGCGTCCTGCGCGACGCCGACGCGGCCCTGGCCGACTTCGACGAGGCCACGCTGGACGAGGCCGAGATGGAACTGGCCGAGAATGCGATGGACCTGGTGCTGGACGCGCTGGAGGACGACCTCAACACGCCCGGCGCCATCGCCCAGCTGTTCGGGCTCGGAAACGCCCTGCGCGACCTGCTGAACGACGCCGAGGCCGACATCAACGACGTCGCCATGGCCCGCTGGAGCCTGACCGAAGCCGCCGGCCTGCTCGGCGTGCTGGCCCTGACGCCGGACCAATGGTTCGAGGGCGGTGATCCGGCGCTCAAGGCCGAGGTCGAGGCTCTGCTGGAGCAACGCGCCGCCGCTCGCGCCGAAAAGAACTGGACTGAGGCTGACCGCATCCGCGACCGCCTCAACGAACTGAACGTCGTCGTCATGGACGGCCCGCAAGGCGCCACCTGGCGCATGAAGGGGTAGGGCGCGATTTCTCCCTCCCCTTCATGGGGAGGGTGGTCGCGCAGCGACCGGGTGGGGAGGGCGTGGCGATGCTGGGTGCAGCGTCTGGCTTGTCAAAGCGCCCCCACCCGTCTTCGCCCCTTGGGCTCAGCCACCCTCCCCATGAAGGGGAGGGAGATTTCTCTACCGCGCCCGCCTGATCAGCTCGTCCGCCAGCACGTCCGTCAGATAGCCGTCCGCCACCCGCCCGTTGGCCTGCTGCCAGCGGCGCAGCGCCGCGCGCGTGTTCGACCCGATCACCCCGTCCACGCCCTGGGTGTCGAAGCCCATGCGCGTCAGGGCCGTCTGAGCCCCGACACGCTGTTCGCGGGTCAGCGGGCCGTCATTGGGCCAGGTCGCCGTCAGCGGCGGCTTGCCCGCCACCCCGTCGGCGATCAGGCCGATGGCCAGGGCATAGCTGACCGAGTTGTTGTAGCGCCGGATCACATAGTGGTTGGGCAGGGCCAGGAAGACGGGTCCCTTGGCGCCTTGCGGCAGCAGGATGGTCGCGCCCTCGGCGGCTTCATCGGCGTTCAGCGCGCCGCCGTTGGCCAGTCGCACGCCGCGCGCCGACCACCAGGCCCAGTCATGCTTGGGCCCCTCGGCCTGGCTGTAGTCGAAGTCGGCGGGCAGGATGACCTCATAGGCCCAGCCCTGACCGCGCTTCCATCCGGCCTGGGCCAGCAGATTCGCCGCCGAGGCCAGGGCGTCGGCGTCCGAGCCCCAGATGTCGACCTTGCCGTCGCCGTTCTGATCCACGCCCAGCTTCAGATAGTTGTCGGGCATGAACTGGGTTTGGCCCATGGCGCCCGCCCAGCTCCCTTTCAGGCCGCTGCGGCTGCGGCGACCATCGACAACGATGTCGAGCGCATTCTTCAACTGGTCCTCGGCCCAGGCGCGGCGGCGGCCGTCGTAGGCCAGTGTGGCCAGCGAGCGAATGACGTCGAAATCGCCCTGAACCTGACCGAAGGCGCTCTCCTGCGCCCAGACGCCCAGCAGGATTTCGGTCGGCACGCCGAATCGCTGCGTCACCTCCCACGGCACGCGGTCCACGCGCTGGCGGGCCATGGCGATTCGCGCCGGGGCGGTGGCGCTCTGGATATAGGCGCCGGCGGGGCGCGAGAACTCGGGCTGATTGCGGTCCAGGCGGATGACGCTGGCGTTCGGCGTGACGCCGTTCAGCTCACGCGAATACTCCCACTTCCGCGCGCCGCCGAGCCGATCGAGGAAGCTCTTCTTCCAGGCCTCGAAGCTGGCCTGGTCATAGGCGTCGGCCATGTCCGTGGCGGGGGGCGGCGTCGATGGCGGGGTCGCCGGCGCAGGCTCGACGACGGCGGGCGGAACAGGCTGCGGCTGTGGCGGCGACGGAACCATGGGCGCGCAGGCCGCCACAGAACCAATCAGGACAAGACGATAGGCGATACGCATGAGCACAGGCTAACGCCCCCAAATTCCACGACCAATCACAAGCGCGCGAAGCGGAAAGGGGTTTCCGTGAAAAGGGTTAAGTCGCCGCTAACCCTTTTCGACAGTTGCCGATTAACGAACGGCGTTTTACATTTCAGCTCCCTTGGACACGGCCTGGTGGCGGAGGGGCGACGCGCCGGACGTGCATGTCCGGAGACCCTCCGTTCGACCCGGAGGCCAGGCCTCCAGCGGAATCCCGGCGCGGAATGTTGACGAAAGGCGAGGGCCTCTCTATACGCACCGCTCCGCCGCAAGGTCCTTCTCGCAAGGACCCGCGCATTTGTTTTTGACCGCCCTCACGGGCCTCCAATTCTTCGGGACGTCCGACCATGAAGGTCCGTAGCTCGCTTAAGTCGCTCAAGGGTCGCCACCGCGACTGCAAGATCGTTCGCCGCAAGGGCGTGGTCTATGTGATCAACAAGACCGACCCGCGCTTCAAAGCCAAGCAAGGCTAAAGCCTGTCGGCGCCGGTATCGGCGCCTCGGTTGCGATATTCAAAGGCTGCGGACACTGTCCGCAGCCTTTTTCGTGTCCGGACGTCAGGCTGCTGGAACGCGGCGATTCGGCCTCTTAAACGGTTCGGGCGATTCCTTTCTTGCCCTCTCGGCCCCCTGTCTGCTTGAGAGTGGGTTCACGGTCGCCCGTCGGCCAATTCAAGTTTCGGAGCTTTCTTCATGGCCGACGACGCCCCCGCCTTTGACGCTTCCTCGGACGTCCTGACCGCCACGGCCCAGGGCCGTCTGCGCTCGATCATCGAACGCCTGGAGCGCCTCGAAGAGGACAAGCAGGCCGTCATGGTCGACATGAAGGAGGTCTTCGCCGAGGCCAAGGGCGAGGGCTATGACGTCAAGGTCCTGCGCAAGGTCCTGCGCCTGCGCAAGCAGGACAAGGCCAAGCGTCAGGAAGAAGAAGCCATCCTCGACCTCTATCTGTCGGCCCTCGGCGAGATCTGAGGGAGGCGGGCCTGAAGCGCACCCCCTTCAAGCCCCCCAGCGACCGCCCTTCACGCTCCAGCAGCCTGAAGGGCGGCGACGCATCCAAGCTGCGCTCCAGCGGGTTCAAGAGCACCGGCTTGAAGGGCGACAACGCCAACAAGCCTGGCGCCTCTAATCTGCGCTCAAGTAGCCCGAAGGGCGATAGCGCTCCTAAAAAGAAAGCGCTGTTGAGCCCTTGGGAGCAACAGCGTGAGGCTGCCAAGCGGTCCGCGCTCAACGCCCTGAAACGCGCCCGCCGCTCAGCCGAGAAGGCGGGCGTTTCGCTGTCCGAATGGGAGGGCGACTTCCTCGATTCGGTCGGCGAGCGCATCCAGACCCACGGCCGCGCCTTCGCCGATCCTGAAAAGGGCGCGCCGGGTCAGGCCTTTTCGACCATGCAGACCCGCAAGCTCAAGGAAATCACCGCCAAGGCCAACGGCGAAGAAACCCGCCCCTGGATGAAGAGGGCGAAGAAGGTCGACGAGTAAGGAACCGCTATCGCCGCCCCCTTCCGTCATTCCGGGACGCGCAGCGAACCCGGAACCCAGGCGGCGGCCGTTTCTCCGACCCTGCCAATCGGCCTCACGCCTGTGCCCCGGAGCGCCGCTCGGTTTCATGTTCCTGCATGATGGGCATCTGGAAGCGCTTTTCGTCGCCCCCGACCATCACGGCAAAGGCATTGGAAAAGCCCTCATACGCAATGTCCTCGCCGCGCATCCAAACCTGACGGTCGATGTGAACGAGCAGAACCCGAAGGCCCTCGGCTTTTACGAACGCCTCGACTTCGAACGTATCGGGCGATCTGCTCAGGACGGCCAGGGACGTCCCTATCCGCTCATACATCTCCGGCGCCGAGCCGATAGCTGAGAGGTCAGTTTCCCTCCCTCAGCTGAAGTTAGGAAGGTCCGCTTCGAGGTCAGCCCTTGGTGCTCCACGGCCGCACGGCGCCGCTTTTGACGCGGGCGGCCTGTTCGCGCTGGAAGCGGCCGCCGCGCGGGGGCTTGGGGCGGGCGGCGATGGCTTCCTGCTTTTCGCGCAGGGCGCGCTGGATCGGGGTCTCGGTCGGCGCTGCGTCCGCCGGGGCGGGAGAGGCGGGCTGGTCGTCGCGTTTGTCGCTCATGGTCATAGTCTAGCACGTCATTACAGATGACCCGTCACGGCGTCTGACGTAACCTTGTCCTTCGAGTGGAAGCGCGGGGCCAGCGAATGTCGGCGGTATGGGACGGGTTCAGGCGGTTGGCGGATTTCCGCGGGCGGGATCGGAGAGGGCGCTTCTGGCCCTACGCCCTGGTCGTGGCGGTCCTGCTCTATGTCGGCATGGCGGCGGCCATGATCCCGATGATGTCCGGCTTCTTCGAGGAGGCCGCGCGCTATGCCGCCGAAAACCCGGAGCAGGTGACAGTGACGGCGGGGGTTGGCCAGTACTCGGTCCAGATCAACGATCCCGAGGCCGAGCTGATGCCGGACCTGAGCGGGCTGTTCTGGGCGGTGCGGCTGGTGTTCGTCGCGGCGGGGGGCCTGCTGGCGGCGGCGGTGACCCGGCGGCTGCACGACACGGGGCGTCCCGGTTGGTGGGGCCTGCCGCCGCTGGTGTTCGCCGCGATCGCAGCCACCCTGTTTCCTTGGGTGATGGAGCGTTTCATGCAGTCGGACGAGGCGGCGATAGGCCCCTTCTTCCTGCTGTTCGCCAACAATATGCTCTACATAGTCAGCCTGATCGGGCTGATTGTCCTGCTGTGCCTGAAGGGAACGCCCGGACCCAACCGTTATGGGCCGGAGCCGGGCTGAGGTCGCCTCAGCCCGCTTCCTTCAGCTGCTCTTCCAGCCCCTGTTCGCGGACCTTGCGGTACAGGGTCGAGCGGCCGATGCCGAGGCGGCGGGCGATCTCGCTCATGTGGCCGGAATAGACCTCGATGGCGTGCTGGATCAGGTCGCGTTCGATCTCTTCCAGGGTGCGCAGATGGCCGCGCGCGTCGATGATCCGCACCGGACTGTCTGGCAGGGCCTCGCCGCCATCGCTCGTCGGCGTCTCGGCGCGGTCATGCGAAATGGCGCCGGCGGATGTCAGCGGCATGGCGACGCCCGAGATGGCCGGGAAGTCGTGGGGCTGCAACAGCGGCGAATCCGCCAGGACCAGGGCGCGATAGATCGAGTTCTCCAGCTGACGCACGTTGCCGGGCCAGTCGAAGGCTTGCAGCAGGGCCATGGTCTCGACGGCGCAGCCGGCGACCCGCTTGCCTTCCTCGACGTTGAAGCGGGCGATGAAGTGCTCGACCAGGGCCGGGATGTCCTCGCGCCGGTCGCGCAGGGCCGGAGCCTCGATCGGGAAGACGTTCAGGCGATAGAACAGGTCCTCGCGGAAGGCGCCTTCCTTGACCTGCTGGGCCGGGTCGCGATTGGTGGCCGAGACGATGCGGACGTCGACCTTGACCGCGCGCTTCGATCCCACCGGGTCGATCTCGCCTTCCTGCAGGGCGCGCAGCAGCTTGACCTGCATGTCCAGCGGCAGTTCGCCGATCTCGTCCAGGAACAGGGTGCCGCCGTTGGCCTCCATGAACTTGCCGGCGTGCTTGTCGGTGGCGCCGGTGAAGCTGCCCTTCTCGTGACCGAAAAGGATGGATTCGACCAGATTGGCGGGCAGGGCGCCGCAGTTGACGGCCACGAAGGGCTTGCCGGCCCGGTCCGAGGCACCGTGCAGGGCGCGGGCGATCACCTCTTTACCCACCCCGCTCTCGCCGGTGATCAGCACCGGAATGCCGGACTTGGCGGCGCGTACGCCCAGAGCCTTGACCATGCGCATTGGCGGGCTGTCGCCGACGATGTCGTCGAACGAGGTCCGGCCCGAGACGTGTTTCTTCAGGCGACCGATTTCCGCCGACAGCTGGGTCAGTTGCAGGGCGTTGCGCACCCCGATCAGCAGGCGCTCCGGCCCGACCGGCTTGACGAAGAAGTCCTGGGCCCCGGCCTGCATGGCCTTGACCACGGTCTCGATGCCGCCGTTGGCCGTCAGGACGATGACCGGCACAGCCACGCCCGCCGTGCGGATTTCCGCCAGGGTCTCCAGACCCGACAGGCCCGGCATGACGAGATCCAGCAGGACCACGTCTGCGCCGCCGCCCTTGGTCAGGCGGTCGATCGCCTCGCCCCCGCTCTCGGCGTGGACGACGGCATAGCCTTCGCGGTCCAGCACCGCCTGAATCAGGCGGCGCTGCGTGGGATCATCGTCGACGACCAGAACGGTCTTGGCCATGTGAAACACACCCTAAAACATCACCGTCACGGCCGTCCTCGTTGCTCGGGATCGGCTCGTTTCCAGCTGACCCATAACAGGCAGGGGGTGAAGATCGGGTTTCGGAGAACTGAGTCAGGGGTTAACGGCGACGGGGGCGGGGCAGTCCTGTTCGGGCGTGAAACGAGCCTCGCCGCGCGGGGTGGAAAGGTCGGGCCAGGCCGGGGCGACCGGCGCGGTTTGCGGGTTCTTCAGCAGTTCGCGCACGTCGTTTGAACCCGATCCGCAGAAGACGACCCTATAGTCGCCCTGATGCGTCCAGACCCCGTCCGGCCCTTGCGCGAACAGGGCGATGCGGAAGCGGTCGGCCAGCAGCACCTCGGTCTTGCCGTCACCGTTCAGATCGCGGGTGGTCGCCAGACATTCGGCGGCCTCCTCGCAGTCATATCGAGGATCGTCCCGCCGCACCGGCGTCACGAACCCGGCAGGCAAGGTCGCGCCTACTGGCCAGACGTCGACGCGCGGCGTCCGGGGCGGAAGGGAGTCGTCCTTCTGCTTCAGATCATAGCGATTGTCGGTCGCCTGCGCCTGTTTGGCCCGACGCGCGATCTCGGCGTTTGACGAATTGGCCAGATCGGCCAGGGCCGCGCGCCCCGGCTTGCCGGCCTCAAAGCGCAGGAAGCCGTAATCGAACCGGGCCGCGCTGACGGCGCCCCGCTTCAGCCGCGCGACCTGATCCCCTACCGACAGGCGGGCGGGGTCCAGCAGGGGGCTGAACAGGGCCAGGATGACGGCGACGGTCAGGACGGCCGCGGCGACATTGGTCCGCTCCAGCGGCTTCATCCACGACGTCTTCTTCCAGAAGGGACAAAGCGCCGCCCAGCCGTAACCCGCCGCATAGACCACCCCGACCAGGGCGCAGGCCGAGGCGATGATCCGGTCCGGCGTCAGGCCATGCTGGCCGATGCGAAGGCTTAAGCCCCAGATGGCGATCAGGATCAGCGGCGTCAGCAGGACGGCGGCGACCCGCACGGCGACGCGCAACACCACGGGCGGCAGATTGTCTTCCCGCCCGTCCTGATAGGCGGTGTTGATCAGGATGATCAGGGCCGCCGCCGCCGACAGCACCAGGGCCGTGGCGCTGCCTGTCTTCCACAATCCGTCCAGCCCGGTGAAGGGCAGGGCCAGCAGGAAGCCCGCCACCAGAACCGTGATGACCAGCAGCAGCCAGGACAGCAGCATCAGGGCCACAGTCCGCACGCCCCGGATCAGACCGCTGCGCACGTCGGTCAACTGCACTGCCGTGGCGAAGACCAGGCAGGTGACGGGGATGGAGAACCACTCCTCGCCGATCAGGTCCTCAAGGAACCGCAGACCGATGATGCGGAACAGGGCCGCGCCCAGGAACAGCAGCAGCCAGAAGGCGCCGGTGAAGCCCAGCGACAGGGCCAACTGCACCCCCGCCTTCCACGCCGTGTCGAAATAGTCGTCGAAGTCGGCGATCCATCGTCGTGACGCGACCGCCGGAACGATCAGGTGATGGGCGATGAACAATGCGGCGGCGGCGAAGGCGATGAC
>RCUH01001640.1_pt1 | contig 15849 bp, 17 predicted proteins | sample 2166191 | NCBI WGS metagenome assembly RCUH01 (sample SAMN09932848, study PRJNA488358) | compost metagenome | feature: garden; material: soil; isolation source: compost soil in an enriched community after 214 h of incubation | place: Germany: Experimental Botanical Garden Goettingen | collected...
CCAGCACATCCTGATAAAACTCATCCGCCTGCGGAATATTGCCGACCTGCAGATGGATATGGCCGATGGCGGTTCCCTCCGCCGCACCGGTGAATGCGGTCTTCGGCGCGCTGTCATAAAGCGCCTGAAGGTTGAGGCCGAGCGTGGCCATCTCAACCGTGCCATCAGGCTGGTAGGTCCATTCATCCGGCGAACGGTCGCGATAGACCTCGATGCCGTTGCCTTCCGGGTCGGCGAGATAGATCGCCTCGCTCACCAGATGGTCGGATGCGCCCTGAAACTGGATATTGTTATGGGCGGCATGCGCCAGCCAATGGGCCAGGTCGTTCCGGCTCGGCATCAGGAAGGCCGTGTGGAACAGGCCTGCCGCATTGCGCGGCGCGCGTTCCGCCGTGCTGGAGGTGGAAAGTGTCAGAAGCGGCTGGCCGCCGATACCAAGCACTTCGCCGCTCGGGTTCTTTTCAAGAACGGAAAGACCGATGATCTTCTGGTAGAAATCCGAAACGCGCGGCAGATCGTGAACGACGAGATGCGCCTGGCCGACATAGGCCGGCCGCGTCAGGGCGAATTGTTTGATTTCACTCATCATGATCTCCATATTGAATCCGAAGCGCCCCGGGGCGGATCGGTCGCCGAAACTATCGGCCGACGCCGCTTTGCGGCGTTTGTCGAAGGCGAATATGGGCTGGTTTCGTCGTTCAGCAAAGATCACCGTCTGGCGATTGACTGTCCACTATTCGTTGACAATGCCCCGTTCGGGCCCGGCTCCGGCTTTGACTTCGATCAAGGTGAAGGCTGCGCGGGCGGGGAAATATAAGTCTAGCCCGACACGCCAAACGGCGGATCAAGCCAAAGGAGACAGCCATGTACAAGAAGATCATCGTACCGGTAGACCTCAGCGCCACCGACAAGGGGGAAAAGATTCTCGAAAAGGCCAAGGCGCTGCTGGATCCGGACGGCGAGATCGTTCTCATCAACGTTGTCGAGGAACTGCCGGGCTATATGGCGATCGATCTGCCTGTCGACCTGATCGAAAACGCCATCAAGGACGCCAAGACCAAGCTTTCGGACCTCAAGACCAGGGCCGGTTTCAAGGGCAGCCAGGAAATCAGAAGCGGCGCACCCGCGCGCGAGATCATCGCCGCCGCCGAGGAACACAAGGCTGACCTCATCATCATCGCGTCGCACACGCCTGATTTCAGCAATTATTTCATCGGCGCCACCGCCGACCGCGTCGTGCGCCACGCCAAATGCTCGGTGCTGGTGGATCGATAAAAGCTTGACGTTTTTGGGTTGCGGGCGGGTTTTCCGCCCGCACCGGCTGGAGGAAAATACCATGAATGTCGAAACTTACGAGAAAATCCTGCGTGACCGCCAGCGCGAGCTTTATCGCCGCCTGCACAAGATCGAGGCCGATTTCGAAGAGCCTCGCAATCCCGATGACGAGGATCGCGCCAGCGAACGCAGCAATGACGAGGTGCTGGACGAGCTGGGGCAGGTGGGGCAGGACGAGCTGCGCGCCATCGACGCCGCACTCGACCGCATCGCGAGCGGCACCTTCGGCACCTGCGTCAAATGCGGCAAGAAGATTTCGGAGGATCGGCTGAAGGCGGTGCCCTATACGCCGTTTTGCCAGGAATGCGCCGCAGCTTTGTGAAATATTTTCGTGGTGACATGTTGCGTCCGCCCTTTCTCACCCTCATCCCTGTGCTTGTCACAGGGATCCAGCCAGACCAAGTCCTTGGGCTGAGAAGAGTCCTTTCGCCGCGCAGACACGCGTCGGCTGGATTCCTGTGAAAGCGCAGGAATGAGGGAAACGGCGGACCTCTCTTTTCGCAACAGTCTCGAACGCAATTTGATTGCCGTTAACCGGCCGCTGTCTTGTTCCTGTCTAATATTGGCTCCATGCTTTGATGAAAGCACGCAGACGGGAATGGACCATGAGCGAGATGTGGCGGTTCGGGCGCCAGTATGATTTTCACGAGATTGTCGCCGATGGCATCGTCCATGGGGTCGGCATCGTGTTTGCGCTTATCGGCGCGACGGCGCTGATTTTTTACGCGATGGCGTGGGGCAGCCTCAGCGCGATCGCCGCCGCGTGGATTTACGGTCTCGGCCTTGTCGCCTGTCTTTCCGTCTCCTTCACCTATAATATCTGGCCGCACTCCAGGGTGAAATGGTTCCTGCGCCGGCTGGATCATTCGGCGATCTTCATCCTCATCGCCGCCACCTATACGCCCTTTCTGATGCGCGGTATCGACGATCCGCTGATTGCCGTCATGCTGGGGTTGATCTGGCTTGCGGCACTCTGCGGCATCCTGCTCAAATGCCTGTTTCCCGGCCGTTACGACCGGGTCGCCATCGGCCTTTATCTCGCCATGGGCTGGAGCGGCATCATGGTGGTCGAGCCCCTGTCGACACACCTTTCGCCGGTCACGCTCTGGCTCATCGTTGCCGGCGGCGTCATCTATTCGCTCGGCGTCATCTTCCATGTCTGGGAAAAGTTGCGGTTCCAGAATGCCATCTGGCACGGTTTCGTGGTTTCCGCCGCCGCGGTTCACTATTTCGCCGTGGTCACCTCGTTCAGCCTCGTTCCGCTGGCATCCTGAAGCCCACGTTTTCGACAGGCGAGCGAGGCGCTGGACATTGCGCCACCTCATCGCTTAAGGGTCGTGGGGATCGCGTCAGGCAGTGACGCTTTCGGGAACGACGAGGGCGAAAGATAAAATGACGGTGGAACTGCGCGATGCGACGGTGGACGATCTCTCCGGCATCATGGAGATTTATAACGACGCGGTGCTGAATACGACGGCGATCTGGAATGACGTGCTGGTCGATCTGGAGAACCGCAAGGAATGGTTCGCCGCCCGCAAGTCGCGCGGCTTTCCCGTCATCGTCGCAATCCTCGACGGCAAGGTCGCAGGCTACGCCTCCTATGGCGACTGGCGCGCTTTCGACGGATATCGCCATACACGCGAACATTCTGTCTATGTGCATAAGGATGCGCGTGGCCACGGCATCGGCAAAAAGCTGATGCAGGCGTTGATCGATCATGCCGCGGGCAACGACGTGCATGTGCTGATCGCCGCCATCGAGGCGGAAAACATCGCCTCCATCCGCCTGCATGAAAGCCTTGGTTTCAGGGTCGTCGGCCGGTTTTCGGAAGTCGGCACCAAGTTCGGCCGCTGGCTGGACCTGACCTGCATGGAGCTGAAATTAGGCTAGCAGGCTAGGCGGTTTCCCTTCAGGCCGGACGCCGGGCGAAGGCGAGCATGACGCCAAAGGCCATCATCATGGAACCGCTGATCTGGTTGACGCGCTTCAAGGCGCGCGCATTGCGCATGAGACCGGACAGTCGTGAACCGACAAAGGCATAAACGGCAATCGCCACCACCTCGAGCAGCAGGAAAATCACGCCAAGCGTGGCGAAACTCTGCCAATAGGCGTCCTGCTGGATGAATTGCGGGAAAAAGGCCGTGAAGATCAAAATAGCCTTGGGGTTGCCGGAGGCGACGAAAAACTCCTGCCGCAGATAGGTTTTGAGAACATTGCCGTTGCCCGCGGATACGTCAGGGGCGGTAACCTCAGCCTTTGAGCGGATGAGTTTGAAGCCGATCCACAGCAGATACAGAACACCGATCCATTTGATCAGCGAGAACATCATCTCGGAGGCCATCAAAAGTGCGCCGAGGCCCAGTGCTGCAATCGCGATCATGCCCGCGAAAGCGACCAGCCTGCCGCTTGCCGCCATCACCGCCGTCGCCATGCCGTAGCGCGCACCTACTGTCATCGACAGCAGATTATTCGGCCCGAAAGCCATGTTCAGGGCAAAACAGGCGGGAATGAAAATGAGGATGGTTTCGAGCGTCATGATGGTGTTCCGGAAGGAATGAGGCGGCGATGATCTCACTCTCCGGTCCGGCTGTCGAGACAGCCTTTTCAGGGTGAAAGGCCGGCAATGGCAGCCGGCCTTTCACCCTGAGCTTTATCAGACCGGCTCGAACACCATCGAATGGCCATTGATGCAATAACGCAGGCCGGTGGGCGGCGGGCCGTCCGGGAAGACGTGGCCGAGGTGGCCGCCACAATTGGCGCAGCGGATTTCGGTGCGCACCATGCCGTGGCTCGCGTCGCGATGTTCCGTCACGGCGCCCGGCTTCACCGGCTCGAAATAGCTCGGCCAGCCGCAGCCGGCATCGAATTTCGTGTCGGAGAGGAACAGCGGCTCGTCACAGGCCGCACAGCGGTAGAGGCCTTTCTGGAATGTATCCCAATAGGGACCGGTGAAGGCGCGCTCGGTGCCGTGTTCGCGCAGGATGCGATATTGCTCCGGCGTCAGCTGCTCACGCCACTCGGCATCGGTCTTGGTCAATTTGGGGGATGTCAGATCGCTCATGGAATGATCCTTTCTGTTCCCGCCTCAAATAATCATCACTGAGGCGGATTGAAAGGGGATGGGCGTCATAACGCGTTCGTTATGGGCCGGGCGTACCGATTTGGGTTGAGATGCCCGTGTCTATGCCTTAACTGAAAAGCCGATTTGAAAGAAGAACGCCATTCAGTGGCGCGCAGGGATGGGGGACATCCCGGGAGATGTGAATGACATCAGATGTCACGCCGCTGACATTCCTGTCGCTGTTTCTGCCGTTTCTGGCAGCGCTTGCCGCGCCGGCCCTGGTGAAAAGGTTCGGTCACAATGCGGCATGGGTTCTGGCGATCGCGCCGGCTCTCGCCTTCGTGCATTTTGCGCTGATGCTGCCCGAGATCGCGGCAGGCGGCGTGGTGACCGGCGGTTATGCCTGGGTGCCGAGCTTCAATCTCAGCTTCTCCTGGTTCATCGACGGCCTGTCGCTCACCTTTGCGCTGCTCATCACCGGCATCGGGCTGCTGATCGTGCTTTATGCGGGCGGTTATATGAAAGGCCATCCGCAGCAGGGCCGTTTCCTGTCCTTCCTGCTTCTGTTCATGGGAGCGATGCTCGGCGTCGTCGTTTCCGACAGCCTGCTGATGTTGTTCGTCTTCTGGGAACTCACCTCGATCACCTCCTTCCTGCTGATCGGCTTCGACCATGAGCGCGCAGCTTCGCGCCGTGCCGCGCTGCAGGCGCTGGTGGTGACGGGCGGTGGCGGCCTTCTGCTGCTCGCCGGGCTGATCTTCATCTGGGATATAAGCGGCATCACGCAATTGTCGATGTTGGTGCGCGGCGGCGATATATTGCGTGACAGCCCGTTTTATCTGGCCGCGCTGCTTCTGGTTCTCGGCGGCGCCTTTACCAAATCGGCGCAGTTTCCCTTCCATTTCTGGCTGCCCAACGCCATGGAAGCGCCAACGCCAGTCTCCGCCTATCTGCATTCGGCAACCATGGTGAAGGCCGGCGTCTATCTGCTGATGCGGCTCAATCCGGTGCTCGGTGATACCGCCGCCTGGCAGATCCTGCTGCCCTTCTTCGGCGGGCTGACCATGCTCACCGGCGCGTTGCTCGCCGTGCGCCAGACCGATCTCAAGCTGATGCTTGCCTACACCACAGTGTCGTCGCTCGGCCTGCTGGTCATGCTGACGGGCTTTGGCTCTGACCATGCCATAGAGGCGGCGGTGCTTTATCTGGTGGCGCATTCGCTGTTCAAGGGCGCGCTCTTCATGGTCGCCGGCATCATCGACCATGAGGCCGGCACCCGCGACATAACGAAGCTCGGCGGCTTGCGAAAAGCCATGCCCATCACCTTTGCGGCAGCGCTGGCGGCTGCGATTTCCATGGCCGGCCTGCCGCCCTTCTTCGGTTTTCTCGCCAAGGAAGAGATTTATTATGCGCTGGCGCATGGCAATCCGCGCGCCGTGCTGTTTGCCGGCATCGCCATCCTCGGCAATGGGCTGATGTTCGCCGTCGCCTTTGCCGTGGGGCTGAAACCCTTCCTCGGCAAGCCGGTGAAAACGCCGAAACACGCGCATGAAGGTCCGCTGCTGCTCTGGCTCGGTCCGGCGCTGCTGGCTCTGAAGGGGCTGACGATCGCTCTCTTTTCCGGCATTGCGCATTTCTACATTTCGACACCCATGGCGAGCGCCATCGCCGGCGAGGTGCGCCCGGTGGAAATCTCGCTCATTCCCCATATGGGCGTGCCGCTCGGCCTGTCGCTGCTCACCATCGCGCTCGGTATCGTCCTCTATACGCAGCTTTCCGCTGTCCGCAGCCTGATGGCCCGCACCTTCACGGCGCTGGGGGCCGGACCTGACAGGGGCTTTGACGTCTTCATCGAAATGCTGGTGAAAGTCTCGTTCCACATCACTCGGCTCATCCAGCCCGGCCGGCTGGAGTTCTACGTCACCGCCACCTTCGCCGTCATCGCCGCCGTGCTGCTGGTGCCGCTGTTCCTCTATGGCGAATTGCCGTCCATGCCGTCATGGCCGCGTGACATGCCGGTCCATGAGCTGACCTTCATCGCCATTGCTGTGGCGGGCCTTGTCGCTGTCCTGACGGCGTCGAGCCGGCTGACTGCGATCATCGCGCTCGGCATTCAGGGCTTTGCGGTGGCGGTCATCTTCCTGCTGTTCGGCGCGCCCGATCTGTCGTTCACGCAATTCATGGTCGAGACGCTGTCGGTGGTCATTCTGACGCTGGTGATGACGCGGCTTCGCCTGTCACCGTCAGACCATCGCGGCCTTGGCCAGAAGCTTCTCGACAGCACCATCGCCATTGCCTGCGGAACCGGCTTTGCCCTGTTCCTGATGCGCGCGACGCAGGCGAGCTTCGACAACCGCCTGACGGACTTCTACAACACCTATTCCAAGGTCATCGCCCACGGCGCCAATGTGGTTAACGTCATCATCGTTGACTTCCGCGGCACGGATACGCTCGGCGAAATCGCTGTCGTGATGATAACGGGTCTTGCCATTCTCGCGCTGATCCGCATCCGTCCGGCCGCCGCGGTCAAGGGACCGGCCAAAACCGCGAAGAAGAAAGGAGCACGGGCATGAACACGCTCATTCTGCGCACCGTCACTCCTGTCGTCACCAGCCTCATGGTGCTGTTTTCCATCTTCGTGCTGCTGCGCGGCCATAACGAGCCGGGCGGCGGTTTCATCGGCGGATTGATCGCGGTCTCGGCGCTGGCGATCTACGGCATCGCTTATGGCGTCACGGCAGTCAGGCGCGCCATCATGTTTCATCCCCTGTCGATTGCCGGGGCGGGGCTGCTGCTATCCATGCTTTCCGGCCTCGTCTCGATGGCCGCCGGCGTGCCGTTCATGACCGGGCTCTGGGTCTATCCGAGCCTGTTCGGTGTCGAAATGCCGCTCTCCACCGTCATGTCCTTCGATATCGGTGTCTATCTCGTGGTGGTCGGCGCCATCACCTCCATTGCGCTGGCGCTGGAAGAAAGGGAAAGCGACTGATGGAAGCGGTCTTCTCGATTCTCGTCGGCATCTTCTTTTCGGTGGCGATCTATCTCATGCTGTCGCGCCACAGCATCCGCATGCTGCTCGGCATCGCCATTCTCGGCAATGCGGTGAACCTCCTGCTGTTCACCGCCGGCCGGCTGACGCGCGAGGTGCCGCCGATCATTCCGCCCGGCATGGATACGCTGCCCGCAGGGGCGGCCAATCCTTTGCCGCAGGCGCTCATTCTCACGGCAATCGTCATTTCCTTTTCCTTCTTCTGTTTCCTTCTGGTGCTGACCTGGCGTGCGTTTCAGGAACTGCAGACCGACGACACGGACGAGATGCGCACCGCAGAACCCGCAGGCGAGCCCTTGCCGCCGCTCGGTTATTGAGCGACGAGGCTGAGACAACATGGCATCCACCACCACAACAGCAGTCACTGATCTCTCGGCAGCGCTCGTCACGACGCCTGTGCCTCTTGCCGACTGGCTGATCATTCTCCCCATCGCGCTCTGCATCGGCGCAGGCGCGGTGCTGATGATGATGCGCCACGCCATCCGCCATCACGCGACCGTTGCCATCGCGGCGCTGTTCCTGCTGGTCCTGCTCGATGCAGCACTTTTATGGAAGGTCGCCACTGAAGGCCCGTTCACCATGGTGATGGGCCGCTGGCTGCCGCCCTTCGGCATCGCCTTTACCGCCGACCTGACGGGGGCGCTGCTGTCGCTTGCGGCCGCCATCGTCGCACTTGCGGGCGCCATCCATGCCGGTGCGGATATCGACGCCAGCGGCAGGCGATACGGTTTTTATCCTTTCCTGCTGCTGTTGATGGCCGGCGTCACCGGCGCGTTCCTGACCGGCGACATCTTCAATCTCTATGTCTGGTTCGAAGTGCTGCTGATCTCGTCCTTCGGCTTGATCGTGCTCGGTTCGACGCGCGAGCAGATCGACGGCGCGCTGAAATACGCCATTCTGAACCTCATCGGCACGACGCTGTTTTTGATCACGGTCGGATATCTCTACGCCATCTTCGGCACGCTCAACATGGCCGATATCGCGCAGAAGGCGACGGCTCTGCGGGAGACCGCGCCGCTGATGACGCTTGCGAGCCTCTTTACACTCGCCTTCGCCATGAAGGCCGCGGCCTTCCCGGTGAACTTCTGGCTGCCGGCCTCCTATCACACGCCGCGCATCGTCGTTTCCGCGCTTTTCGGCGGATTGCTCACCAAGGTCGGCATCTATTCACTGCTGCGCGTCATGGTCATGCTGTTCCCGGTCGAGCGGGAAGAACTCAGCATCGTCATCGCCATCTCCGCGGCGCTCACCATGGTGCTTGGGGCCATGGGCGCGCTCGCCCAGAACGATATCCGCCGCATGCTCGGTTACATCGTCATATCAGGCATCGGCTACATGATGGCCGGTATCGCCATCGGCACCCCATCCGGTGTCACAGGCGCCATTTTCTACGCGCTGCATTCCATGGTGCTGATGACGGCGCTTTATCTCGCCGCCGGCCATGCCGCCCGTCTCGGCGGCAGCTTCAGCCTCACCTCACTCAGGGGGCTTTACCGGCAGGCTCCGTGGTTTTCGGCGCTGGCGCTGGCATTGTTTTTCGCCGGTTCCGGCCTGCCGCCCTTCTCCGGCTTCTGGCCGAAGGCGGTGCTGGTCAAGTCGGCGATCGATATCGGCGCCTGGTGGCTCGCCGGCGCCATCCTCGCCTCCGGCTTCATCGCCACGATCGCCTTCGGGCGGATCTTCCTTTTGTGTTTCTGGCGTCCCGCTGCGGCATCCCCCGGTCAGCCTTCCTTCCCGCAGGCGTCGCCGTCGGCGGCTCCGTCTTTCGCGCCGCTGGTGGGGCTGACCTTGCTCGTGGTGTTCTTCGGCCTGTTTCCGGAAAGCCTGCTCAATCTCAGCCAGCAGGCGGCCGCAGGCCTCGGCAACCCGCAGGCCTATATCCAGTCGGTCTTTTCCGAAGGAGGCAAACCATGAGCCTCTATCTCGTGCAACTGCTGTTCGTTGCCGTATGGCTCGCCGTGACGGGCAGCGTCACCCTGGCGAACATCATCTTCGCCCTGATCGTTTCGACACTGGCGCTCGGCCTCATCCGCCACCAGCTTCCGGGCGGGCGTAACCACTGGCTGCGGCTTACCCGCGTCTTGTCGCTGGTGCTGCTGTTCTTCAAGGAGCTGGCGCTCTCGGCCTGGAAGGTCGCCGTGCTGGTGACGCGGCCCAAGCTCGACGTGCAGCCCGGCATTTTCGCCTATCCGCTGACGGTGACGACGGATTTCGAGATCACACTGCTCGCCAACCTCATCACGCTCACCCCCGGCACGCTCTCCGTCGATGTTTCCGCGGACAGGAAAACGCTTTACGTGCACGCGATCGACTGCAGCGATATCGAAGCCACGAAAAACGACATCAGAAATGGCTTCGAAAGAAAGATCATGGAGGCGTTTCAGATATGACGCCAGAACAGACAGTTTCATTTGCAACTATACTTGCATCGGTTGTTCTGTCGGCCGCCTTTTTGCTGACAGTATATCGCGTCGTCGTCGGCCCCACCTTGCCGGACCGCATCGTCGCGCTCGACATGCTGGTGGGCATCGCCATCGGCTTTATCGCTGTTATCGCCATCCGCACCGGCTTCAATCTTTACGTCGATATCGCCATTGCGCTCGGGCTGGTCGGGTTTCTGGCAACGGTGGCCTTTGCCCGCTTCGTCCTGTCGCGCGGCCCGGACGGCCGGCGCAGGCCGACGACGGTTCTCGATGGCGAGAGGGCATCTGAAGCCATTGAAAAAACGTTGGAAACAGGTGCCGACGGCAAAAAAGGAAAGGGCAGGCGATGATGGCTTGGATCGTGGCTATTCTCGTTGCGGCGCTGACGATCTCAGGCGCCATTTTCTCGCTGATCGCGGCAATCGGGCTGAATAGGCTGCCAGATGTCTATACACGCATGCATGCAGCTTCCAAGGCGGGAACGGTGGGCTCCGGCCTGCTGCTTCTCGCGGTCGGCATTCATTCCATGGAAATCCCGACGCTGGCGCGGGCGCTGGCCGGCTTTTTCTTTTTTGTCCTCACCGCGCCGGTCTCTGCACATCTTCTTGCCATGGCCGCTCACAAGGCAGGTTATCCGCTTGCCGTTAAATCGGTAGTTGATGACATCAAGAAAATTTGAAGTTGAAAATCCCCCTAATAAATGGGGGTCTTCATTTTCAATTACTACTAGGCATAGTATTTTATTACCCGTAATTTTTTGTATTCCAATTAGACTGTTTTGAACTGAAAAATTGACACTAGGAATTTGACTTTTGCTGTTTTGCTGTTATCCAAATTAAGTGTAAAGTTGCTAATCGCGATTTGCATCTAGCCTCTTCATAGTCGGCATAGGCATTTTATTAATGTCTAATCTATGGCCCGTCGGACCATTGCTGCCCATGTCGCGGGCCATAAGTTGAATCTCGGACCAATTCGTTTCCGGTTTTCGCTCGAAATCTAGGGGTAGGTTTCATGTTGGTTTCAACAAGGCGAAGGTGGGGCACCGGGTAACTTCACATCGCTCGATGCGGCGTTCGCCCGCTTCAGGGGATTAATAAACAGGAGATACTTAAATGACGGAAACTGCATACGGTAACGCCCAGGATCTGCTGGTCGAACTGACTGCGGATATTGTGGCTGCCTATGTTAGCAACCACGTCGTTCCGGTAACTGAGCTTCCCGGCCTTATTTCGGATGTTCACACGGCACTTAGCGGAACATCGGCACCGGCATCGGTGGCGGTCAATGTCGAAAAGCAGAAGCCTGCCGTCTCTGTCCGCAAGTCGGTTCAGGACGATCATATCGTCTGTTTGGAATGCGGCGGCTCGTTCAAGTCGCTCAAGCGGCATCTCACGACGCATCACAGCATGACGCCGGAAGAATATCGCGAAAAATGGGACCTGCCGGTCGATTATCCGATGGTTGCGCCCGCCTATGCCGAAGCCCGTTCGCGGCTCGCCAAGGAAATGGGTCTCGGCCAGCGCCGCAAGGCCAGCCGCTGATTGTAACGACGGGTCGGCGGGGCTTGTTCTTCCCTCGCCACTCAACCCGCTGCCGCACCTTCTCCCCACCCGGGAGAAGGCGGCAAGGCGAACTTGCCCGCTCCCTATGCTGCTCTGAAGCTTTTTCTACCTTCACATGAATGTTCAGCCGGTCCGCAGACCGGCTTTTTTATTGTCGCGTGCAATTTCCGTTGAGGAAAAAAATCCTTTATTGTGTTCGTCATTTCTGCAAATATATAGCCATATCAACCGCATATTCTTCCCCGCAAAATTTACGCTTCCCCATGGCTGTTCTCAGGTGTATGAATTAATTCCTATTCGTAGAGGAGTTGCATATGCCGTCGGATACTGTGTTTCTGTCTGCCGCCGCGCGGCCTTGTGTGCGGGTCGGTAGTCGTCCTTTTCGCCATTGGCCGTCTGCGGCCGGGCGGGATGAGATTCCCCGTCTTTGCCGTCTGGTACGGCAGCTCACCGGTGAGATGGTGCAATTGACGGGTGACCGAACGCTGGTGCGCCGCGACATCAGGCGCACGGAGTGCCATATCCGCCAGATCGCCATGTATGTGTGCCATGTGCAGCTCGGCATTCCCATGTCGGATATCGGGCCCTGCTTCGGCCGGGACAGGACGACGGTGGGCCATGCCTGCCAGGTGGTGGAGGACCGGCGTGACGAACCGGCATTCGATGAGTTCGTCGCCGCGCTCGAGCGGCTCACCGGCAGTATTTTCAACGTGATGAAAGGGGGCCGGGATGAATGAGGTGAAACGCGTCCCGGCGGCCTCTTCAAATCCTCACCTCCTGCGCTTGCTGCGTTGCATCGCTGCGGGCGCGGCCGAGATTTCGCAGGAGGGCGGCGATATTGTCCTGCACCGGGCGCGGGCAGGGCATCCCCCGCTGCGGTTTCCGGCGGCGACGGTGCGGCTTGCCGTTTCTTCCGGACTGGCGGAACAGCGGGAAAACACCCTTTTCGCCGCGCCGCCGCTCGCCTCTTATCTGAAACGCGCAATGGCAAAAGACCGCGATGAGGTTTTTCAGGAACAGCATCGGGATATGCAGACTGTTGTTGTGGATGTCGATGACGCGAAGCAACCGGCCCGTCGCAACCTCAACACCTCACCGCTGACCAGCGTTTCAAGGCTGAAGGAGCGGGATGGCACGGTGTTTTTCCCGGCGGATGCTTTGGCGGCAGGCGAGCGCCTCGCCGCCGATTTTCATCGCGGTCACCTCAATCCGAAGGTGACGGCGACATGGGAGCCGAGAGTAGCCAGCCGCACCAAGGGGGAGGCGGGGGGCGCGCTCGATCTCACCGAGGCGGCAATGGCGGCAAGGGCGCGGTTTTCCCGCGCGGCGGATGCGATGGGGCCCGAACTGTCGGGCGTCGCCATCGATGTCTGCTGCTTCGAAAAGGGTCTGGAGACGGTGGAGCGGGAGAGGCAATGGCCGGCGCGCTCGGCAAAACTGCTGCTGCGCGCAGCACTGCTGGCGCTTGCCCGCCATTATGCGCCGCCAGCCGTTCGGGCCCGTGGCAACAATCACCATTGGGGCGATGCGGATTATCGCCCTTCGATGACAACGGCGGTGACGGCGGGATAGCGCTCAGGCGGCCAGCAGCCGGGCTTCCTCGCGGATACGCTTGATCATCGAGCGCAGGCCGTTGGCGCGCTGCGACGACAGATGTTCCACCAGCCCGATCTTGTCGAATACCTCGATGGCGTCGAGATCGGCGATGTCGGAGGCTTTTTTGCCGGAATAGACGGCGAGCACGATGGCGACGAGGCCGCGCACGATATGCGCATCCGAATCGCCCTCGAAGGTCAGCAGAGGGTCTTCCGCGCCGTCGCTATGGCTGACGAGCCAGACCTGGCTGGCGCAGCCATGCACCTTGTTTTCGGCCGTGCGCTTGTCCTCCGGCAGGTCGGGCAGCGCTTTGCCGAGTTCGATGACATAACGATAGCGGTCCTCCCAGTCGTCGAGGAAAGCGAAATCGTCAAGGATCGTTTCGAGAGAGGCCATTTGCGCGCCGTATCATCCGTTATTGCAGGTCTTTGCTAGGATATAGGCGAAGTGCGGCCGATTTTGAACCATGGGCCACGAAAAAGCCCACGGAAAACAGGTTTCCGTGGGCAAGTTTGGCAGGCAGTCGGCGGACGGAAATCTCCGTCCGCAAAAAAGGTGCGGCGCGGTGCTTGAAAGATCAGGGGCTTGCAAGATCAGGGGTTGGCAAGATCAGGGAGCAGGGCGCTTCTGCGGCAGGGGAATGACGGTGCCGGTCTTCAGCATGTCGGTATTGCCGGGAAATTCGACGCTGACGACAGGAGCGTCAGCCAGCTTTTCGATCTCTGCTGCGACTTCAGCGGCGGGAGCGGATTTTTCACCGGAGGCAAGCTGCTTGTCCAGCAGTTCATAGGCGACCTTCGCGCCTTCCTTTGCCCGTTCACCGAGCGCATGGAAGGTTTCGGCGCCCTTGACGCAGACATCGGGCTTTTCGATGCAGATGGCGCTGACATAACGATAGGCTTCACCGGCTGCCGAAACGGCGCTGGGAAGATCAAATGCCGAAGGTTCCTTGGTCGGATCGTTGCTGCTGCCGAAATAGGACAGCGCCACCAGCACCAGTGAAAACCAGAATGTTCCTTTGATCAGAAACCACATTGTCAGACTACCCTGCCAGATGATCTTTGTTTTCTAAAGCCCCGCCCGGTTCCGGGTCATCGGCCTTTGTCCCGTTTTTCGGGCTTGTGAAGAAGCTACACGCGACCGGCGAACAGCCGATTGCAAAAAGCGACGCAATTTAATTCAAATTGTATCTATTCTCCTCGTATCGGGACGCCCGCCATCAATTCATTCGCATTTTAACAGTCCATGTTAAGCATAATTGCGACAGAGGCCGCGCGTTCCGGGCGAAAGCTGTGGCCCGCCTTGCCACAAAAGTTAACATGATGGCAAAAATGAAGCGAAATCCGTCGCTTACCCGTCATTAACCATGATTGGCAAAGCTTGGAATAAATGCCCCGTAATGGGACTGCGACGCCTTTGGCAGGCCTTTGACGCCATTCTTTTTATCCATTCCTTAAGCCGCCGCCTTCTATTGTCGGAGCCGTTAGAACCGCCTCAGGGATTCGGTGTTGGTATTGCGTAATATGAGAGAAAAAGCGGTCGCATTGGTCGACCATGCCGCAGGCAGATGGCTTGCGCGCATGGAAGAGGACGCCGAAAGGCGCGCCGGAACCGTTGCGCGCCTGCGCCGGCTGATTGCCTTCAGCACTGTTGGTCTTTTCGTGGTGCCCGCCCTCTTCAGCCTCGTCATCAGCCCCGCCATCGCGCTGCCCATCGGCGCCGCTCTGGTGCTGGCGCTGTTTCTGGCCGCCGCAGCGCTGCTGATCGCCTTTTCCCGTCCCGCGCGCGGTGCGTCCTCCTTTTCCGCCTCGTCTGGCGATAACGACCTGATCGCCGCTACGCAGGTGCCGGGCCTCGTGCTCATGATCGGTGATACCGGCTTCGTCGAACACGTCTCCGGCCGCGATCTCGCGACCTTCCCGGCCGATCTACAGGCCAGCCAGGGCCATGCCCTCGTTGAATATGTCTATGTCTCCGACCGTATCGAGCTGATGCAGGCCTTCGACCTGCTGCGGCAGGGCGAGGACAGGGCAACCGCCGAACTCCGCTTCGAGACCGGTGCAAAGTCGCGTCAGGCGCAGTTCATGCATGCGCGTATAGAGATGACGGCGATCCGCAGCGCCAGTGGCCGGCTGCGCCGCATCGTCGCCCAGCTCTCCGATGTTACCGAGATGGAACGCCTGCGCCGCGATGTCGCCCGCAAGGCGGCGGAGGCGGAATCGGCCAATGACGCCAAGTCGCGTTTCCTTGCCGCCGTCAGCCACGAGCTGCGCACGCCGCTCAATGCCGTCCTCGGTTTTTCCGATATTCTCGCCGGCGAATATTTCGGCCGGCTGGAGAACGATCGCCAGCGGGAATATGTCGGCCTCATCCGCCAGTCCGGCGCCCATCTCCTGTCGGTCGTCAACACGATGCTTGACATGAGCAAGCTGGAAGCCGGCCGCTACGAGCTGATGATGGAAAGCTTCCCGATTGCCGAGACCATCTCGTCCTGCGAGGCCATGCTCGGCCTGCAGGCGAAGGAAAAAGGCCTGACTTTGACCAGCCGCATCCAGCGCGGCATCGGCGAAATCTCGGCCGATCAGCGCGCCATCCGGCAGGTTCTCATCAATCTCGCCGGCAACGCCATAAAATTCACCGATACGGGTGGTGTGGTGTCGATCGACGCCGCGCGCGAAGGCGCGATGCTGAAGCTGACCGTGAGCGATACCGGCATCGGCATCGCTTCCGACAAGATTGAACTCCTGGGCCAGCCCTTCATGCAGGTTCAGAATGAATATACCCGTCGCTATGAGGGCACGGGTCTGGGATTGTCCCTGGTCA
>RCUH01001644.1_pt1 | contig 15828 bp, 17 predicted proteins | sample 2166191 | NCBI WGS metagenome assembly RCUH01 (sample SAMN09932848, study PRJNA488358) | compost metagenome | feature: garden; material: soil; isolation source: compost soil in an enriched community after 214 h of incubation | place: Germany: Experimental Botanical Garden Goettingen | collected...
GAATCAATTTTTATATGTATAAAGATTCGGTTGCGATTATAAAACCAGTTGAAAATGGACCTTCAGCAAAAGCGGGATTAAAATCAGGCGATCGTATTTTGTTTGCTGGAAAAACCAAATTGTATGGCAGAAAATTGCCTTCAGACAGTTTGTTTTCCAAATTAAAAGGGCTTCAAGGTTCAGAAATTGAACTAACCGTTTTTAGAAAATCAGAACAAAAGAAACTCAAGTTTAAAGTAAAACGAGACATTATTCCAATTAAAAGCGTTGATGCTTCTTTATTAGTTGGAAATAATGTTGGTTATATCAAAATAAACCGTTTTGCCGAAACTACTTTTAATGAATTTAAAACGGGTTTAACAAGATTAAAACAAAAAGGAATTCAGTCGCTCGTAATTGACCTTCGTGATAATGGAGGCGGTTATATGGAAGAAGCAATCGCAATCGCTGATGAATTTTTAAAAGATAAACAGCTAATTGTTTTTACAAAAAGTAAAAATGGCTCAACCGAAAAAACATACGCAACAAAAGCAGGAAGTTTTGAAACTGGAAAAGTATATGTTTTAATTAATGAAAATAGTGCTTCTGCGAGCGAAATTTTAGCCGGTGCAATCCAAGATAATGATCGAGGAACTATTGTTGGACGCCGTTCTTTTGGAAAAGGTCTCGTTCAAAGGGAAATGGATTTTAACGACGGATCTGCAGTAAGATTGACGGTAGCACGTTATTATACACCAACAGGAAGATCGATTCAGAAACCTTATAAAAAAGGAAACGAAGAATATTTTAAAGAATCTGAAGCAAGAATTGCTACTGGGGAGCTTTATGCAAAAGACAGCATAAAAGTGGCCGATTCTTTAAAATTTAAAACTCCGAAAGGGAAAATAGTTTATGGCGGCGGCGGAATCGTTCCTGATGTTTTTGTGCCGATGGAAGCAGAGCATGGAAATGAAAATGTTGCCTATTTATTGCAAACAGGAATTGTCGGTCATTTTGTTTTTGAAGAATTAGACAAAAACAGAAATGCTTTTGCAGGAGATAGCTTTGCTGGATTTTTAACTAAAATGAGAAGTTCAGATGTGTATTTTAAAAAATTCAAGAATTATATCTTGATGACGGGTCTGGATTTGAAATTGGATAAAACGAAAGCGCTGGTAAACCGTCATATCACTGCTGAATTTGCACGACAGTTGTATGGAGAATTGTATTATTATGATGTAATCTTAAAAGAAGATGCCATGATAAAAACAATTCTGACTCCGAAGAAATAACTTCAAATCTTTATATCATGAAAATAGAAACCGTTGTTAATGCAGAAATTGAACTCCTAACTGCCATTAAAAAATCGGATGTTATGGCTTTGGAAACCATTCTTCATGATGATTTATTGTTTAATATGCCCGATGGACAAACCATTACTAAAGATTTCGATTTGCAGACATACCGTTCTGGAAAGATTAAAATTGATTCTTTGGAAGGTTCAGATCAAATCGTTAATATAATTGGTGATTCGGCTGTAGTTACTGTTACAGTAGCTTTGAATGGAACTTATGATAATACTCCGATTAATGGAGTTTTTAAATACATAAGAGTCTGGAAAAAAATGGGAAAAAATCTAAAAGTTATAGCAGGAAGCTGTGTTCAACTGGCTTAAAGTTTGATTGAATAATTAATGTTAACTTAAAATACAATTTTGCGAACCTTGCGTAAATCCTCGCGAACTTCGCGGTTAAACTAAAATATATGAAAAATTTAAAAAGAATAAGCATTCTTATATTTCTAATGACTTTTGTAATCTCTTGCGCAACGATGAAAAATGATACAAATGCTGTAGTTTCAGGAAAAGTGGATGGTATAGAAGCTGGTAAAGATGGCTACACGGCCAAAATTACAACAGACGCCAAAGAAGTATACTTTGCAACAATCAGTATTGTGAACCTAGGCGGACCTCAGAATTACAAACAATTAAAAATTGGAGATGTAGTATCTGTAAAAGGAGAAAAATGGAAAACCGAGGAGGAAAACCATATTAAAGTAACAGAGATCGTTTCGGTTAAATAGAAATATTAAAGTAGTTACTATTACATGAAAAAACTTCTAATAGGTTTAATCTTTTTTAGTTTTGGATGTTCTTCAAATCAGAAAGATATTAGAAGTATTGAACTTATCTGTTATAACTGGGATTTAAAATATCCTACAGAATCTTTTAAAGGGAAATTTTATATTCAGCCAAAATTATATTCCATTATAAATTTAAATGGGGAGAATCAAACTTATGTCTGTGAATTCTCTCCAAACAAAACGGAATTTTATTTTCATTCAAAGGTTGATGCGAAATTAATAACTGATTTGGTGAAGTCCTTACCTGAAATTGATAAAAACAAAGCTCTTATAAGTTCGTATAAACAAGATGGCTGTATGGAAAGTTCTCCAACGTTTAGGCTAAAAGTGGTTTATTCTAACAACGAAGAAAAGTATTATGAATATTATTTTCAGAAAAAGAACAATATAGATTCGGTTATAAAGAAATTATATGTCGCTTTAAAAATAAATCAGATTGAGGGAAAATATGAAAAGATAAAAGACACTCTTTCTTTTGTTGAAAAAAAGAAAGCGATAATATCTTTTTCAATGCGTACAGATACATTGGCAATGCCTTTACCAGGATTGCCAACTTATAATAAAGTAAAATTCAAATAGTAAATTTTATCGAATGCTATCGTGAGCGTGAGTTTGCACGCCATTATTCCATAAAGTAAGAATATCTGTTGCTACTGCAGCGCCGCTTCCGGCAGCAATTGCCAATTGACTTCTCCAGCCAGCCAAAGTTCCAATTACATAAATCCCGTCGGTAACTTTATGGTCTTCATTTTTAAGCTGAATGCGCTGTTTTTCTGGAAGTGCTTTTTTATGAGGCTCAACAAATTGCATCAAGCCTTCAATGTCAAAAGTATTGGCAGAACCAATTCCGACCACGATATTTTTTGTTTTGTATGAATTCTTATTAGTTACCACAATAAATTCTGGATAACTGCCCTCAATTTTCATTACTTTTTCATTTGGAATTTGAGTAATGTGTGGGTAAGTTGTTGCTAAACCCTGCGTGCTTTCAGTTAATAGTTCAGAACCTAATTTTCCTGGTGTAATTCCGTAAGCGTTATAAAATATAGCCTCTTGTAAAGAAGAATTTTTCTGGTGGGTAAAAATTCCGATTTTTTTATCAGTAACAAAAGTTTTGTTTTTTGCGGATCCTAAAACTAGGGCACAAGACATGCCAGATACTCCACCGCCAATAATTAAAACATCAAACATATTATCTGTTATCATTCATTTTTTCTTCAATTCTTTTTGAAATTCTAAAAATCAAAAGAATCAGAACAGCGCAAAATGAAGCAGCGATTCCAATAAAAGCTACCATACTATCTCCTTGAAAAGGGTTTTGAAAGTCTAATAACGTAATATTAAAAACGATTAAAGCTATTGCCAAAAGCACTAAGATTGAAGTGAAAATTTTCATAAGATTGTTTTGTTTATGCCTAAAATAATAAAGTAGAACTTTAAAGGAAAAATGCCTTAAAGTTGTATTTTAGAAATTTTACGGGGTAAATTTATAAAAATAAATTTTAGACAAACAAACCTTTAACATTAGCAGCGAATAATTTAACAGCAATTGCTAAAAGTATCACTCCAAATGTCTTGCGAACCACTCCAAGTCCGTTTTCTCCCAATAGATTTTCGATTTTTTTAGAAGACTTCAAAACGATGTAAACCAAGATGATATTTAGCACAATCGCGATGATGATATTAATAGTATGAAATTGAGATCGAAGCGATAATAAAGTCGTCATTGTTCCTGCTCCAGCAATTAGCGGGAAAGCCAAAGGGACAATAGAGGCAGATCCTGGTTCTTCGTCACGGTAGATTCTGATTCCTAAAATCATTTCTAAAGCAAGAAAGAATAAAACGAAAGATCCAGCAACGGCAAACGAGTGAACGTCGATACCAATTAAGTTTAGTAAACCTTCTCCAACAAAAAGAAAAACAATCATAATAGCTCCTGCAACAATAGAAGCTTTTTCAGATTCGATGTGTCCGACCTTGGCTCTTAAATTCACAATAATCGGAATTGAACCAACAATATCAATTACGGCAAAAAGCACCATACTAACGGTAATGATTTCTTTAAAATCGATTTCTAACATATCGCTTTGATTTTTAGGGGTTAAAAAACTGCTGCAAAAGTAGTTAATAAAGTTAGGTGTTTTTTCGACACAATGTATTTTTGTTATAAAAACACGTTTTATTAATTAAAAAAGTGATATTTGTAACAATCATATGGTTTAGACTGCTAAATCAAAGACAATTCTGAAGATTTTTTTTGGATAGTATAAAAAAATTTCACGCAGATTTAGTGGATTTGAGCAGATTTTCAATTTTTCTAGATTGTTTAATGTATAGCATAAATCATTTTCATCGTTTTTTAAAATTTGCCTAAAAAATAAATCTTTTTTATCTGCTTGTATCTGCTAAATCTGCGTGAAAAAAAGAATGAAAAATTATCTCTTTTCTTTGACTATCTTTGCACTTTATAAATTACAGTATTAAATATCATGTTTCAGTTAGGTAAAACTATTATTTCAGAAGACATTCTGGAAAAAGAATTTGTGTGCAACTTGTCTGCTTGTAAAGGGGCTTGTTGTGTTGATGGAGATGCGGGCGCGCCTTTAAGTGAGGCTGAAACTAAAATTTTGGAAGAAATCTATCCTAAAGTAAAACCCTTTTTAAGAAAAGAAGGAATTGAAGCAATCGAAGCGCAAGGAACTTGGGTAAAAGGAACAGATGGTGATCTTGAAACGCCGCTGATTGATAATAAAGATTGTGCTTACGTAATTTTTGACGGAAAAACCGCGCTTTGCGGAATCGAGCAAGCTTATAACGAAGGAATTGTAGATTGGAAAAAACCGGTTTCTTGTCATTTATATCCAATTCGTGTAAAAGACTTCACAGAATTTGCTGCGGTCAATTATGATAAATGGGATATTTGTGATGATGCTTGTTCGTTAGGAAAAGAATTAGAAGTTCCAGTTTATAAATTTGTAAAAGAAGCCTTGATTAGACGCTTTGGCGAAGATTGGTATTTGGAGCTGGAAAAAGTAGCTGAAGAGCTTAAAAATTCGTAAAAATCTACAATCGAAATGATGGTCTTTTTGACTACAAGTTTTGACTCAAAAAAATAAAGTTTTGACTCAAAAAAAACTTTTTAAAACTATTTAAAATTTCTTGCATTTTATTCTAAAAAGTCTATATTTTACAGGGCTTTTGAAGAGTGGAATAGCTATTAAATCATTCATTTGCAGTAAATTAATTATTGTCTGAAAAATTTTTCAAATTTTAGCCTTTGTTAAAAACTACGTCCGATTGTGAATAAGTTTGGCTTTTATTTTTGACGTGAAATGACAATCTTTGTAGTGCACTGAATGTGTAAAAATTCAATAAAAAAATTAACAGAATCTGTCATGTCACAAATCGAACCAATATTACAAGAAAATAAAAATCGTTTCGTTATTTTTCCGATTAAACATCATGATATTTGGGAGTGGTATAAAAAGATGGAAGCAAGTTTTTGGACTGCAGAAGAAATTGACCTACACCAAGATTTGACAGACTGGAATAATAAATTGAATGATGATGAAAGATATTTCATTAAACATATTCTAGCATTCTTTGCTGCTTCTGACGGAATCGTGAATGAAAATCTAGCGGAGAACTTTGTAAATGAAGTTCAATATGCTGAAGCGAAGTTTTTCTATGGTTTCCAGATTATGATGGAAAACATTCATAGTGAAACGTATTCTTTATTGATTGACACTTATGTAAAAGACGAAGCAGAAAAAGCAGAATTATTTAATGCTTTGGAAGTATTCCCGGCAATTGGTAAAAAAGCAGAATGGGCTTTAAAATGGATCGAGTCAGATTCATTTGCTGAAAGACTTATTGCTTTTGCTGCTGTTGAAGGAATCTTTTTCTCAGGAGCCTTCTGTTCAATTTATTGGTTGAAAAAACGTGGTTTAATGCCAGGTTTAACTTTCTCTAATGAGTTGATTTCTCGTGACGAAGGCGTACATTGTGATTTTGCAGTTCACTTGCATAATCATCATTTGGTAAACAAAGTACCAAAAGAAAGAATTAAAGAAATTATTGTCGATGCCTTAGATATCGAAAGACAGTTTGTTACTGAATCTCTTCCGGTAAGTTTAATTGGTATGAACGCAACTTTAATGACACAATATTTAGAGTTCGTTGCCGATAGATTATTGGTAGAATTAGGTTGCGAGCGCGTATACGGCTCAGCGAATCCATTCGATTTCATGGACATGATTTCACTTCAAGGAAAAACTAATTTCTTTGAAAAACGTGTTGCAGAGTATCAAAAGTCTGGTGTGATGAACAACGACAGCGATGCTCAGAAAATTTCATTTGATGCAGATTTTTAGACAACAAAAATATTTTTAGTGACTGTTCCTCAAGAGACGCTAAAAAAAAGATTAACAGAATATTTTAAGGTTGAATCTCTTTCCCCAAGTCTTAGATTCAATAGCAATTTTTGACGCATTTAAATTCGGTTTTCGAATTTGAAACGAGTAACTATTGAGAATTTGGTAATTCTCGAAAAATAATTTAAAAACACGCAATGTTTAAGTGCTGGAGTCCGTTCTCTAGTTACTTTCATTTTTTCAATAACTATAAAAGGTAAGCTTATGTATGTAGTAAAAAGAGATGGCCACAGAGAGCCCGTAATGTTTGATAAGATTACAGAAAGAATCAAAAAATTGTGTTACGGCTTGAATGAGCTCGTAGATCCAGTTAAGGTAGCGATGAGAGTTATCGAAGGATTGTATGATGGGGTTTCGACTTCTGAATTGGATAATCTTGCAGCAGAAACGGCAGCTTCTATGACGATTGCGCATCCAGATTATGCTCAATTGGCAGCTCGTGTGGCAATTTCTAACCTGCATTCAAATACAAAAAAATCTTTCTCAGAAACGATGAAAGATATGTATCACTACGTAAATCCAAGAAATGGACAAGATGCGCCGTTAATTGCTGATGACGTTTACAAAGTGATTCAGGAAAATGCAGCTTTTTTAGATTCTCATATTATTTATACGAGAGATTTTAATTACGATTATTTTGGTTTTAAAACCCTAGAGCGTTCTTATCTTCTTAAAATAAACGGAAAAATCGTAGAGCGTCCGCAGCACATGTTAATGCGCGTTTCTGTGGGTATTCACTTAGACGATTTAAAATCAGTAATTGAAACTTACGACTTAATGTCTAAAAAGTTCTTTACACACGCAACGCCAACGTTGTTCAACGCAGGAACTCCAAAACCGCAAATGTCTTCTTGTTTCCTTTTGGCAATGCAAGATGATAGTATTGACGGAATTTACGATACATTAAAACAAACAGCAAAAATCTCGCAATCAGCGGGAGGAATCGGACTTTCTATTCATAACGTTCGTGCGACTGGATCTTACATTCGTGGTACAAATGGAACTTCAAACGGAATTGTTCCGATGTTGAGAGTTTTCAACGATACAGCTCGTTACGTAGATCAAGGTGGTGGAAAACGTAAAGGAAGTTTTGCGATTTACATTGAAACTTGGCATGCTGATATCTTTGATTTCTTAGATTTAAAGAAAAACACAGGAAAAGAAGAGATGCGTGCGAGAGATTTATTCTTCGCAATGTGGACTTCAGATTTATTCATGAAACGTGTTCAGGAAGATTCAACATGGACTTTAATGTGTCCTAACGAATGTCCAGGATTATATGATGTTTACGGAGATGAATTCGAAGCATTATACACGGATTATGAATTTAGAGGAAAGGGTAGAAAAACAATCCGTGCTCGTGAATTATGGGAGAAAATCCTAGAATCTCAAATCGAGACTGGAACACCATATATGTTGTACAAAGATGCAGCAAACCGTAAATCAAACCACAAGAATTTAGGAACTATTCGTTCCTCTAACTTGTGTACAGAGATTATGGAGTTTACATCTAAAGATGAAATTGCAGTTTGTAACTTGGCTTCAATCTCTTTACCAATGTTTATTGATAATGGACAGTTTGATCACCAAGCACTTTACAATGTTACAAAACGTGTAACTCGTAACTTGAACAAAGTAATCGACAGAAACTACTATCCAGTAAAAGAAGCAGAAAACTCTAATATGCGTCACCGTCCGGTTGGTTTAGGTGTGCAAGGTTTAGCAGATGCTTTTATTATGTTGCGTATGCCGTTTACAAGCGATGAAGCTAAAAAATTAAACCAAGAGATTTTCGAAACATTATACTTTGCTGCTGTAACTGCTTCTATGGAAATGGCAAAAGAAGAAGGGCCATACTCAACTTTTGAAGGTTCGCCAATGTCACAAGGAGAATTCCAACACAATATGTGGGGAATGAAAGATGAAGAATTATCAGGACGTTGGGACTGGGCTTCATTAAGAAAAGAAGTTGTAGAGCACGGAGTTCGTAACTCATTATTAGTAGCGCCAATGCCAACAGCATCGACTTCTCAGATTCTTGGAAACAACGAAGCTTTCGAACCATATACATCAAACATTTACACGCGTCGTGTATTGTCTGGAGAGTTCATTGTAGTAAACAAACATTTACTAGAAGACTTGGTAAAACTAGGTTTATGGAACGAAGATTTGAAACAAGAAATTATGCGTCATAACGGATCTGTTCAAAACATTGATAGGATTCCGCAAGATTTAAAAGATCTTTACAAAACAGTTTGGGAAATGTCGATGAAAGATATTATCGATATGTCTCGTCAAAGAGGATATTTTATTGACCAGTCGCAATCGTTGAACTTGTTCATGCAAGATGCTAACTATTCTAAACTAACGTCAATGCATTTCTACGCTTGGCAATCAGGTTTGAAAACAGGTATGTATTACCTAAGAACAAAAGCGGCTGTAGATGCGATTAAATTCACATTAAACAACGATAAAAAAGAAGAAACGGCTCCATCTTTAGTTGCAGAAACGGAAGCAATCAGTGTTGAGGATTATAAAGCGATGCTATTAAAAGCACAAGCTGCAGATCCTGAAGATTGTGAGATGTGTGGGTCTTAATGATTTTAGAGTTTAGATCTGAGATTTTAGATTTTTAAAATATGAAAAGCAGTTATTGTAAAGATAGCTGCTTTTTTTATTTTATATTTGTTTTTTTTAACAGTAAAAAAACTACAATAATGAAATTACAAATTGAAAATTATAATAGAATTGCAAAACAATTAAAAGAAGAATATTCAAAACTATCAGATTTTGAAATTTTATCAATAGCTATTCAAATACAAAGAAATCAAATTTTAGAAAATGGATTGGCAGTTAGTTCATCAGATAAATATCCTAGTGCGCTAGAGGCTATAGCTATTTCATTGGGTTATGAAGGAAGTAATTCAGTAACTATCACTGATGCTTTGCGAAATATTTCAAATAGAGAGGAAGTTTAACTGTTTCAAATGTTTTTTTGAATTTATAAGTTGCACTTTGGTACAACTTTAATATATTTGTAATTTATGAATAATAATGAAAAGATTAGGTCTGTTTTTTTCTTTAAAGATTATTTTAAAAAGTTTTTTGATAATCAAGAGGAAAAAGTTAAAGCAAAAATAATCTGGATAATAAGAGTGATTGAATATGTTGAAAAAATCCCATCAGCATACTTAAAACATATTGAAAATACAGATGGACTTTTTGAAATTCGAATCCAGGTAGGAAGTAATATATTTAGGGTGTTTTGTTTTTTTGATGAAGGAAGATTAGTTGTTCTGGCTAATGGATTCCAAAAGAAAACTCAGAAAACACCAAAGAAAGAAATTAAAAAAGCGTTGAAAATTAAGAAAGACTATGAAAGCGAAAAATAAAAATTTGGTTAGCTTAGAAGATTTTGTAGAACAACATTATGGAAAAACTGGAACACCAAAACGTGACGAACTAGAAGCGGGTTATGAAATTTTTAAAATTGGGGTGTTGCTTCAAGAAGCGAGACTTCAAAAAGGAATGACTCAGGAAGAACTTGCTGTAAAAGCAGGAACAACAAAATCATATATTTCTAAGATTGAGAATAATATAAAAGAAGTCAAGTTTTCGACACTTCAAAAAATTGTGGAGCTGGGTTTAGGAGGTCATTTAGAGCTATCAATTAAATTATAATTTGGATAAATGAATTTATTAGAAAAAATATTTCATGATAAAAAAGAGTTTTACAGTCTTGCTTTGGAATATTTTCATAATATAAATTCCCAAGAACATGAGAATATTGATTATGATGAAATTATTCCAAAATCTATTTCACTTTTAGTTGATCACGATTTTATTCCGACTCCTTGTATTGAAATCAAATTAAAACTTTCTAAAGATGAAAAAAAGAATGGGAATTATTTTCTTGATGTTAATGAAAACAAAGAATTCATAGATGAATTTTTAATAATATAACCCGTGGTTTCAACCACGGGAACACAATATATTTCCCCAATACATTTCCCGTGGTTGAAACCACGGGCTAAGTTTGATTATGATTGCCGAATATAATTAAGCAATATCCCCAAAAATTCCCCGTTCTAATTATTACCAAAGACTTTAAAAACTCAGCACCTTAGAATCTCAGTATCTCAGCACCTTTTAAAATTAAACCTTTAAAAGAAACTCGAGTCTTATTGTAATAATTTCTGAACGATGAAAAAAAGCAGTCTTTGGTCCTTACGATTAGGTTTTTCAGCAAAACAAACTTCAAAAATTGAAAAACTCGGCTTAGAAAAATTTCTAAAGCAATCGTATAATTCAAAATTTGATACAACGCTTCCAGACTTTTTGCAAGATCAGCCTAAAACCACTTTAGAGTTGAAACAAGTTCGGGAAATAATCAAAACTTCAGAACCCGAAGTCAAAAAGGAAATTCAGAAAAAAGAAAATCAAGCGACTGCCGAATTCAAAAAATGGTGGATTGCAAAAATGCGTAATGATGAATTTCCATTGCGCGAAAACATGGTTTGTTTCTGGCACAATCATTTTGTTTCTACTTCTCAAAAAGTAAAAATCAATTACTGGATTTACCAGCACAATATGATTTTGCGCGAAAATGCTTTTGGAAATTTTAAAGAATTAACCAAGCAGATTCTAAAATCAAATGCAATGGTTCGGTATTTAGACAATGGCGATAACAAAAAAGGGAAAGTCAACGAAAACTTAAGTCGCGAATTACTCGAACTATTCACAATCGGAATTGGAAATTATACCGAAAATGATATCAAAAACGGTGCAAAAGCTTTAGCCGGCTTAAATGTTGGCGATGAAGGCGCGGTTTACAGAAAAAACATAGAAGATAACAGCGATAAAATCTATTTCGGGAAAACCGGAAACTGGAAAGCTGATGATTTAGTCGATATTATTTTCGAACAAAAAAACATTCCGTATCTCATTACCCGAAAAATTTTGAAATGGTTTATCTATGATAATCCGCCTGAAGATTTGGTGATTTATTACGGCGATTATTTTCGAAAGCAAAAGTTCGAAATCGAACCTTTATTGACTAAAATTTTTACCGAGGAATTTAAAAAAGAGAATTCTGGAAATAAAATCAAAAATCCGCTGGTTTATATTTTACAGCTTTGCGACGAATTGCAGATGGAAAATATGAATGATGCCGCAATTATGGCGTTTATAAAACAGCAAGGAATGGATTTGTATAATCAAGTAAATGTAAAAGGTTGGGACGGCGGTAATTCTTGGCTGACTTCGCAGATTTATCTTCAAAGAAATAATACAGCCGATTTATTGTGCAGTGGGAAAAGTCTCAATCGAAAGGTTTTGAAAACAATGGTAAACGGAGTTGAAAAAGAAAAAACTGAGTATGAAAAAACTCCTGTGAAAGTCGTTTTTGATTCGGATGGAAATAATAAAACGATTATTTCTGAATTGTCAGACCGTTTATTATTTAATGTTAACGATTCGGCTCAAAAAGACATGGAGAATCTTTTGAAATACGATTTTGATCCTAAAGATCCGCACGCTGATTTTGCAGTGGTGAGGCTTTTCAATTACATCACCAAACTTCCAGAATATCAATTAATCTAAAAAGCAGTAATCATGAACAGAAGAAATTTTCTAACACTGACAGGAACTTTCACAGGCGGACTGCTTGTGCTTCCTGATTTTTTACACGCTTTTGGTTCTCAGAACAATTTGATTGTAGGGGAGCAATGTGTTGTTTTTGTACAGCTGAATGGTGGAAATGATGGTTTAAATACTTTTATTCCGTACGACGATCCGCTATATTATGATTTGAGAACTAAAATTGCTTTAAATAAAGATTTGGTTGTTGGGAAGAATAAAGGAATGGCATTCCATCCTTCGTTAAAAGATTTTGCTCAAATGCAGCAAAACGGAGATTTAACGGTAATTCAGAATGTGGGTTATCCCGAACCAATTCGTTCGCACTTTAGAAGTCAGGAAATTTGGCAGACGGCGACCGATTCTAATAAATATATAAATGAAGGCTGGCTCGGAAGATTTTTAGATTTGCAATGCAACGGACATCAAGCAACAGCTGGAATTAATTTAGATTCGATTGATAATTTGGCTTTAAAAGGAGTGGAGCCTAATTTTATAACGGTAAAAGATCCAGATCGATTTAAAGTAAAATCGAAAGAAGAAAATGTGACATTGTCTAAAAATCCGCATTTAGATTTTGTTCGAAAAATTGCAAACTCAGTTACCGAAGGTTCAGATGAAATTCAGAAAGCTTTGGCAAAATCAAAAACAGAAATCAGTTATCCAAAAACTGAATTATCTAAAAACCTGGAATGGATTGCTCGATTGATAAAGGGAAACTTAAATTCAAAAGTATATTACACGTCCTTGAACGGATTTGATACACACGATAATCAGCTTTCGATACATGAACGAAAACTAACTGATTTAAACGATTCCTTATATAGTTTTTATTACGATTTAAAACAGTCACAATTATTGCAAAATGTTACAGTCGTAGTTTTCTCCGAATTTGGAAGACGAGTAAAAGACAATGGAAGCGGAACCGATCACGGAACTGCAGCGCCAATGTTTATCATCGGAGGAAATAATAAAGGAACGATTTTAGGAAAAAATCCAAATTTGGCCGACTTAGATAATGGCGATTTAAAATATGAAATTGATTTCAGAAGTGTGTATGCATCTTTGTTAAAAGAAAAAATGAATTTCGATTATGCTAAAATCGGGATTTCGAATAAACCGGTTTCGGGATTGTTTTGATTGGAAATAGCCACGAATTCACGAATTTTATTTTTTAAAATCTGTGAGATTAGATTTAATTGCACATAGATTTGCGCTAATTCGTGAATTTGTGGCGAAAAAAAACTTAGCATCTCAGCAGCTTAGAACCTCAGAATCTCGTTTTAATATTCTCATTTTAAGCCGATATTTTTATATTATCATACAAATCATCCTAAATTTGTTAAGAAATCCTTTTTTGTTCCATAAAATGCAATCTTTTTTTTGGTGCACTAAAAATAATTTATACATTCGCAGAGAATTTAAAACAAAACACAAACAAAATGGCAAGTAACCGTTTTTATTTTAGCAACTCTTTTTATTTCTTCTTTAGTAGAAGTGAGGATTGTGCTATGGTTATTTGAGATCGAATTTTAAGACAAATAAAACTAATATACAATCCTGATGCAAATCAGGATTTTTTTTTGACTATATGACAACGAAAATTGCAATACAAGGTATAAAAGGATCATTTCATCATCAGGTTGTGAAGGAGTATTTCTCTGAAAACGTGGATATTGATGAATGTCTATCTTTTGAAGAATTGATCGACAGCCTTATTGCCGGAAAATCTGATCAGGCGGTTATGGCAATCGAAAATTCAATTGCAGGACCAATTATCCCGAATTATGCATTGATTGACAAGAATAATTTACACATAATTGGAGAGCATTATTTAAACATTCAGCAGAATTTAATGGCTTTAAAAGGTCAGAAAATTGAAGATATAAGAGAGGTTCATTCGCACCCAATGGCACTTTTGCAGTGTATGGATTTCTTGAAGCAATATCCAAATATCAAATTGGTTGAGGATAAAGATACAGCTGAAACAGCGAGAAGAATTCAGGAAAAACAATTAACAGGAATTGCAGCAATTGCAAGTGAAACGGCAGCTGAAATGTACAATTTAGATATTATCGTGTCATCGATTCAAACGATCAAAAACAATATGACTCGTTTCGTAATCATTAAAAAGCAAAATTCATTTTTGCCGGAAAGCGAAATCAACAGAGCATCTGTTAAGTTTGAATTAGATCATAAAAGAGGAAGCTTAGCAGCGGTTTTAAATGTAATGAGTGACTGCAAATTGAATTTGACAAAAATCCAGTCGCTTCCAAAAATTGAAACACCTTGGAAATATTCATTCTTCGTTGACGTAACATTCGAGAAATACGAAGATTTTGCAAAAGCCAAAGCGTTATTAAATATAATGGCAGAATATTTTAAAGTGTTGGGAGAATATAAAAATACTAGACCTTAAGGAAGTTAAGAGTTATTAGTTAAAAGTTAGAAGTTAAAAAAGAAAGCCTAAAGCATACAGCCTAAGGCCTAAAGCAATAAAAACAATGATTACAACAGCAAAACGATTAGACACAGTTGAAGAATACTACTTCTCATCAAAATTGAGAGAAGTTCGTCAGTTGATGTCTGAAGGAAAATCGATCATCAATATGGGAATTGGAAGCCCTGATTTGAGTCCGTCAAAAGCAGTAATTGAAGCAGTCGCTGCGGCAATTCAAGACGAAAACGGACATGGTTATCAAAGCTATCAGGGATTACCAGAAATGAGACAGGCGATGGCAGATTTTTATCGTGATCAGTTTGGTGTTGAAGTGAATCCGAATAATGAGATTTTGCCTCTTATGGGTTCGAAAGAAGGAATTATGCACATTTCGTTAGCTTTTTTAAATGAAGGCGATCACGTTTTAATTCCGAATCCAGGTTATCCGACTTATACTTCAGTAACCAATTTGGTTCAGGCAGTTCCGGTTTATTATGATTTGAAAGAAGAAAACGCTTGGGAACCAGATTTTGAAGCTCTTGAAAAACTGGATCTTTCGAAAGTAAAAATTATGTGGCTGGGATATCCGCACATGCCAACAGGAGCTAGAGGAAGTTTAGCGTTATTTGAAAAATTGGTTGCTTTTGCTAAAAAACACAATATATTGTTGATTAACGACAATCCGTATAGTTTTGTTTTGAATGATAATCCGATGAGTTTATTGCAAGTGGAAGGCGCAAAAGATGTGGCTTTAGAATTAAACTCTTTAAGTAAAACATTCAACATGGCAGGCTGGAGAGTCGGAATGGTTTTAGGAAATCCTGAAATTATCGATGCAGTCCTAAAAGTAAAAAGCAATATGGACAGCGGAATGTATTACGGAATTCAGAAAGGTGCAATTGCAGCTTTAAAATGTGATAAATCTTGGTTCGAAGACCAAAATAAAATTTACAGACGCCGTAGAGAATTGACTGAAAAACTAGCAGAAAAATTAAACTGCAAAGTGTATAAAGAAGGAGTTGGACTTTTTGTTTGGGCAAAATTGCCAGAAGGAATCGAATCGGCAGAGAAGTTCATTGACGAAATATTATATGAGAAACATATTTTTATTACACCGGGAACCATTTTTGGAAGCAACGGCGAAGGATATATCAGATTCTCATTGTGTGTAAAAGAAGAAAAAGTACAAGAAGCGAT
>RCUH01001649.1_pt1 | contig 15773 bp, 16 predicted proteins | sample 2166191 | NCBI WGS metagenome assembly RCUH01 (sample SAMN09932848, study PRJNA488358) | compost metagenome | feature: garden; material: soil; isolation source: compost soil in an enriched community after 214 h of incubation | place: Germany: Experimental Botanical Garden Goettingen | collected...
AATATTTTACCTCCTCCAAAAAAGCAAGAGTGGCATTCCCCTCCTTTGGAGGGTGGCTGAAAGCCGGGGTGGTCATTAAATTTACCCATCAAGCTTTAACCACCCCACCCTACGGGCACCCCTCCAAAGGAGGGGAAGACAAAACCTAAAACATTATCGAAAATCAAAATTATACAAACACCTACTTCCCAACACCTAACACCAAACCTCCCACTTCTCCCCTCCTAAAAAAATCTTATATTTGTGTTTCAAATCCAGTATATGCCGTTTTTTATAGAAGTTGTACTCCCGTTAGCATTGCCCAAACCCTTTACCTATGCCATTACCGAAGCAGAATATGCTTTTTTAAAAGCTGGTATGCGTGTGGCTGTACCTTTCGGACGAAATAAGATCTATACCGGACTGGTAATCGGGCTACACGAAAACCCACCACAATTATATCAGGCAAAAGATATACATCAGATACTTGACGATGCCCCTATAGTTACCGAAACTCAGCTCGCCCATTGGCAATGGGTAGCATCCTATTATATGTGCAGTCTGGGTGAAGTATATAAATCGGCAATGCCAAGTGGTTTTCTTTTGGAAAGTGAAACTATTATTACGTCACGAGGAGATTTTAATGCCGATGTCAAGGATTTTTCAGATGATGAATACCTGATTTATGAAGCCCTACAACGACAATCAGCTCTTAAGATTGAAGAAGTTGCTTCCATACTCAATAAGAAAACAATACTTCCTGTTATAAATAAGCTTATTGCTAAAAATGCCATAGCACTTCAGGAAGAAATTTCAGAAAAATACAAGCCAAAAACAATACGTTACATTCGCCTTCAACCCGAGTTTCTTCAACAAGATCAGTTAAGCGGACTAATGGGATTACTTTCGCGTGCCCAAAAACAACGCGAAGCCGTAATGCAATATTTTCAGCTACAGGCATCAGAAAAAAAACCTGTTACTGTAAAAAAACTCATTGAAGCCGGGGCAACAGCAGCCGTAATAAAATCTCTAATCGATAAACAGATTTTTGAAGAGTATCATCTTGAAGAAGACCGGGTACAATTTGAAGGATCTGACGATTCCGAATTTATCCTCAGTCCTAAGCAACTACAAGCTTTTAATGAAATAAAAACGAGTTTTAACAATAAGGATGTTACCCTATTACATGGCATAACATCCAGTGGTAAAACAGAAATTTACATAAAACTCATAGAAGAATACATTGCCACAGGAAAGCAGGTACTTTATCTCTTGCCGGAAATCGCCCTTACAACGCAATTAGTTGTCAGGCTTACAGCATTTTTTGGTAATCAGGTAGCGGTATTCCATTCTAAATATTCCAATAATGAGCGTATAGAAGTCTGGCAGCAGGTACTATCCGGATCCGAAAAAGCAAAAGTAGTTATTGGTGCACGATCGGCACTGTTTCTTCCTTTTCAGGACTTAGGGCTGATAATTATTGATGAAGAGCATGAACAAACCTTTAAGCAGCAAGATCCTGCTCCGCGCTATCATGCCCGAGATGCCGCCATTGTTTTAGCTAATACACATAAAGCTAAAGTATTACTGGGATCAGCTACACCAGGTATAGAAACCTACTATAATGCAACTCATGGCAAATATGGTTATGTGCAATTAACAGAACGATTCGGAAATGTTACACCTCCCGAAATAATACTTATCGACTTAAAAGACAAGTACAAGCGTAAGCGAATGACCGGTCATTTTAGTGATGAAATGATCGATACAATTGCCGAAACACTTTCTTTGGATAAACAAGTTATATTATTTCAAAACCGCAGGGGCTTTTCACCATGGGTGGAATGTATGACATGTGGCCATGTACCACAATGTCCTCAATGTGATGTTAGTCTAACCTATTATAAATATAAAAACCAACTGCGTTGTCATTATTGCGGATATAACATTGCTAACCCAACCCATTGCCACCAGTGTCATTCAACCGACTTAAACACAAAAGGTTTTGGTACCGAACAAATTGAACTCGAATTAAAAAGCCTGTTTCCTGATAAAAATTCATGGCGTATGGATCAGGACACCACACGTGGAAAACATGGTTACGAGAAAATCATTGATTCTTTTAAAAATAGGGAGATAGATATATTAGTTGGTACACAAATGCTGGCCAAAGGACTTCATTTTGACAATGTAGCTATGGTAGGCATCCTTAATGCAGACAATATGCTCTACCAACCCGACTTCCGGGCTTTTGAAAGAGCCTACCAGATGATGGTACAAGTTGCTGGACGCGCAGGACGTAAAGATGTTAGAGGAAAAGTACTGATACAAACCTACAACCCACTACACAACGTTATCCGTCAGGTTACCGAAAACGATTATGATGGCATGTATAAAGAACAGGTATATGAAAGGCATAATTTTAAATACCCTCCGTTTTACAGGCTCGTAAGAATAACATTAAAACATAAAGACTACGAAAAACTAAAGGACGGCGCATTATGGTTATATAATGTGCTATCCCAAAACCTTGGTGTAACTGTACTCGGACCGGAAGAACCGGGCATAAACAGAATAAGGAATGAGTACATCCGTACCATAATGATAAAGATACCACAAGGCAATGCGCTTGGAGGCACAAAAAGGCACATCGAAAAAATAATATCGAGCTTTGATGCAGTACCACAATACCGACCTATCCGAGTAACCGCAAATGTAGATCCGTATTAGGCCTTATTAAGCGCTTTTGCCAAATCTTCCTTTTTGTTACGGCTTAACGGTATTTTAGTGTTGCCTATTTCGGCAAACTTACTATTAAAACGTTCCACTTTATCAACATTGATAATAAAGGATTTGTGCACTCTAAGAAACTTATCTGCCGGTAAATCATTCTCAAAGGATTTCATGGTAGAAAGCACCAAATGTGTCTCGTCTTCCGTATTTATCTTTATATAATCACCAAAGGCTTCAATCCATTTGATTTTTGAAATAAAGATCTTGAAATTCTTAAGATTGCTTTTTATAAAGATAAACTCACCATCGTCATCAGTACTATCTTTTTTGCGTTGGTTAGATTCAATAGCTTTCTGTACAGCTTTATTAAAGCGATCCTTAGTAATGGGCTTATGAAGGTAATCTACTGCAGCATAATCAAATGCTTTCAGTGCATAATCTGACTTGGACGATACAAAGATAATCTGTGGCCTTGTCTTGAGTCCGTCAAGCAGGTCAAAACCGCTTTGAACAGGCATTTCGATATCAAGGAATAGTAAGTCTACATTCTTATTAAGGATGCAGTTCCTTGTTTCGGAAGCATTGGAAAAATCGCCTACCAGCGTTAGATCCGCATGCTCATTGACTAGCTTAGCGATAGTTATCCTATGTATTGTGCTGTCATCGACAACAACACAGTTAAGTTTCATTGGCAGTTCGGGTTAATAATGTTTAGTAATTTTATTGGGTTTCATTGGATGAATACAAATATAGAAAAAAAAACATTTTTTTAACACTTAATATTTCAAATTTAGGTATTGCGCATTAAATATAAATCACTATTTTTGCACCCAATTTTATAACAAATTAAATATTCTTATTATGAATCACTATGAAACTGTTTTCATCTTGAATCCCGTTTTATCTGAAGCCCAGGTAAAGGAAACAGTAAGTAAGTTTGAAGATTATCTTACTTCTAAAGGAGCCGAGTTCGTATCGAAAGAAGACTGGGGCCTTAAAAAACTAGCTTACGAAATCCAAAACAAAAAAAGCGGATTTTACACATTATTAGAGTTCAAAGCTCCGGGAGAAGTTCTTATCGGATTTGAAACTGAATTCCGTCGTGACGAAAGAGTTATGCGTTTCTTAACTGTAAGCCTTGACAAACACGCGATTTCTTGGGCAGAAAGAAGAAGAGAAAAACTAAAATCTAAAGCAAACTAATTATGTCAACAATAGAGCAGTCAGCTAAAGGCAAAAAAGACGGAGATATCAGATATCTTACGCCTTTAAACATAGAGACGAACAAGACTAAAAAGTATTGCCGTTTCAAAAAATCTGGTATTAAATATATCGATTACAAAGATCCAGACTTCTTATTGAAATTTGTGAATGAGCAAGGTAAAATCCTTCCTCGTCGTTTAACAGGTACTTCTTTAAAATACCAAAGAAAAGTGTCTGTAGCAGTAAAAAGAGCACGTCATTTAGCATTAATGCCTTACGTGGCGGATTTATTAAAATAATAACGAGTCAATATTATGGAACTTATACTTAAGCAAGACGTTCAAAATCTAGGATTTAAGGACGATGTAGTTACAGTTAAAGCCGGATATGGCCGTAATTACCTTATACCTCAAGGATTTGCTCATATGGCAACTCCTACAGCTAAAAAGGTATTAGCTGAAAACTTAAAACAAAGAGCTTTTAAAGAGCAAAAAGTAGTAAACGATGCTAAAGCAATTGCTGAAGCTCTTAAAGCTATCGAAATAAAAATCACTGCTAAAGCAGGTGGAGATAAACTATTTGGTTCTGTAACCAATATTGATATCGCTGAAGCTTTAGAAAAAGGTGGACAGTCTATCGACAGAAAATACATCACTAGCGGAATCGTTAAACGTACAGGTAAATATACTGCTAACGTTAGACTTCATAGAGATGTTATCGTTGAGCTTCCATACGAAATCGTTGCTGAACAAGAAAAGTAATTTTCGAAATCATACTAAAAGCTCTCGCCTTGGCGAGGGCTTTTTTATTTATATAAAGTCCGGAACTACATAAATTCTAATAAATTAAGAATACTATAATTTTTAACTGAATGAGTTAGTGTAAATTCGCGCAATTAGTAGCAAATAAAACATATGAAATACGCAAGACTAACAAAAGAACAACTGGAAGAGCTGCATCCTGAGTTTGTTCGTTTCCTAGCATCGCAATCTATCGATAAAGGAGAATGGGATACACTTAAACAGGAAAAACCAGAAGTAGCCGAACAGGAACTGGATGTATTCTCCGACCTGATATGGGATAACGTACTTGAAAAAGCCGAATGGCTGGAGCATTATTCTAAAAACCATATCTTTCTTTTTAAATGCAAAGAATTAGAAATGGAAAGTATAATTATACACTCACATGAGCCTTATGCCGATTTTCTTACCGAAGGCGGACTACAATGGCTTAATGAAAACATATTCTCTGATAAAGTAGAGATACAACGCGGTACTAAAGCTTTCACCGAAGACCGCAGAGCAGATATATTCAGTATTATACAGCAAGGCGCCATACTAAGTGATGGTGTATTATATAAGCAACTGGAAGATATGTTTTAAATTTAAAGTTACTAAGGTCATAAGCAACTAAGTACCTTAGTAACTATTATAAAAAAACATTTCTCCTTTTTTAAAAGTTAGCTAAATTAGCAGAGCAAACAAACTTTTATTAAATGGACATCCTTCAAACCATTCAGGCGCTTCGTGAAGAACTTAATCTGCACAACCACAACTATTATGTGCTCGATAACCCAACAATTTCCGATCTTGAGTTTGACACTAAACTTAAAGAATTACAGGAACTCGAAGCTAAACACCCTGAATATTTTGATGAAGACTCCCCTACCCAACGCGTTGGCGGTGGTATAACCAAGAATTTCAACACCATAAAACACGAATACCGTATGTATTCGCTGGACAACAGCTACTCTAAAGATGAGCTATTAGAATGGGAAAAACGTGTACATAAAGGTCTTGGTGCTTCTGATGTAGAATTTACCTGTGAATTAAAATACGATGGTGCATCAATAAGCATTTCTTACGAAAACGGAAGGCTTAGCAAAGCAGTTACCCGTGGCGATGGTTTTCAGGGCGATGAAGTAACCACCAATATTAAAACCATACGTGCCGTACCTATAAAGCTTAAAGGTGATTACCCTGAAAAGTTTGATATTCGTGGTGAAATCATTCTACCTTTTGAAGGTTTTGCTAAAATGAATCAGGAATTAATTGAGATAGGCGAAACCCCTTATTCCAATCCTCGTAATACTGCATCAGGCAGCCTTAAACTACAAGATAGTGCAGAAGTAGCCAAACGCCCGTTAGACTGTTTATTATACTCTATAATAGGCACTAACCTACCTTTTAAAACTCAGTTCGAAGGGTTGGAAAAAGCGCGCCAATGGGGTTTTAAAGTCCCGAAAGAAGCCAAACTCGCCAAGAACATGGACGAAGTTTTTGCTTTCATAGATTATTGGGATACCCATCGTCACAATTTACCTTACGAAACCGACGGTGTAGTTATCAAAATAAACGACATTCACCAACAGGAAGAGCTTGGTTACACAGCAAAATCCCCTCGTTGGGCAATAGCTTATAAATTTAAAGCAGAACGTGTTTCCACACGTCTTAATACCATAACCTACCAGGTGGGGCGTACGGGAGCGATAACTCCGGTAGCAAACCTGGAGCCTGTGCAACTGGCAGGAACAATCGTAAAACGCGCCTCGTTACATAATGCGGACCAAATCGCAAAACTGGATGTTCGCGAAGGCGATGAAGTATTTGTAGAAAAAGGCGGTGAGATCATTCCTAAAATTATAGCGGTAGATTTTACCCAAAGACCGGCAGACCTATTACCGACTGTATATATTACTCACTGTCCGGAATGCAATACCGAACTGGAACGTAAAGACGGCGAGGCACAACATTACTGTCCTAATTTTTACGGTTGCCCACCTCAGATAATAGGGCGCATACAACATTATATTTCTCGTAAAGCAATGGATATAGAAGGTTTAGGCGGAGAAACGGTTGCCTTACTTTACAATTCGGATCTTGTTCACAATTATGCTGACCTATACGAACTGAAAAAAGAACAAGTAATACCATTAGAGCGCATGGCCGAGAAATCAGCAGCAAACCTCATCAATGGTATCGAAAAATCAAAGGAAATCCCGTTCGAGCGCGTATTGTATGCTTTAGGCATACGCTATGTAGGCGAAACGGTAGCAAAAAAATTAGCAAAGCATTACAAGACCATAGACAATCTGGCAAATGCCTCTTTAATGGATCTTATCCTGGTAGATGAAATAGGTGAACGCATCGCTCAAAGTGTTATTACTTTCTTTGAGAATGAGGAAAATAAAAGAATAATAGAACGTCTTAAAGGATATGGCGTTCAACTCGAAGCATTGGCATCAGCCGATACAAGTGTGAGTGATAAGTTAACTGGTAAAACCTTTGTCGTGTCAGGCGTATTTGAAAAATTCTCACGAGATGACCTTAAAAAAGCAATTGAAGATAATGGTGGAAAAGTAGGCAGCTCCATATCTGCCAAAACCCATTATGTTGTTGCAGGAGATAATATGGGACCTGCTAAGTTAGAAAAAGCAAACCAGCTGGGCATAGCCATTATTAGCGAAGATGATTTCATAACAATGATTACTGAATAAGCAGGAATAAATTATAATTTATGTGTACATTAAACTCCGCTCTTTAATCCATGCTTTTTAATTCACTGTCATTTGCTATATTTTTACCTATAGTATTTTTACTATACTGGTGGATAGGCTCTAAAAATTTAAGATCGCAAAACTTACTGCTACTTGCTTCCAGTTACTTTTTTTATGCCTGTTGGGATTGGCGTTTTCTGTTTCTGTTATTATTCTCTACATTACTGGATTATTATACCGGTTTAAAAATGAATGGGTCGACCAATCCAACAAACCGGAAATTTTGGTTTTGGTTAAGTATAATTGCAAATCTTGGTTTTTTAGGTGTTTTTAAATACTATAACTTTTTTGCAGAATCGTTTGCACAGGGACTTTCAGGTCTTGGCTTGTATGTTAGCCCCGTTACTCTTAACATTATTCTTCCCGTAGGTATTTCATTTTATACGTTCCATGGCCTCTCCTATGTAATAGACATTTATAAGAAGCGAATACCCGCAGAAAAGAATTTTATCGACTACGCCCTATTTGTAAGCTTTTTTCCGCTCTTAGTAGCCGGCCCTATAGAACGGGCGACACATTTGCTTCCCCAGATCAAAGAAAAAAGAATATTCAACCTTGATAATATTAAGGATGGGTTAAGGCAAATTCTTTGGGGTTTATTCAAAAAAATAGTAATAGCCGACCAGTGTGCACAGTATGCTAATGCCATATTCAATAATTCAGACAACCTTAACGGAAGTAGTCTCGCATTTGGAGCACTATTTTTCACTTTTCAGATGTATGGCGATTTTTCAGGATATTCAGATATTGCAATAGGAACAGCACGGCTTTTCGGTATAGATCTTATACGTAATTTTGCTTACCCTTATTTTTCAAGGGATATCGCAGAGTTTTACCGAAGATGGCATATCTCTCTGTCCAGCTGGTTCAGGGATTATGTATACATACCTCTTGGCGGAAGCAAAGTAGGAACTTTAAAAAAGATCAGGAATATTTTTCTCATCTTTATAATTAGCGGATTTTGGCATGGTGCCAATTGGACATTTATTGTATGGGGAACTCTTAATGCCATTTATTTTCTGCCTTTATTACTAACGAACAGCAACCGTAACAATCTTGAAATTGTTGCTAAAGGTAAATTCTTCCCTTCATTCCGGGAGTTCATGGGCATAGTTATCACTTTTGGATTAACCGCATTTTCACGAATATTTTTTAGGGCCGAAAGTATAAATCATGCTTTTAGTTATATAGGCACACTATTTTCGGAAAGTCTTTTTGCAGCACCTGACTTTGAAGAGAAAAAAAAGGCAATGGTATTAATTGCTGTAACACTACTATTCTTTTTAATAGAATGGATTGGACGTGAACAGCAATATGCAATTAAGGACTTGGGACTTACATGGAAACGTCCTGTACGATGGGCATGTTATTATATACTTATTGCTGCGATCATTTTGTTTGCAGGGAAAGAGCAGCAATTTATTTATTTTCAATTTTAAACATGAAAAAGTTATTCCTATTATTACTTAAGTTCTTCACTCCTTTGCTACTGGTTGTGATTTTCTATGTATACATGGATCCTTTTAAGGTAATATGGCACTATGATAGCTTTTATGAGCCTGAAAATACAATAAGCATTCCTCTGGACAAAGATTATGTGAGTACAGCAACCTATGATAACCAATATAAAGAGGAAAATTACAACTCTTTTATTTTTGGAAACTCACGATCGGTACTTTACGAAATAGCAACATGGAAAAAATACTTATCTAAAGATAGTAAACCTTACCATTTTGATGCCTCTGCAGAATCATTATACGGCATTTATAAAAAGATACAGTATATAGATAGCAAACACGAAAAAATAGACAACGTGTTATTGGTATTTGATCATATGGTTCTGGAAAGAGACAAAGGTCGGGATGGGCATCTCTTTGCAATTTCACCACAACTTAAAGGCCATAATAATTTTGCCGATTTCCATCTTCAGTTTTTTAGGACTTTCCTGTCGTATAAGTTTTTGCCAGGCTACATCGATTATAAAATAAGCGGAAAGGTGAAACCATACATGACTGAAGCAGTACTAAGCACTGAGGCTTTTTTATATGATAACCGCATCAACGAAATGCGCCACACTACAGCTGAGAAAGAAATCGCTGAAGGAACCTTTTACACTCCTGAACGTATGAAAGTATTTTACAAAAGAGAACCTATTCAAAAATATTCTCCAGCCGTTATTAAAAAAAATCAAAAAGAAATGCTTACAGCAATAGCGAGAATATTTAAAAAGCATGGTACAAAATATAAAATCATAATCAGTCCGCTTTATAATCAGAAAAAGCTAAACACTAACGATCTTAATTACCTAAAGCAATTATTTAATGATAAGGACATACACGATTTTTCGGGCATAAATAGTATTACCAACGATTATAAAAATTATTATGAATCATCGCATTACAGGCCTCATGTTGCCGCTGCAATTTTAGAAAAAGTATATACCAAATAAGTTTTCTTATTTTTGCTCTTTCAATAGTATTTAAGAACTCTGTACATGAATATAAAACTCCTCGCTATAGGCAAAACCGACAATAAAGCGCTACAACAGCTAATGGACGATTACCAAAAGCGGCTATCATTTTATATTAAATTCGATCTGGAAATCATCCCCGACATCAAGAATGTGAAAAACCTGAGCGAAGCGCAGCAAAAAGAAAAAGAAGGCGAAATAATACTCTCCAAACTCTCTCCTACCGATCAGCTTATTTTGTTAGATGAAAACGGAAAAAGTTTTAGTAGTGTAGGCTTTTCTGAAGAATTACAAAAAAAAATGAACTCGGGCATCAAAACCCTTGTATTTGTTATTGGCGGACCGTATGGTTTTTCGCAGGAAGTATACAGTAAAGCACAAGGTAAAATATCTTTATCTGCTATGACATTCTCTCACCAAATGGTGCGTTTGTTCTTTATAGAACAGGTATACAGGGCATTTACAATTCTGAGAAACGAACCTTATCACCACCAGTAAAACGGATTTGGTTATTTTTAAGTCAATATCCAAATTATCAAATTAAACAAATTGACTATAAATTCGGATGCATTCAACAACCTCTTTCACATCATGAACACGTAGTATATTAGCACCTTTAGTAAGTGCTATCGTATTTAAAACAGTAGTACCATTAAGTGCATCTTGTGGTGTGTTCCCTAGTAATTTATAGATCATGGACTTTCGGGACATCCCTGCAAGTATAGGCAGTTCTGTTACTTTAAAAAGTTCCATTTTATTAAGCACCTCATAATTTTGATTTAGTGTCTTAGCAAAACCAAAACCGGGATCGATAATAATATCATCTATACCACACTTGCGTGCTGCAACAATCCTTTCGGAAAAATAGAAAAGCATCTCTTTAATAATATCATCATACTGCGTAAGCTTTGTCATAGTTTGTGGGGTACCACGCATATGCATCATAATATAAGGCACTTTAAGCTGCCCTACGGTTTCGAGCATTTTATCATCTAACAGTCCGGCAGCAATATCGTTTACAATAGCCGCACCGCTTTCGATACCGGCTTTAGCAACAGCAGCACGAAAAGTATCTACAGAAATTAATGTTTCGGGGAAATGTTTTAAAAGCAACTCAACTACAGGAACTATACGATTCAATTCTTCTGTTTCGGTAACAAATTCGGCATTTGGTTTAGAAGAATATGCTCCAACATCTATAAAATCGGCACCATCGGTCAGCATTTTTTCAGCCTGTTTTAGCAATTGGGATTCATCTTTATATTTTCCACCATCAAAAAAAGAATCGGGAGTGCAGTTAAGTATCCCCATAACTTTAGGGATCGATAAGTCTACCAATGAACCTTTACAGTTAATAAACATAGTGTCCTTTTTTTAAATTGCCCTTGTCTTTAGGGGGCTTTTTTATTACATTTGAAAAAATTTCACACAAAGATACTACTTAAATGAGTAATACTTCTCAGGAATATGACAGTGTCATTGCCATATGCAGACAGCTATATATTAATAAAATGAAAGATTACGGAAGTGCGTGGCGCATATTGAGGCTGCCATCACTTACCGACCAGATATTCATTAAAGCACAGCGCATCCGAAGCCTACAGGAAAATGAGGTTCGTAAAATAGATGAAGATGAAACCGGAGAATTTATCGGTATCATCAACTACTCCATTATGGCGCTTATTCAGCTTGACAAAGGCGTGGCCGATCAACCGGATCTGAATGTTGCCGATGCAACTACGCTTTATGATGAAAAAGTACTACTTACCAAAACGCTTATGGAGGCTAAAAACCACGATTATGGTGAAGCCTGGAGGGAAATGCGTGTGAGCTCACTAACCGATCTTATACTTCAAAAACTGCTTCGCGTTAAGCAGATTGAAGACAACAAAGGCAAAACTCTTGTTTCTGAAGGCATTGATGCCAACTATCAGGATATGATTAATTATGCCATTTTTGCATTGATATTAATGAAGAAAATTTAATCCATACAACCTTACTATGAAACTAATTACACAAATATCGAGAGTACTTGTAGGCGTTTTATTTATTATTTCAGGGCTTATAAAGCTTAACGACCCTGTAGGCTTCTCTTTTAAACTGGAAGAATACTTTGGCGCTAACGTTCTTAATCTTGAATTTTTAATTCCGTTTGCATTGGCAATCGCCGTAGGTGTAGTTATTTTCGAAGTAGTATTAGGCGTAATGCTACTGGTTGGTTTCAGGAGGAATTTTACTATGTGGAGCTTATTGCTTATGATAGGTTTCTTTACCTTCCTTACCTTCTACTCAGCGTACTTTAATAAAGTAACCGATTGTGGTTGTTTTGGAGATGCACTAAAACTAACACCCTGGGAGTCTTTCTCTAAAGATGTAGTATTATCGATCCTGATTATCATATTATTCTTCAATAGGCATTTCATTAATCCAATATTTGGTAAAGTCGCTGTAAATGCTATTGTAATTGCCTCTTTTGCAATGTGTGCAGTATTTGGTTATGCAGTATTAAACCATCTGCCGGCAGTTGACTTTAGGGCATACAAAATTGGAACTAATATCCCCGAAGGTATGGCTATACCGGAAGGCGCAGCAAAATCAGAGTATGAAATGGTGTTTATTTACAAAATAAATGGCGTTGAAAAAGAATTTACAGATAAAGAACTAAATAAAATTCCTGCTGACGCTGAGTTTATTGACAGAAAAGACAAAGTTATAAAACAAGGTTATGTACCACCTATCCACGATTTTTCTATTGAAAAAGATGGTGAAGATTTTACTGAAGATATGCTTGCTGAGCCAAAACTTATAATGCTTATTTCATATGATTTAAACAAAGCAAGTGATGAAGGCCTTAACAAACTAGAAGCTTTCGCTAAACAGGCACAGGCAAAAGGTTATAAAGTGATCGGAATGACCTCATCAGCAGATGATGTGATTATGAAAAAGAAGCTGGATCATAAACTTACATTCGATTATTATTTCTGCGATGCTACAACCCTTAAGACTATCGAAAGGGCCAACCCTAGTATCGTGATCCTTAAAAAAGGAACCATTGTACAAAAAGCACACTGGAACGATATAGACACTGTTGATCTGGATTAATTTAAGAATTTAGAATTCAAATTTCAGATTGTGTACCCAAGCTGAATAAAAATTCATCTTACGATTCCAACTAAAATCTAAAATCTGAAATAAACTTGATAAAATACTTTTTACACAAAATAGGATATGCTTTGCTCACGCTTTTTGGTGTGGTCACTGTCATATTCTTTTTGTTTACAGTATTACCGGGCGATCCTGCGCGTATGATGCTGGACCAAAATGAAAATTCAGAACAGCTTGCCATCATTAAGAAAAAATATGGGTTCGACCAACCTGTATCTAAACAATACTTTTATTACCTCAACGACCTCTGCCCTATCTCCTTTCATAGTACTACCGAAGGAGATTATACTTATCTGTCAGAAGGAAAATACAATGCGGTATCACTATTTACAATAGGCGGTACAATAACGGTATTAAAAACACCTTATTTGCGAGAAAGCTTTCAAAAAAGTGGAAAAAAAGTAACTCAGGTAATAGGCGATACACTACCTAATACTATTGTGCTTGCCTTTTTTGCCATTATAATTGCCATTGTAGTTGGAATTATTTTCGGGATTATATCTGCCTTATATAAAGATACCTGGATAGACAGGACAATTGCACTTATAAGCACACTGGGAATGAGCCTGCCTTCTTTTTTTGCAGCCATATTGTTTGCCTGGTTTTTCGGGTTCTTACTACATAAATACACCCATCTCGATATGACCGGAAGTCTTTATGAAGTAGATGACTTTGGTGAAGGTTCTTATATAAAATGGAAAAACATTATTCTGCCTGCTATTGTATTGGGTATACGCCCGCTTGGTGTAGTAATACAATTAATGCGTAACTCACTACTCGAAGTTTTAGGACAAGATTACATTCGTACAGCCAGAGCTAAAGGTTTAAGCGAACTAAGGATCATTCGTAAGCATGCGCTGAAAAATGCACTGAATCCTGTTGTAACTGCAATATCAGGATGGTTTGCCTCTATGCTTGCCGGTGCTGTTTTTGTAGAATACATTTTTGGATGGAATGGCCTTGGCAAAGAAGTGGTAGAAGCACTTAATAGCCTCGACCTTCCTGTTATCATGGGATCGGTACTGGTTATTGCAACAACTTTTGTTATCATCAATATTATTGTCGACCTCATCTATGCCTATCTCGACCCAAGGATACGACTTAGCTGATAAATTATTTTCTCACGAAAACGATATAATAACTTTTACGGACAAACGGATGCCAAATATTTCAAAACGAAGCCCTGTTTGTTCACCTTCTTATTGTAAATTTGTTACTCTTAATCAGGAAAAATGAAAAAACTACTTTTATTACCCATACTACTATTTGCTATAATATCCTGTTCGCAGGCTCAGCAAACAACTTTTACTACAGAAGCGCTTAACTCTAAGATGACATCACTGGATGGCAAAGAGATTGCTTTTAAAGATATCCTCAATCAACATAAAGGCAAAACCATTGTAATAGACGTTTGGGCGTCATGGTGCCCGGATTGTATTAAAGGTATGCCTAAGGTTCACGCACTGCAAAAACAATTCCCGGAAGCTGTATATCTATTTCTTTCATATGACAGGGTAGATGAAAAATGGAAAAGCGGAATTGAAAAATACGAGGTAAAAGGTGAAAACTATCATGTAGGTAAAAGCATGAAAGAAGGTGCTTTTGCTGAAAGCGTTAAACTGGACTGGATTCCGCGTTACATGGTAATAGACAAAACCGGTAAAATTGCGTTGTTTAAAGCCATTGAGGCCGATGACGAAAAACTTATAGCTATTCTAAAAACACTTAAATAATGAGAAAAAAGATCGTTGCAGGAAACTGGAAAATGAATAACGATATTCAGCAAACCGAAGCATTACTTGCTGAAATACTGAATAAAAAACAAGACAATACCGTTGCTAAAATTGTAGTAGCTCCTACATTTGTTAACCTTCAGGCAGCTGTACAGCAAACTGCAGGTACTGGCGTAATTGTTGCTGCACAGAATATGCACCAGGCAGAAAATGGTGCTTATACAGGCGAAATATCTGTTGGTATGCTAAAAAGCATCCACGTAAATACGGTTATACTGGGTCACTCTGAAAGAAGAGCTTACTTTGGTGAAACCAACAGCCTTTTGGCTCAAAAAGTAAATACGGCTTTAAAACATGACGTTACCATTATTTTTTGTTTTGGAGAAGAACTGGCAGACAGACAATCCGGCAACCATTTTAATGTAGTAGAAACTCAACTAAGAGAAGGCTTATTCCATATTGATAAAAATGACTGGAATAGTGTAGTTTTAGCTTACGAACCTGTTTGGGCAATTGGTACAGGAGAGACAGCTTCTCCGGAGCAGGCACAGGAAATGCATGCATTCATCCGTACATTAATTAAAGATAATGTAAGCGAAGCGATTGCCGAAAATACATCAATCCTTTATGGCGGAAGTGTTAAGCCTGATAATGCGCGTGAAATATTCTCTAAACCGGATGTAGACGGTGGCCTTATAGGTGGAGCAGCATTAAAAGCAGACGATTTCCTTGCTATTGTAAACGCAATATAATTTAGAGACTATAAATTCTAAACAAGTCTATAAAATTTAAATAAAATTTTCCCTAAGAGGTTGTCTCAAAAGTGTCATTTTGAGCGAAACGCAGTGGAGTCGAAAAATCTCAGAGATTTAATTGTTTGAGATTTGCTTTGCCAGTCGGCTTTTAGCCTCGAGTCTCCTAACGTCGAAATGAC
>RCUH01001653.1_pt1 | contig 15742 bp, 16 predicted proteins | sample 2166191 | NCBI WGS metagenome assembly RCUH01 (sample SAMN09932848, study PRJNA488358) | compost metagenome | feature: garden; material: soil; isolation source: compost soil in an enriched community after 214 h of incubation | place: Germany: Experimental Botanical Garden Goettingen | collected...
TCAGGTCATAGTGGTGGTGGACGTTGCTGCGGGCGTGCAGCCGGTCGTTGGCCTGTTCGGCGCCGCGGCGGATGCGTTGCAGCAGGGTAAGCCTTCCACCGCGCGGCCGGATGGCCAGCTGCGATGTCGTCAGCTGCAGAAAGTCGTAGATGTCTCCGCCCTCGACCCGGAACGTCCCGTTCATGAAGGCCTCGCCCAGGGCCAGGTCGGGGTTGGCGGCGATGGCCAGGGCCGTCTTCGCATCCTCGATCACCGCCGTCAGTTCCGGCGCGCCCGGCCCCGCCGCCAGTTCACGCCCGTCCGGCAGACGCACCCGCACGGCGCGCGTCAGAAAGGTCCGGTCGAGAAGCGATTGCAACATCCGGCTCTCCACGCTTTGAACGACGACCAAGCTTGGCTAGGAACAGACTGTCGCAGCGCAACGGTGTCAAACCCTGACCGTTCCGTTCACGGCCAAATGAAGCAAGGGAGCGCCGCCATGACCTTCACCCTGACCTCCGCCGATTTCCGTGACGGCGACACCCTGCCCGACGCCCAGGTCCATGCGAGGGGAAACACCGCGCCCCAGTTGTCCTGGACGGGGGCGCCCGAGGGCACGAAGAGCTTCGCCATCACCTGCTATGACCCCGACGCTCCGACCGGTTCGGGCTTCTGGCACTGGACCGTGGCCAATATTCCCGCAGACGTGACCCAGCTGGCCGCAGGGGCCGCCCTGCCGCCCGGCGCGGTCGAGGGGCGTACCGACTTTGGCGCGCCGGGATTCGGCGGCGCCGCCCCGCCCCCCGGACACGGCCCGCACCGCTACATCTTCACCGTCTTCGCGGTGGACACGGACAGGCTGGACGTGACGCCGGATAATTCAGGCGCCGTCTTCGGTTTCAACCTGCACTTCCACACGCTGGCAAAGGCCTCGATCACCGGCGTCTATGAGAATACCGGCGAGTGACGAAAGCGACGCTCGACCATGATCAGCGGCTGGCGGCGGTGCCCGACCTGTACCGCCGCCTGATGGCCCAACCGCTTTATCCCCTGACCCGGGCGCGCCTGCCTGCGAGCGGGGCGGTCTATGTCTTCTATCAGGAGGACGAGCCGATCCATGTCGGCAGCCCGCCGCATCTGGAAGAAGGGATGCTGGCGCCGTCGCTGCGCGTTGCATTGGCCGCCCGAGTGCACAAGCCAGGCCATGGCGTCCCCCGGATCAGCGTCAGCGAGCCCGCGCCGCGCCCCGGCCGCCGCAAGCCGATCGAGGCACGCTGGCTGAGCGTGCCCGATGGTCACGACCGGCTGCTGCTGGAACTCTACGCCGCCCAGACCCTGGGCCTGTCGGTATCGCACCCCAAGGTCCGCGCCCAACTGGCGGCCGCCTGAACCCCAGCGCAAACAAAGCGTGATGAGCTGATCGTCCGGCCAAGGTTGCGCCTGCGACCCCGGCCCCTATTTTGCGGCGCACAGTAAGTTTGTTGCATTGCGATAGTTCATGGCCCCCACCGACTCCGCCGGCTGTATCGACGAGCGCGCCTGCGCGCCGTCATCCGCAATGGAGACGGTCGCCGCGCCCGGCAAGGTGGCGCTGGTCCTGCTGGCCCTGGCCATGGGCGGCTTCGCCATCGGCGTGACCGAGTTCGCGGCCATGAGCGTCCTGCCCGACTTCGCGGCGGGCCTCGGCGTCGATGAGCCGACCGCCGGCCATGTCATCAGCGCCTACGCCGCCGGCGTCGTGGTCGGGGCGCCGATCCTGGCGGTGCTGGGGGCGCGGGCGCCGCGCTGGCTGCTGCTGATCGGCTTCATGGCCCTGTTTTCGGTCGGCAATGCGCTGAGCGCCATCGCCCCCAACTACGAATGGATGCTGGCCTTCCGCTTCCTCAGCGGCATTCCGCACGGGGCCTATTTCGGCGTCGCCGCCCTGGTGGCGGCGTCGCTGGTGCCGTTGCGGCTGCGCACCCGCGCCGTCTCGACCATCCTGCTGGGCCTGACCGTCGCCACCGTCATCGGCGTCCCGGTCGCCACCGCCGTCAGCCACGCCTTCGGCTGGCGCTGGACCTTCGCCATCGTCAGCGTTCTGGCGGTCGTCACCATGGCCCTGGTCGCCCTGTTCGCGCCGCGCGACCCGGCCCACGCCGACGCCAGCCCCATGCGCGAACTGGGCGCCCTGAAGCGCGGACAGGTCTGGCTGACGCTGGGCGTCGGAGCCATCGGCTTCGGCGGCATGTTCGCGGTCTATGCCTATCTGGCCTCGACCCTGACCGCCGTGACCGGCGTCGGGCCCGAGGTCCTGCCCTGGGTCTTCGCCATGTTCGGTCTGGGCATGATGGGCGGCAACCTGCTGGGCGCCTGGGCCGCCGACCGCTACGGCATGAAGGCGGCGGGCGGGCTGCTGCTGTGGAGCGCCGCCGCCCTGGCCCTTTATCCCTTCGCGGCCCCGCACCTGTGGGCCATGCTGATCGTGGTCTTCCTGATCGGCGGCGGCGGCGGCCTGGGCTCGATTCTGCAGACCCGGCTGATGGACGTGGCCGGCGACGCGCAGACATTGGCCGCTGCCTTGAACCACTCGGCCTTCAACACCGCCAACGCCATCGGCCCCCTTCTGGGCGGCATGGCCGTGGCGGCAGGCTGGGGCTGGACCTCGACCGGCTGGGTCGGCGTCGCCCTGTCGCTGGGCGGTTTCGCGGTCTGGGTCGTCGCCTGGCTGACCGGACGTCGCACAACGGCCTGACGCCCGCCTTTCCTCCCCATTCCATGGGGAGGTGGCGCGTCGCGCTTGGCGACGTGACGGAGGGGGCGACTCCACGTCCACCGTTTGCGTCGCCCCCTCCACCGCTTCGCGGTCCCCCTCCCCATGGAATGGGGAGGAAAAAGGAAGATCGGCCACGCCTGACATCCTGAACAATTGATGCTAGGAGGCCCGCCCATGAGCGCAGCCGTCATCGTCTTCCCCGGGTCCAACTGTGATCGCGACTGCAAGGTCGCCATCGAACGCTCCACTGGCGAACAGGTCGAAATGGTCTGGCACGCCGAGACCGAGCTGCCGAAGGGCCTCGATCTGATCGTCCTGCCGGGCGGTTTCTCCTATGGCGACTATCTGCGCTGCGGCGCGATGGCGGCCCAGGCCCCGATCATGCAGGCGGTCAAGAAGGCCGCCGACGACGGCGTCACCGTGGTCGGCATCTGCAACGGCTTCCAGATTCTGTGCGAAGCCGGAATGCTGCCCGGCGCCCTGCTGCGCAACAGCGGTCTGAAGTATATCTGCAAGCCGATCAGCATCACGGTCGCCAATGGCCAGACCCGCTTCACCTCGGGCTATCAGGGTCAACGCGAGGTCGTCATGACCCAGGGCAACGCCGACGGCAACTACTTCGCCGACGCAGAAACCCTGGCCCGCCTCGAGGGCGAAGGCCAGGTGGTGTTCCGCTATGTCGACAACCCCAACGGCTCCGTCGCCGACATCGCCGGCATCCAGAACGCACGCGGCAACGTCCTGGGCATGATGCCCCACCCCGACCGCGCCTTTGAAGCCGAACTGGGCAGCGCCGACGGCGCCACCCTGTTCCAGAGCATCTACGCCGCGGCCTGAGCGGCCTAGGCGTCGGACGCCTTGTCCAACTGCTCCTTGTCGTCGACCTGAGAGGTCTTGCGATCCAGCACGCTGGCGCTGCGGCCCATTTCGTCGGCTTCGAGTTCCGGTTCTAAGGGCTCGCCGTCTTCATCCAGCGGGCGTTCCAGCGTCCCGGCTGCGCCGGATTCGCCTATGGCGGCCAGTTCGCGGGCGCCGACGCCCAAGCCCTGTTCCAGGGCGCGGTTGGTTTCGACCTCGTCGGTTTCGAGTGCCGAGTCTTCCGGCAGGTTGTCGGGGTCGGCCATGGTGGGTCTCCTTGATGGGCGTCCTGCTGTTCTAAGCGGAGCGGCGCGCGTACGGTTCCGGTGAACCAAACCCCCACCCGGCGCGTAGTTACGGCGAAGCTGAGCCGGAGCCGCCCTCTATGTCCGCCATCGAACGCCCCACCCCCGCCCAGAGAACCCGCCGACTGGTGGTGGTGGCCGCGGCTGTTTTCGCCGTCGTGGTTCCGGTCGTGCAGAACCTGGGCGGCTTCGGCCTGTCTCAGGCCGAGTTTGCGGCGGACGGCAATCAGACGTTGCAGGTCGCGGGCTACGCCTTCTCCATCTGGGGGCTGATCTACCTAGGGCTGCTGGCCTATGCCGGACGGCAGGTTCTGCCCCAGACCGGCGAGAGCGTGCTGATCAACCGCATGGGCTGGCCCTCGGCGGTGGCCCTGTTCGGGATCGGCTTATGGATCATCGTCGCGGCGCTGAACCTGAAGGCGGCCAGCGTCATGGTCATCTTCGCCTCACTGCTGGCCCTGGTGGTCCCTCTGCTGGCCAATGCCCGGACCATCCGCGCGACCGGGGTGATGGAGCGTGACCGCTGGTTCCTGATCTGGCCGCTGGCGGCGCTGGCAGGCTGGCTGACCATCGCCGCACCGCTGAACCTGATCACCACGGCGACGGCGTTCGACGCCCTGCCCGCCTTCCTGTCGCCGACGGGATGGGCCATCGCCGCCGTCGCGGTCGTGGTTCTGGTCGGAGCGGCGGCGACGGCGAGCCTGCGCACCCTGGCCTATCCCTTGCCGATCGCCTGGGGCCTGGTCGGCGCCTTTGTCGCAGAACAGGAGCGGAATCCGGTGCTTGGCTTCACCGCCCTGGGCGCCGCCTTCCTGCTGGTGATCGCCGCCGTCATCCTGGTCTTCGGCCTGAAACGCGGGATCGAGCGCCGTCGCTGATCGGACGGGCTGACAGGAGGCTCAGACCCGGCTAGAAGCCCCGCCCATGAGCGCTCCGCAAAAGACCACCGCAGAATTGGCCGCTGAATACGGTCTGGCTCCGAACGAGTATCAGGTCCTGCTGGACCGGCTGGGCCGAGAGCCCAACCAGGTCGAGCTGGGCGTCTTCTCGGTCATGTGGTCCGAGCACTGCTCATACAAATCCTCCAAGAAGCAGCTGATGAAGTTCCCAGTCACGGGACCGCGCGTCATCTGCGGCCCGGGCGAGAACGCCGGGGTCATCGACATCGACGACGGCGACGCCTGCATCTTCAAGATGGAGAGCCACAACCACCCCTCCTATATCGAGCCCTATCAGGGCGCGGCGACAGGCGTGGGCGGCATCATGCGCGACGTCTTCACCATGGGCGCCCGTCCGGTGGCCCTGCTGAACGCCCTGCGCTTCGGCGAGCCTTCGCATGAGAAGACCAAGCGCTTGGTCAAGGGCGTGGTGTCGGGCATCGGCGGCTACGGCAACTGCGTCGGCGTGCCGACGGTCGCGGGCGAGACCAATTTCCACAAGGGCTACAACGGCAACATCCTGGTAAACGCCATGTGCGTGGGCATCGCCAAGACCGACGAGATCTACTACTCGGCTGCGCCCGAGGCCGGTCATGACGTGGTCTATTTCGGCTCCAAGACGGGCCGCGACGGCATCCACGGCGCCACCATGTCCTCGACCGAGTTCGACGACGAATCGGAGGCCAAGCGCCCCACCGTCCAGGTCGGCGACCCCTTCGCCGAGAAGCTGCTGATCGAGGCCACGCTGGAGCTGATGGCCTCGGGCGCCGTCGCCGCCATCCAGGACATGGGCGCGGCTGGCCTGACCTCCTCCTCGGTCGAAATGGCCGGCAAGGGCGGCGTCGGCGTCGAGCTGGACCTCGACAAGGTGCCCCAGCGCGAAGAGGGCATGACCGCCTATGAGATGATGCTGTCGGAAAGCCAGGAGCGGATGCTGGCGGTCCTCAAGCCCGGCTTCGAGGACGTCGGCTATCGCATCTTCCAGAAGTGGGGCCTGGACTTCGCCATCATCGGCAAGACGACCAACACCGGCCATCTGGTGCTGAAGCATCACGGCGAGGTGGTCTGCGACGTGCCGCTGGCCCCGCTGTTCGACGACGCGCCCCTCTACGACCGTCCCTGGGTCCAGCCCGAACTTCAGCCGCGCCTGGAGCCGTCCGAGGTTCCGGCGCCGGAAAGCTGGAACGACGCGGTGATCAAGGTCATCGCCTGCCCCGACATGGCCTCCAAGCGCTGGATCTGGGAACAGTACGACCGTCACGTCATGGCCGACACGCTTCAGGACTCCTCGACCGGCGCAGACGCCGGCGTGGTCCGCGTCCACGGCACGGACAAGGGTCTGGCCGTGACCAGCGACTGCACCCCGCGCTATGTCCAGGCCGACCCCTATGAAGGCGGCAAGCAAGCCGTGGCCGAGGCCTGGCGCAACCTGACCGCCGTGGGCTCGCGCCCCATCGCCATCACCGACAACCTCAACTTCGGCAACCCGCAGCGCCCCGAGATCATGGGCCAGATCGTGCGCGCCACCGACGGCATGGCCGAGGCCTGCCGCGAGCTGGACTTCCCCGTCGTCTCGGGCAACGTCAGCCTCTACAACGAGACCAACGGCGTCGCCATTCCGCCGACCCCGACGGTCGGCGCGGTCGGCCTGCTGACCAACTACGACGTGACCACCGGCTTCGGCGGCATGGCCGAGGGCGATGTCCTGGTCCTGATCGGCCAGACCCACGGCGAGCTGGGCTCGTCCATCTATCTGCGTGAAGTTCTGGGTCGTGAAGACGGCGCCCCGCCGCCGGTCGACCTGAAGCTGGAACGCAAGACCGGCGACTTCGTGCGCGGTCTGATCGAAGCGGGCGAACTGACGGTCGTCCACGACCTGTCGGACGGCGGCCTGGTCGGCGCGGCGGCGGACATCGCCCTGGCCTCGGACGTCGGCATAGAACTGAACGCCTCCAGCGCCGCCCACGCCCATGCCTTCCTGTTCGGCGAAGACCAGGCCCGCTATCTGGTCGCGGTTTCGGACGCCGAGGCCCTGATGGCGAAAGCCAAGGAAGCCGGTCTGCACGCCTCGGTCGTCGGCGTCGCCAAGGGCGCGGACTTCGCCTCCTCGGGTCCGAAGGGCGAGCTCTACCGCATCCCCGTCGCCCACCTGCGCGAGTTCCACGAAGGCTGGATGCCGAACTGGATCGAAGGCTGATGCGCGCCGGCGTCTTCGCCCTCGTCCTCGGCGGCGCGGCCCTTGTGGCCGCCTGCGACGTCGAGGGCGGCGACCCGGTCCAGCACGCCCTGCGCGACGCAGCCGCCGCCCGTCAGGCCGCCGCGTTGAAGACCACCGAAGAAGAAGCGGCGGCTCGACCGTCCGCCATGGCGGGCGACGAACTGGCCCGCCTGATCGCGGCGCGCCGTCAGGCGGTGGCGGACACCCGCGCCCTGCTGGCGACGACCACCGACCCCGCGCTGAAAGGCCAGCTGACCGGCGACCTGCGCGCCGAAGAAGGGCGATTGCGGGCGCTGGAGGCCCGGCAAGCGGCGATGGCCCGCGACACGGCGCCCTCGCAATAAGGGGCCGACGCCCCTTTCTTTTGACATCATCGTCAATAAATATGAGGCAAGCCTGAGAAGGAGCGCTTCATGACCGACGCCGCCGCCTCGACCTTCCGCCCCTGGACCCCGCCGCGCCGGACCCAGAGGATGAACCTGCCGCATTTCCTGTGGCAGAGCTGGCGCGATCCCTTGCAGATCTGGAGCCAGGCCCACTTCACCGAGCTCTACATCGACGGGGCCTCGCCGCTGGGCAAGACCCTGGTGGTCAGCGATCCGGTCGGCGTCCGCCACGTCCTGACCGACAACGCCGCCAACTATGAGAAGGGCGATCTGCAACGTCGCGTGCTGGGCCCCATGCTGGCCGACGGTCTGCTGCTGACCGAGGGCGAGCAGTGGCGAAGGGCGCGGCGCATCATGGCCCCCCTGTTCACCCCCGCCCATACGGCCCGCACCGCCGAGGCCATGGACCGGGTCTGCCGCCGCCGCGTCGAGGGCTGGCGGCTGGAACACGGCGCGCGGGTGCTGAACATCGACAGCGAGATGAGCGGCCTGACCTTCGACATCCTGTCGGCGGCGCTGTTCTCGGACGATCTCGACGGCGACGCGGCGGGCTTCGAGAAGGCGCTGAACCATTTCCTGGCGGTTGGGGCGCGGATCAGTCCGCTGGACGCGCTGAAGGCCCCTGACTGGATTCCGCGTCTGGGCCGCGTGGCCTCAGGCGGGGACGCGCGTTTCTTCAAGGACCGCGTCGACGCTCTGGTGGCGCGGCGCCGCGCGCGGATCGAACAGGACGGCGACGCGCCCGAAGACCTGCTGACCGCCCTGCTCAGCGCCCGCGACGAGGAGGGCGACGGCTCAGGCCTGTCGGATCACGAGGTGGCGTCCAACATCCTGACCTTCATCCTGGCCGGGCATGAGACGACGGCGCGGACTCTGGGCTGGACCCTGCACCTGATCAGCCGCGACAAGCGCGTGGCCGACATTCTGAAGGCCGAAGCCGATGGCTGGGACCGCAGCGCCGGCGCCTTGCGCGACCTGCACTGGCACCGGGCGGTGATCGAGGAGGCCATGCGCCTGTTCCCGCCCGCTCCGGCCATGATCCGGCAGGCCGTGGCCGACGACGTGATCGGCGGCTACGCGGTCAAGGCGGGCCAGAGCGTGCTGATCGTGCCCTGGGTCATCCATCGTCACGAAAAGCTGTGGGAGGAACCCGACGCCTTCCGCCCCGAGCGCTTCCTGCCCGAGAACCGCAAGTCCATCGACCGCTACGCCTGGCTGCCCTTCAGCGGCGGCCCGCGCATCTGCATCGGCGCCGCCTTCGCCATGCAGGAGGCGATCATCGCCCTGGCCGAAATCCTGAAAGTCGCCGAGGTCGAGGCCATCACCCCGGTCGAGCCCCGCCCCGTCCATCAGGTGACGCTGCGCAGCCAACGGACCATGCGGCTGCGGCTGAGGGCGCGGCGGGACCGGCCTGCCGCGGCTTAAACCTGCGGGATCGTCTGGCTCAGACGCCCGCCGACGCGGATGGCTTCGACCCGCGTCGCCAGGCCCGTGCGGTCGTCGGTCTCGACGTAGACGCCGCAGATGGTGGCCGGGCCGCTGGCGGGGACATAGCGTCCGCCCGACAGCCGCGTGGTGAAGCGGCGCAACGGCTCTTCCTTGTCGTTGCCGATGACCGAGTCATAGTCGCAGCAGCCGCCAGCGTCGGTCTGATAGGCCGTGCCGTGGGGCAGGATCTGCGCGTCGGCGGTCGGGACGTGGGTGTGGGTGCCGACCACCAGACTGGCGCGGCCGTCGCAGAAGTGGCCCATGCCCATCTTCTCGCTGGTCGCCTCGGCGTGCATATCGACGATGACGGCGTCGGCGACCACGCCGAGCGGCGCGGCCTCCAGCTCGCGCTCGACGGCGCTGAACGGGTCGTCCATCGGGTCCATGTGGATGCGGCCCAGGACGTTGATGACCAGAACCCGGCGGCCGTCAGCGGTGACGAAGACGTCGGCCCCGCGTCCCGGCGCGTCCATCAGGCGCGGATAGTTGGCGGGACGGATCAGGCGCGGCTCGCGCACGATATAGGTCAAGGCCTCGCGCTGATCCCAGCTGTGGTTGCCCAGGGTCAGAACGTCGGCCCCGGCGGCGAAGATCTCGCGCGCCGTGTTCTCGGTGATTCCGAAGCCGCCCGCGGCGTTCTCGGCGTTGACCACCACGAAGTCGAGTTTGAGGTCGCGCCTCAGCCCCGGAAGATGATCCGAAAGCCCATCGCGCCCGGACTTGCCGACCACGTCACCGAAAAATGCCAGTCTCATGGGACGGCTCTATAGCCGGTCTCGGTCAGAACGTCATGCAGACGGATGTCATGAGGCTCCAGCGCCAGGCGCTCGACCTCCTGTCCGGCATAGGCGAAGCCGACGCGCACCGCATCGGGCAGAACGGCGAAGGTCCGGTCGTAATAGCCCCCGCCCTGCCCCAGCCGCCCGCCGTGGGCGTCAAAGGCCAGCAGGGGCGTCAGGATCAGATCGGGCGTGACGACTTCGGTAAGGGGCAGAGGCGCGGGACATCCGGCGGCGTCCAGCTCCAGCGGCTCGCCCGGCGCCCAGGCGCGAAAGATCATGGCCGCGTCGCGCTCGATGACCACCGGCAGACACAGACGACGCCCCGCCTGATGCAGGGCCATGGCCAGAGCGTCCGTATCCAGTTCCGATCCCATGGCGCGATAGAGGGCGACCATGTCCCCGGCCGGCAGGGCTCCGGCGTGACCGGCGGCGCGTTCGGCGGCTTCGTTATCGACCTCGGCCAGCCGCTTGCGCAGGGCGCGCATGGAGGCGCGGAGTTCGTGCTTTGAGGTCATGGGGATTCTCTACACCACCGACGTCTGCCTTTCCTCCCCACTTTGTGGGGAGGGGGACCACGAAGTGGTGGAGGGGGCGGCGCAGACATCTGACGTGGAGTCGGCCCCTCCGTCTCGTCGGCTGCGCCGCCGATCCACCTCCCCATTCGCTCCGCGAACAGGGAGGAAAGACAAAGCTGCGCTCAAGCCGCGAGCGATAGCGCAAACCGCGCTCAAGCAGCGAGGCCCCGCTGGGCCGAGCGATAGCGCAAAAAAAGGAGAAGGGTGGCGGCGCCGCAAGAACCGTGAAGAACGTTTAAATCCTCTCGACCTGGGTAGCCAGGTGGGCTCCATATGCCCAGGCCCTCGAGCCCGGACAGGGACAGATCCCTTAGAGTGAATTAAGGTCAGAAGGATATGTTGTCTTCGACGTGAGCCGCAGCAGGACCCGCCGTCGGACAAGATAGGCGGTCCGAGGCGTTTCAACAATGGCCTCTCCCTCCCCATTTTGGGGAGGGTGGTCGCGCAGCGACCGGGTGGGGAGGGCGTGGCGATGCTAGGCGGCGCGGCTGATTTGCCTTGCCGCCCCCACCCGTCTGACGCTTCGCGTCAGCCACCCTCCCCCAAGTGGGAGGGAGAATTCCCTAGATCGTCTGGCAGATCTTCTCGATGCGGGCGGCCACGGCGTTCAGGGCCTCGGCCACGCCGTCCCCGGCGGGCGGCGGCGGAGCCTTGACCGGACCGTCCTGCGGGACCGGCCCCTGGCCCTTCTCGAGGCGTTGTCGGGCCTCCTGCAGTTCGTCGGCCAGCATCAGCGAGGCCATCAGGAACAGGCGCAGATCACCCACATGGCCGACCTCGCCGGAAATCTGGCGCACATGGACGTCGAACTGTTGGGCCAGGGTGCGGACGCGCTCTTCCTGGCCGTCGGCGCAACCGACGGCGTAGGGACGGCCGTTGATATCCACTGTGACGGTCGCCATCAGCGCGCCTCCTGTTCGGCCAGAACCTCGCGTACGGCCTCGGCCGCGCGGCTCAGGGCCTCGGCCGCGTCACGGCCCGCGGCCTCAAGTTCGGCGATGCGCACCAGGTCGGCGGCGTTCGACGCCCGGGGCGCAAACAGGTCGTCGTCGGTGATGGCGGGGGCGGTGGCCGGACGCGCCTTCAGCTCCAGCACCTTGCGTTCCAGCAGGGTCAGGGCCTTGTCGATGCGTGTCTTTGCGGCCGTAACGGCGTCCATTGGGGTCCTTTCGTCCAGATTCCGTATAGAACCTGTGCGCGCGTCGGGGTAAAGCGGCGCCGCCCCGCTATATCCTGTTTCCTGAGGAAAGGTCTCGCCGTGACCGACGCCCAAGCTGCATTCGCCAAGCCTTCGCCCAAACAAATGGCCGACGCCATTCGCGTCCTGGCCATGGACGGCGTCGAAAAGGCCAAGAGCGGCCACCCCGGAATGCCCATGGGCATGGCCGACGTCGCCACCGTCCTCTACTCGAAATTCCTGAAGTTCGACGCCAGCCGCCCCGACTGGGCCGACCGCGACCGCTTCATTCTGTCGGCGGGCCACGGCTCGATGCTGATCTACAGCCTGCTGCACCTGACCGGCTACAAGGACGCGACCCGCGAACAGCTGGAAAACTTCCGCCAGTGGGGCGCCAAGACCGCCGGCCACCCGGAATACGGTCACATGACCGGCATCGAGACCACCACCGGCCCCCTGGGTCAGGGCATCGCCAACTCGGTCGGTTTCGCCCTGGCTGAGCGCCACCTGGCCGCCCGCTTCGGTTCGGATCTGGTCGACCACCGCACCTGGGTCATCGCCGGCGACGGCTGCCTGATGGAAGGCGTGTCGCAGGAAGCCATCGCCCTGGCCGGTCGTCTGAAGCTGAACAAGCTCTGCGTCATGTGGGACGACAACGAGATCACCATCGACGGCAAGGTGTCGCTGTCGGACAACACCGACCAGCTGGCCCGCTTCAAGGCCTCGGGCTGGGCGGTCAAGGCCATCGACGGCCACGACCACAGGCAGATCCAGAAGGCCCTGGCCTGGGCGACCAAGCAGTCCAAGCCGACGCTGATCGCCTGCAAGACCAAGATCGGCAAGGGCGCCGCCACCATGGAAGGCAGCCACAAGACCCACGGCGCCGCTCTGGGCGCGACCGAGATCGCCGCCACGCGTCAGGCCCTGCACTGGTCCTTCGACCCCTTCGACCTGCCGGAAGGCATCCAGAAGGCCTGGACCAAGGTCGGCAAGCAGGGCGCCAAGACGCGCAAGTCGTGGGAAGCTCGCCTGTTGAACCACGCCCAGCGTGACGACTTCACCCGCGCCATGGCCGGCGACCTGCCCACTGGCGCCTTCGAGGCCCTGGACGCCAAGCTGAAGGAACTGGTTTCGAGCCAGCCGGCCCTGGCCACGCGCCAGTCCTCGGGCGAGGCGCTGGAGACGGTGTTCAACGCCATCCCCGAACTGATCGGCGGCTCGGCCGACCTGACCGGCTCGAACAACACCTTCGTCAAGAACACCCAGATTCTGGACGCGCCCGACTACGCCGGTCGCTACGTCAACTGGGGCGTGCGTGAACACGGCATGGCCTCGGCCATGAACGGCATGGCCCTGCACGGCGGCGTCATCCCCTATGCCGGCACCTTCATGGTCTTCTCGGACTACAGCCGCCCGGCGATCCGCCTGGCCGCCCTGATGGGCGTGCGCGTAGTTCACGTCCTGACCCACGACTCGATCGGTCTGGGCGAAGACGGCCCGACCCACCAGCCGGTCGAGCATCTGGCGGCGCTTCGCGCCATTCCCAACCTGATGGTCTTCCGTCCTGCGGACACCGTCGAGGCGCTGGAATGCTGGCAGGTCGCCTTGCAGCACAAGAAGACCCCGTCGGGCATGTGCCTGTCGCGTCAGAAGACCCCGGCGGTCCGCCTGACCGACGCCGGCGAGAACCTGTCGCGCAAGGGCGCCTATGAGCTGAAGGCCGCCAACGGCGAGGCGAAAGTCACCCTGTTCGGCACCGGCACCGAAGTTGCTCTGGCGCTGAAGGCCGCAGAGACCCTGGAGGCCGAAGGCGTGCCGACCCGCGTCGTCTCGGTCCCCTGCTTCGAACTGTTCGAGCAACAGCCCAAGGCCTATCAGGACGCCGTCATCGGTCGCGGCACCGTCCGCGTCGCCGTGGAAGCCGCGATCAAGCAGGGCTGGGAACGCTTCATCGGCGAGGACGGCGGCTTTGTCGGCATGACCGGCTTCGGCGCCTCGGCCCCGGCCGAAGTCCTCTACCGCGAGTTCGGCATCACCGCCGAGGCCGTGGTCGAAGCCGCCAAGGCCCGACTGTAAGCGATATGCACCGCCTCGCCCTCGCTCTGAGCTTCGGCTTGTCGATGGCGGGCGGCGCAACCGCCCTGGCTCAGACCGCCGTCCCCGTGGCGGTCGAGACGCCCGTCGTCATCGGCCAGTCCTACGCCCTGCCCTCAACCGTCATGGGACAGACGCGCGAGATCAACGTCTGGCTGCCGCCCGGCTATGACCGCAGCAGCCAGACCTATCCGGTCCTCTACGTCCTGGACGGCGGACAGGATCAGGACTTTCACCACATCTCGGGCATCGCCCAGCTGGGGACCATCGTCGGCACGACGCGGGACGTCATCGTCGTGGGCGTCGCCTCGGTCGATCGCCGCAACGAGCTGGCCCTGCCGACCGAAGACCCCGAACTCATCGCCCGCTATCCGACCCAGGGGCAGTCCGACCGCTTCCGTCGTTTCGTCGGCGAAGAGGTCATGCCCTTCATCGAGGGCCGCTTCCGCACCAGCGGCGAAACCGCCCTGATGGGCGAGTCCCTGGCCGGGCTCTTCGTGGTCCAGACCTTCCTGAAGGAACCGCAGATGTTCGACGCCTATGTCGCCGTCAGCCCCAGCCTGTGGTGGGACGGGGGCCAGCTGGCGCGGCAATCCGGGGCGCATCTGCGCGACCATTCCAACGACCCGCGCACCCTGATCCTGACGCTCGGCGACGAGGGCGAGGAGATGCAGGCGCCGATGGACGTCCTGACCGCCAATCTGCGCGACCACGCCCTGCCCGGCGTCACATGGGACTTCACCCCGCGCCCGACCGAGAGCCACGCCAGCATCTATCACGGCTCCGCCCTGGACGCCTTCCGTCGCCTCTATGCGGTCCCTGCACCATGAGCCATCTCGGCGCCGTCTCCCTGCTGGTCCGCGACTATGACGAGGCCATCGCCTTCTTCGTCGGCAAGCTGGGCTTCGACCTCAGCGAAGACGCCGACATGGGCGGCGGCAAACGCTGGGTCCGGGTTACGCCCCAAGGCCCGAGTGGTCGCGGCCAGACCTCTCTGCTGCTGGCCCGCGCGACAACGCCGCAACAGCTGGCCCATGTCGGCGATCAGGCGGGCGGCCGCGTCTGGCTCTTCCTCTACACCGACGACCTGATGCGCGACCACGCCGCCTGGCTCGACGCCGGCGTCGTCTTCCGCGAAACGCCCCGTCACGAAGCCTATGGCAAGGTGGTGGTCTTCGAAGACCTCTACGGCAACGCCTGGGACCTGATCGAACCTGCTACCGGAGCCTGAGCCCATGAAGATCGGCACGCCGCTTACCGACCACGCCACGCGCGTCATGCTGCTCGGCTCGGGCGAGCTGGGCAAGGAGGTGGCCATCGAGCTGCAACGCCTGGGCGCCGAGGTGATCGCCGTCGACCGCTATCCCAACGCCCCGGCCATGCAGGTGGCGCACCGCAGCCACGTCATTCCGATGACCGACCCCCAGGTGCTGAACGGCCTGATCATGGCCGAGGCCCCGCACATCATCGTGCCGGAGATCGAGGCCATCGCCACCGACGCCCTGGCGGCCATCGAGGCGGCGGGTCTGGCCCGCGTCATCCCGACCGCCCGCGCCACCCAGCTGACCATGAACCGCGAGGGCATCCGCCGTCTGGCCGCCGAAGAGCTGGGTCTGCCGACCAGTCCCTACGCCTTCGCCGGCTCGGCCGAGGAACTGGCGGCGGGCGCCGAGACCGTAGGCTTCCCCTGCTTCGTCAAGCCGGTCATGTCGTCCTCGGGCAAGGGCCAGTCCTATGTCGAGAGCGCCGATCAGGTCGCCGAGGCCTGGACCTATGCCGAAGCCTCGGGCCGGGTCGCGGGTGGCCGGGTCATCGTCGAGGGCCGCATCGACTTCGACTATGAGATCACCCTGCTGACGGTGCGGTCTCTGCGCGACGGCGCGGTGCGGACGGACTTCTGCGCCCCCATCGGCCATCGCCAGCAGAAGGGCGACTACGTCGAAAGCTGGCAGCCGCAGATCATGAGCGAGGCTGCGCTGAAGGCCGCACAAGACATTGCCGGCAAGGTCACGGACGCGCTGGGCGGCCTCGGCGTCTTCGGCGTCGAGCTGTTCGTCACCGGCGACCAGGTCTGGTTCTCCGAGGTCTCGCCGCGCCCGCACGACACCGGACTGGTGACGCTGGCGACCCAGACCATGAGCGAGTTCGCCCTGCACGCCCGCGCCATCCTCGGCCTGCCGGTGGACG
>RCUH01001654.1_pt1 | contig 15738 bp, 12 predicted proteins | sample 2166191 | NCBI WGS metagenome assembly RCUH01 (sample SAMN09932848, study PRJNA488358) | compost metagenome | feature: garden; material: soil; isolation source: compost soil in an enriched community after 214 h of incubation | place: Germany: Experimental Botanical Garden Goettingen | collected...
TTGATCGTAGAAGCAGTTGCTAAATCTATCGAGCAAGCCGGAATCGAAGCTGTAGAGGTTCGTTCTCCATTAACATGTGAGGCCAAAAAAGGTATCTGTGCAAAATGTTACGGTCGTAACCTTGCAACAGGTAAAGGCATCCACATGGGAGAAGCTGTTGGTGTAATTGCTGCACAGTCTATTGGTGAGCCGGGAACTCAGTTGACATTGAGAACTTTCCACCAAGGTGGGGTTTCAAATAACATTTCAGAAAATCCAAGCATTGTTGCAAAACGTGATGGTATTGTTGAAATGGATGAGGTTAGAACTATTAAATCGGAAGGTGAAAATGGAGAGTCAGCAGATATCGTTGTTTCCCGTTCAACAGAATTCCGTTTGGTAGCTGATAACGACGCTAGAACGCCGATTATGATTGCCAACGTTCCTTATGGATCCGAGTTGTTTGTACAACCAGGTGACAAAGTGAAAAAAGGAGATATGATTGCGAAGTGGGATGCTTATAACGCGGTAATCATTGCAGAGAACTCTGGTAAGGTTGAGTATGAAGATATCATCCAAGGGGTTTCTTTCGTATTGGAGATCGATGAGCAGACTGGTTTCGAAGAGAAAGTAATCTCTGAATCTAGAAATAAAAAAGCCGTTCCTACTTTGAAAGTTGTTGACTCCAAAGGTGTAGAGCAAAAAGGTTACAACTTACCGGTTGGCGCCCACATCATGGTAAACGATGGTGAGAAAATCAAGGCTGGTAAGGTCTTGATCAAGATCCCAAGAAAATCTGCGAAAGCAGGGGATATCACCGGAGGTCTTCCGAGAGTTACCGAGTTATTCGAAGCTAGAAATCCTTCCAACCCAGCGGTTGTTACAGAGATTGATGGTGTAGTATCTTACGGTAAGATCAAAAGAGGTAACCGTGAGCTTATCGTGGAAGCGAAAACTGGAGAGATCAAGAAATATTTGGTTAAGTTATCAAACCAAATCCTAGTTCAGGAAAATGACTTCGTGTACGCAGGAGGCGCACTTTCCGACGGTTCTGTAACACCAGATGATATCTTGAAAATCAAAGGTCCAACTGCGGTTCAAGAATATTTGGTTAATGAGATTCAGGAAGTTTACCGTCTTCAAGGGGTGAAGATTGATGACAAACACTTCGAAATTATTGTTCGTCAGATGATGACAAAAGTATCGATTGTGGATGGAGGAGATACTCAGTTCCTAGAAGGTGCTTTGGAACACAAATACGATTTCTTGTTGGAAAACAACAGAGTATTTGGCCTTAAAGTAGTAATGGAAGCGGGAGATTCTAAAGAATTCAAACCAGGACAGATGATCACAGCCAGAGAACTTAGAGATGAGAACTCGAAACTAAGACGTGAAGATCAGGCTTTGGTAGAAGTAAGAGAAGCACTTCCTGCAACTGCAACTTCTGTACTACAAGGTATTACAAGAGCGGCACTTCAAACCAAATCATTCATGTCTGCGGCATCGTTCCAGGAAACGACTAAGGTTCTAAACGAAGCAGCAGTGTCTGGTAAGATCGACTTCTTGACAGGTCTTAAAGAGAATGTAATTGTAGGACACAGAATCCCTGCAGGTACAGGTCTTAAGGATTATCAAAATGTGATCGTGGGTTCTAGAAAAGAATTCGAAGACATCAACTAAAATTAATCAAAATGAAATTTGAGGTTTGGAATTATTTTTTATACTTTCACAACCTCAAATTTTAATAAAAAAATAACAAAACAAAATGGACAATAATCAAAACCAAGATCCAAACAACATCAACATCCAACTTAACGAGGTTATCGCTTCTGGCGTTTACTGTAACCTTGCTTTGGTAAACCATTCTCCTTCTGAATTCGTAGTGGATTTCATCCAATTGATGCCAGGTGTACAGCAGGCGAACGTGCGTTCAAGAGTAATTCTTGCGCCACTTCACGCTAAGAGAGTATTGGCTGCACTTCAGCAAAACATCGTTAACTATGAGCAGCAATTCGGAGAAATCAAAGAATTGGAGCCTTTCGTAGTTGGAGGTAACAACGTACAAGCTTAAGATTTTTTCTTAAACATAATTGATCCCGTTTCGTTTTATTACGAGATGGGATTTTTTTTTGTTTTTAATCAAGAATGGGAGACGTCATATTAGGATTAATATTTTATTAATGAACCATTCTTTCCGTTAAAGTATGCAGGGTTTATCTTTGCAAAAATATCATTTCGTAATGAAGAAATTCTTCGCCATTCTCTTTCTTATTTTATCAATTATCAGTAATGCTCAAAAAGGAATTGTAGACACTGCTCAAGTTGTTGTTCCAAATCGTTTTAATGATGCAAAGGTAATGACAAAGCCTTACGTCATCATGATTTCCACAGACGGTTTCAGATACGATTATGCTAAAAAATATAATGCACAGAATCTTTTGAAATTTTCAAATGAAGGCGTTCAGGCAAAAGCACTGATTCCAAGTTATCCAAGCATTACTTTCCCAAATCACTGGAGTTTGATCACAGGTTTATATCCTTCTCATCACGGTTTGATTGATAATTTTTTCTATGATTATCAAAGAAAGGAAAAGTATGCGATGAGCAACCGGACAAATGCCGAAGATGGAACTTGGTACGGTGGAATACCACTTTGGGCTTTGGCAGAAAAGCAAGGGATGATTTCGGCGACGCTTCAATGGGTCGGTTCTGGAAGTGATGCAGGTGGTATTAGACCAACTTATTATTATCCTTATCACGAGAAATTCAAGCCATCAGAGAAAGTTGATAAAGTGATCAATTGGCTGAAGTTGCCAGAAAAAAAACGTCCACATTTCATTGCTTTATATTTTCCGGAAGTTGATGGTGCTGGACATCATTTCGGTCCAGAAGCTAAAGAAACGGAAACTGCAGTTCAGTTGATAGATGATGCTGTTGGAAGTTTGGTTCAAAAAGTGAAAGATTTAGGTTTGAAGAATGTCAACTTTGTCTTCGTTTCGGATCACGGAATGATTCAGGTGGATGGTGGAAATCCATTGGAAATTCCTGAAATGCTGACTGATAAAAATCGTTTTGATTATTACAATTCTCAGACTTTGTTGAGAGTTTATGTCAAAAATCCCAAAGAAGTGAAATCGGTTTTTAAAGAATTGAAAGCGAAGAAAACGAATGATTATGATGTTTATCTTGACAAGAAACTTCCAAAATATCTTCATTTTGCAACGAGAGACGATCGATACAAAAGGATAGGGCAGATTCTCCTCATTCCAAAAGCGCCGAAAGTCTTTTTGGAGAAAGGTCAAAAAACGTCTGCCGGAAAACACGGCTACGATCCAAAACAAGTTCCGGAGATGAAAGCGACATTCTTTGCTTGGGGTCCAGCTTTCAAAAGTAACCAAGTTATTAACGAATTTGAAAACGTGAATGTTTATCCTTTGGTGGCTGAGATTTTAGATTTGAAAATCAATGAGAAGATTGATGGGAAATTGAAAACTTTGAAGCCGATTTTGAAAGATGAATAATATTCATTTTCTAAAATTATATATGAAAAAAGAAGGGGAGCACATTTTTTGCTTCCCTTCTTTACATTATAAATGACTGAGTTTAATCCTTTAAACTTTTCATGTCGATCACGAATCTATATTTCACATCGCTTTTTAGCATTCTTTCATAAGCTTCGTTGATATCTTGCATTTTTATGATTTCAATATCAGAAACAATGTTCATTTCACCACAGAAATCCAGCATTTCTTGAGTTTCTTTGATGCCACCAATCAGTGATCCTGCAACTGAGCGTCTTTTGTAAATCATTGGTCTTGTGCTGACTGCGTTATTTTCGAATTCACCAATAAGTCCCACCAAAACCAAAGTTCCGTTTAAGGTCAAAGTATTCATATAAGGATTGATGTCGTGCTCATAAGGAACCGTATCAATGATTAAGTCAAATTTGTTCAAAACAGATTTCATTTCGTCTTCGTCAGTTGAGATGATCACGTGATCGGCTCCTAATTTCTTAGCATCTTCGGTTTTACCTGTGCTTCTAGAGAATAAAGACACATCTGCACCTAATCCTTTAGCCAATTTGATCGCCATATGCCCAAGTCCGCCAAGTCCGACAACTGCAACTTTAGAATTCTCATTTACATTCCAATGTTTCAAAGGCGACCAAGTAGTGATTCCGGCACAAAGAAGTGGCGCAACAGCAGCCAAATCTAAGTTTTCCGGAACGCTCAAAACGAAATGTTCATCTACAACCACAGACTCTGAGTAACCGCCGTAAGTTCTTTGGTTTTCGAAATATTTATCTTTTCCGTTGTAAGTTCCAGTGAATCCATTTTCGCAGAATTGTTCAAGATCTTGAGCGCAACTGCTGCAAGTTCTGCAAGAATCTACCATGCAACCGACTGCTGCCAGATCTCCAACTTTGAATTTTGAAACTTCACTTCCAACGCCTGTGATTCTTCCAACAATCTCGTGGCCAGGAACGGCAGGATAAGCAGATCCGCCCCAATCATTCCTCGCTGTGTGAAGATCTGAGTGGCAAACGCCACAATACAAAATGTCTATTTCTACATCTTTTGGTTGGATTTCTCTTCTCTTTATGGTTATTAATTCTAGATCATTTTCAGGAGCAGATGTCCCGAATGCTTTTACATTGTGTGTGTGCATTATTTTGAATATTTTTACTTAAAATTATTATTAATCTATTCTTTGCTTGATGAAAAAATTGCTTTATCGATGCTATCCAGCACTTATCAATGTCTATACCGTTTGGATGTTATATCTGCTTTTTTTTGCAAACTTCAGGGTAGAAGAGAAGCTTACATTTAAAATAAGATATATACCTTTTGAGACCATCTATTTATATGTTTTCGTTTGGATAAACGACAATATAATGGAATCAATTAAGAACATTCTTGGAAATATATTGTTGTTAGTTCCCTATGGTTTTTTAGGAATTCTTTATCCAAGACTCAATCAATTCAAATGGGTGTTTTTTGTTTTTTTTATCATTATTAATATCATCGAGTTTTCTCAATATTATTTCAGAAGAGGTTTTGCTGATGTTGATGATATCATTCTCAATACATTTGGAATGACAATTGGCTACATCATTTACAAAAAATGGTTTTTCATCAAGGACAAATAACCTTCATCTCCGTTCTTCTGTTTACCTGATGTTGACTTTCCGTGCAATCTACATCATTGCTACATTTATTCAGAAGTTGCGTTTCACCGTATCCAATTGGTTTTAATCTCATTTTGGAAATTCCTTTTGAAACCAAATATTCCACAGCCGAATTCGCTCGATTTTGAGACAATGTTTTGTTATAGTCATCAGAAGCTCTTGAATCTGTATGCGACGCTAATTCCACTTTTACACTCGGGTTGTCTTTCATAAACTGTACCATTTTGTTAAGCTCAGCTTTTGCATCTTCCCTGATGAAGAATTTATCCAAATCGTAATGGATATTTTTCAGATTAATTGGTTTTCCACAAGTCGTTTCCTCCATACAAACCTGCAGATTGAGGAAAAACGTATTGCTTCGGTCTACATTCTTTGAAGAGACAGTTTCGGTTCGCGAGAAGTAATTTCCCTTTTTTCCGTAGATGTTATAGGTTGTATTCTTTTCAGCTTTGAAATAGAAATTTCCTTCAGTATTAGTTTTTATGTCGCGAACAATTTCAGTTTCATTATTTTTAATGACAACGGTAACGTCTCTCAATCCGATTTTAGAATTACAAATATTCACTTGTCCTTTTACAAAATATGTTTCCTTGTCTGTCGAAATTTCTTTCTTCAAAGTTGAGTTTTTGACGAACTCATTTTTATTAGCTTTTGATGAGATTAAATCGATATTATAAAAACTTCCTTTGACCTCGTAATTATCTGGTTTGATGTTTTTGAAAAACGCAACGCCTTGCGCATTGGTTCTGGCAAAGTAAGCACGTTTTCCATTTTTGTAAAGTTCCACAAACGTATCAGGCAAAATTTCACCCGTCTCTTTGTCTTTTGCAATGACAGACATTCCATAATTTGGACTAGACTCTTTGATCGGAAATCTAAAAGTAAGTCCAGCAAAAAACCCAACCGAATGTGCCTCGTGATCCAGAGCCGAATTTCTAATTTCGGCGTTTGCAGGAGAAATAGTATTCCTATTATCTGTGGTTGCAAAAGGAATGTGTCCAGATGAATTTCCGTTTTGTACAAGATCTTTCGTTTTGAAATGTTGCAAATAATAACCGCCAACATTCAAACCAATATTTTCCGAAAAGAACCAATTGAACTCCAATTCACCTTTCCCTGAAAAAACATTCTTCTCATCATAACCATTATGGAAATTAAGATTATAAGTTGTAGCGCCATTAGTTGAAATTAATGAAGTTTCGCCACCTTTGATATTGGAAATTCCACCTTTCAATTTAAAAGCTAATCCCATATTATCATTAATTACCCATCGGAAATTTGGACCAATTCCAAAGAAATAACGCTGGATTTTGTTTTCGCTTAAAGTTGGGTCAGAAAGTTTCGTATTTCCCAAATATAAATTCTCTGTGGGATAAGAGCTTTTCTGCGTATTAGCAAGATAATCTGCATCGATTCCCAAACCAATCCAATTGAAATAATAATCTGCTGAAATACCCAAATTCAAGTTAGGTTTGTAATCAACATATTTTGTTTGATTATCATAAGATGGGAAATCCAATCCACCTCGCAAAGAGACATTGAGCTGGTTGTTATCGTAAAGAGAATTCCTGAACTGCGAATTGAAAAATTGAATGAAAATTAAGAAAAGAAGAAGTAAAGATTTTCTCATTAGAGTAGCTTTCTTGGTTACCCCAAATTTACAGAATTATTCAATAAAAAATGCCAGTAGAAACTGGCATTGTATGTTGTAGATAAAAAATTATTACTGTTTAATAATCTGAGTGATTTTCTGAGTATTGTCATCCAAAGTATATCTCATTAGATATTTCCCAGGACGCAATTTGTCAAGTCTCAGCTCAGTATTGTTACTATTGATGTTATATTCTGCAACTTGAGCTCCCAAGATAGAGAAGAAAGTAACAGTTTTTATTTTCACAGAAATGTCTTTTGATTTTAACATCAAAACATCCCTAGTCGGATTAGGATAAGCCATCAAAACACCGTCATCAGTCTTTTGAGAAGAAATTGTACGTGCAGTCTGTGCTTTCATTTCTCCCGAAAATCCCACTGATACTACCGTAAATATGATAAAGAATAAAAGTTTTTTCATTCGCTTAAGTCTGTATTATTACAATTACAACAAATATATTTTAAATAAATTAATTATGCAATAGTCTAACAATAAAAGTATAATTAAATTTGCATAAATATTTTTAATAAAGATGATCTCAAGAAATAGAAGACTCAGAACCAACGATTCTATCAGAAGTCTAGTGCGTGAAACCAGTCTTACAACAAACGATTTGGTGTTGCCAATGTTCGTTACAGAAGGTGATAACAAAAAAGAAGCCATATCATCTATGCCAGGCGTTTTTAGGCAAAGTTTAGATCTTACGGTCAAAACTGTTAAAGAAAATTATGACCTTGGAATCAAAGCCATCAATCTCTATATGAAGGTTTCCGAGAACCTAAAAGACAACACCGGAAAAGAATCTTGGAATCCAAACGGATTGATGCAAACTGCCATAAAAGCAATCAAAGACGCCGTTCCCGAAATCATCATTATGCCAGATGTAGCGCTGGATCCGTACTCAATTTATGGTCACGACGGCATCATCAAAAACGGAAAGATCGACAACGATTCTACTGTGGAAGCACTTGTGAAAATGGGAATTTCTCTAGCAGAAGCTGGCGCAGACATTTTAGCACCAAGCGATATGATGGACGGCCGAGTTCTTGCAATGCGCGAAGGTCTGGAAGAAAACGGATTCACCGATGTTGGGATTTTGTCCTACGCCGCCAAATATGCAAGTGCTTTCTACGGCCCGTTCAGAAGTGCTTTGGACAGCGCACCTGTTGACAATCAAGAAATTCCAGCAGACAAAAAAACCTATCAAATGGATTTCCACAATTCCCGCGAAGCCATAGACGAAGCTTTGAAAGATGTGGACGAAGGTGCCGATATCATTATGATAAAACCCGGAATGCCTTACCTGGACATCGTTTCCAAAATCCGCGAACTCATCACGCAACCAATCGCCGTTTACCAAGTCAGTGGAGAGTATGCAATGTTGAAAGCCGCTGCCCAAAACGGTTGGCTAGACAATGACAAAGTACTCATAGAAAGCCTCACCTCCATCAAACGTGCCGGCGCAGATATGATCTTCACCTACGCCGCTCCCGAAGTTGCAAAACTATTAAATAGATAATATTTTAGGAGCTTGATCCCGCTTTCCACTATATCTTTTTTGCTTTCATCACATTTGGTTTTCGAAACACGATTTGTAAAAAGCAAAAAAGGATGCCGTTGCAATCGGGGCTATGGGTTTTGTAATCCAAACATTGCTTTGTAAAAAAGTTTTTCCATTCCGTCAGAGAAAGCCACAGAGTGTCGACCTGCTAATAGAGAATTTATTTAAGACAAGCGAAGCTCCGTAGGAGCGACCTTTAAAACTATAAATTTAAAAAAATCAATCTTCCTCACCCAAACCTTGAGGAAGATTTTTTTTGTTCTTAATTCCCAAGCTTTTCAATTTCTGAGTTTGGATGATCAAATTATCATTCCCAGAACTCAACTGTTTGAACGCCTCATTATAAGAATTCTTAGCTTGATCAATATTTTTCCCAACACGTTCCAGATTATCAACGAAGCCAACAAATTTATCGTACAATTTCGCACCTCTGTCTGCAATTTCCATCGCATTTCTATTTTGATGTTCGCGCTTCCAAAGGTCTTGGACTAATTTTAAAGAAGTAATCAAATTGGTTGGACTCAATAATAAAATTCTTTTGTCATAAGCAAAATTCCAGAGATTTGGATCGGTTTGCAAAGCCGTCATGTAAGCAGCTTCACTAGGGACAAACATCATCACAAAATCCAAAGATTTGTCAAAATCGTCATAAGCTTTCTGGCTCAGTTGCAAGATGTGATTTTTCACAGACTGCAAATGTTGATTTTGCTTGATGGTGAATATTTCAGCATCAGTTTCATCCGTCATTTCCACGAAAGCCGTGAGAGAAACCTTGCTGTCGATAATGACGTTTCTGTTGTCTGGATATTTTACAACCGCGTCTGGACGCATTTTTTTACCTGAAAATTCGGAGAAAATGGCTTTGTTGTTTTCATCCCGGAGTTCGTGCTCCATAAAGTATTCCTGATTTTTCCTCAATCCAGATTTTTCCAGAATACTTTCCAAAATCATTTCGCCCCAATTTCCTTGCGTTTTGCTTTCGCCTTTCAAAGCTCGGGTCAGCTTTTTCGCATCTTCGGAAATTTGTTGGTTCAGGTCTTTCAGTTCACGCACTTTTTCGCCGAGAGAGAATCGTTCTTTGGATTCCTTGTCATAAGTTTCATTCACTGTATTTTTCAGTTCGTTGATTTTTTCCTGAAAAGGTTCAAGAATCAATTTTAGCTGATTTTGATTGAGTTGTGTGAACTTCTCTGATTTTTGTTCTAAAATCTGATTCGCCGTTTTCTCAAACTGTAATCGATTAGTTTCCTGAAGTTTTACAAAATCTTCTTTTTGATTTTCGAGATTATCCTGCAGATTTTTGTAATGTGCGTTGAGTTCCGCATTTGTGAAAAGCAATTCTTCTTTACTTTTTTGGATCAACGCATTTTCTTTCATCAATTCAAGATTGGAAAGTTTTAGTTCTTCAATTTTTTGTTGATGATTGAGTTCATTTTCTTGCGCTCGAATCAGCTTCTCATTAGCCTCATCAAAGTTTTTTTTATTGACAGAATTTGATTTCGTTAATAGGAAAACCAAAATCCCACCTATAACTGTTCCAAGAATTAAGTAAATAATCTCCATTTTTATTTTTCCTTATTTTCTACAATATTAAAATAACATTGACTTATAGAATTGTGGTTTTCCGTAAAAATTACAATTATCACTTCTCGCTTTCCAACTTTGCCTTTGACTCAGCCAAACCTTTTTTCTCCTTATCAGAAAGCTCAGGAAATTTCAAATTCATCTCTTCCAGCTGATCAATAATAATCTGAATTGCAGCGACTCTCGTAAACCATTTTTTATCGGCTGGAATCACAAACCAAGGTGCAGATTCTGTAGAGGTTTCATTGATGGCATTTTCATAAACCTTTTGATAATCATCCCAAAAACCTCTTTCGGTAATATCTGCGGAAGAAAATTTCCAGTTTTTATCTTCTTCATTTATTCTATCTAGGAATCGTTCTTTTTGTTCTTCTTTTGAAACGTTTAAGAAAATCTTGATAATCTTTGTTCCATTGTTTGCAAGATGTTTTTCAAAGTTTCGGATGCTTTCAAATCTGTTTTCCCAAAATTTCTCATCAAACTGCTTTACATCTGTCCAAGTTTTTTCATTGAGGTTATATTCTGGATGCACCTTACAAACCAAAACGCTCTCGTAATGCGAACGGTTGAAAATTCCTATTTTCCCTTTCTCTGGCAACGCATTATATTGCCTCCAAAGAAAATCATGTTGGTATTCCTTCGAGCTTGGACTTTTGAAACTTGTGACCTCGCAACCTTGTGGATTTACACCACCAAAAACGTGTGCTATCAAACTGTCTTTTCCCGCCGCATCCATTGCCTGAAGAATGATTAGCAAAGATTGACTTCCGTCCGCATACAGTTTTTCCTGAAGAATATGTAGTTTCTCTTTCTCAGTTTCCAAAAGTAGTTTTGCCTCGTCCTTATTGAGTTTTCCTTTATAACTTGTACTATGCTTCTTGATTTTGAATTTTGAATTTTCTTTTATTAGAAAATCATCAGAAAAATTATATTTCATAAAGTTGATTTGAAGTAAAGATAAAAAAAACCGCCTCGTTATCAAAACGAGACGGTTTTTAAAAATATTTTGAATTTTTTATTTTGTAGCTTCTACTTTTTCAGAAGATTGTTTTGCAACAAATTTTCCACTACTACGGAACTTTTTAGATTTTGCTTCTGTAGCAGGAGTAAGAGTTTTGGCTTCTTGTGTAGCTACAGCAGCTGTACCAGCAATATCTTCCACATTACCTTTGATATAGATTACAGATCTGTTGTTTGCTGGGTCATTAGAATAAACTTCGATCAATTTGTTGAAAGCACCTTTGATTCCTGTGTTGTATCCAACTTTAATCTTAGCTTCTTTTCCTGGCAAGATTGGATCTTTGCTCCATTCTGGTGTTGTACATCCGCAAGAAGGTTTTACTTCGCTGATGATAAGAGGTTTGTCTCCTGTATTTTTAACTGTAAAAAATCTGTGACCGTCTGATCCAGCTTTTACATTTCCGTAGTCAAAAGTTGTTTTGTCAAATGAGATTGTTTGTGCAGATGCAAAAGCCAAAGCTCCTGTCATAAATAATCCTGCAAGAATCTTTTTCATATTTTTTTCGTTTTAATTAAATTTTAAAGAACAAAGTTATAAATAATTTGAATATGTGATGTTAATTTTTTCACATTATCTTATTTTTGCAACTTATAAGCCAAAAATAACTTACGACATGCAGATCGCTGACAAATATAGCCCACAAGAAACTGAACAAAAATGGTACGACTTCTGGTTAGAAAACAAATATTTCCATTCCATACCAGATGATAGACCACCTTACACGATTGTAATTCCACCACCAAACGTGACGGGAATCCTTCACATGGGACACATGTTGAACAATACAATTCAGGATGTTTTGGTCAGAAGAGCTAGAATGCAAGGTTTCAATGCTTGTTGGGTTCCTGGTACGGATCACGCATCTATCGCAACAGAAGCGAAAGTGGTGGCGAAGTTGAAAGCAGAAGGCATCAGCAAAAAAGATATTACCAGAGAAGAATTCCTGAAGCACGCTTGGGAATGGAAAGAGAAATACGGCGGAACCATCCTTGAACAATTGAAAAAATTGGGTTGTTCTTGCGATTGGGACAGAACGAGATTTACAATGGAGGAGAATCTTTCCAAATCAGTAATCAAGGTTTTTGTTGATCTTTATAATAAAGGACTGATCTACAGAGGTTACAAAGTGGTGAACTGGGATCCGGAAGCCCAAACCAATATTTCTGATGAGGAAGTGATCTTCAAAGAGCAAAACGGAAAATTATTTTACCTTAAATATAAAATCGAAGGAACAGAGGATTTCTTAACTGTTGCAACGACACGTCCAGAAACTATTTTTGGCGATGTTGCCGTTTGCGTCAATCCAAATGACGAGAGATATTCTCATTTGAAAGGTAAAAACGTGATTGTTCCAATCGTTGGTAGAGTTGTTCCTATCATCGAGGACGATTATGTTGATATAGAATTCGGGACTGGAGCGTTGAAAATCACGCCGGCTCACGACATCAATGACTACGAAATAGGACAAAGACACGGGTTACCAATCATTGATTCTATGGATAATGATGCAGTTCTCAACGAACACGGAATGCATTACCAAGGTCAAGGTAGATTTACCGTTAGAAAAGAAATTGCTAAAGAATTAGAGAAAAATGACCTTCTTCTGAAAGCGGAAGATTATGTGAATAAAGTTGGAACTTCTGAAAGAACTGGCGCCGTGATCGAACCAAAAATTTCTGTTCAATGGTTCCTGAAAATGTCAGAAATGGCAAAACCAGCTTTGGATGTTGTGATGGATGATAAAATCAAATTCCATCCTGAGAAATTCAAAAATACCTATCGCCATTGGATGGAGAATGTTCACGATTGGAACATTTCGCGTCAGCTTTGGTGGGGACAACAGATTCCGGCGTTCTACTATGGAACGGGCGAAAATGAATTTGTTGTCGCTGAAAATATTGAAGATGCCGTAAAATTAGCTCAAGAAAAAACTTCTAACGCCCAACTTCAAGCTTCCGACCTGAAACAAGACGAAGATGCGCTTGATACTTGGTTCTCCTCTTGGTTGTGGCCAATGTCCGTTTTCGAAGGGATTTTGGATCCGGAAAATAAAGACATCAATTATTATTATCCAACTGCAGATTTGGTTACAGGCCCGGATATTATTTTCTTCTGGGTTGCCAGAATGATTATGGCTGGACTAGAATTCAGACAAGAAGTTCCTTTTAAAAACGTTTATTTTACAGGAATTGTAAGAGATAAGCAAAGAAGAAAAATGTCCAAGCAACTTGGAAACTCTCCAGATCCAATTGACTTGATTGAGAAATATGGTGCAGACGGCGTTCGTGTAGGGAGTTTGCTAAGTTCCGCGGCAGGAAATGATCTTTTGTTTGATGAAGATTTGATGTTGCAAGGAAGAAATTTTGCCACTAAGATCTGGAATGCTTACAAATTGATTCAAGGCTGGAAACGCGACGAATCTATCAAAGCGCAAAACCACGACCTTCAAACTATCGAATGGTTTGGCGAACAATTGAACAAAACGGTTGGCGATATCGAAGATCAATTCTCAAAATTCAGGATTTCTGATGGATTGCATTTGGTTTATAAATTGATTTGGGACGATTTCTGTTCTTGGTATTTGGAAGCGGTGAAACCGAATTTCGGCGAAGCAATCAGCGAAGATGTTTATCAAAAAACGATTGCTTATTTTGAGGAATTGATGAAGCTTTTACATCCATTTATGCCTTTCTTGTCAGAGGAACTTTGGCAGTCGATTTCGGATAGAAAGATTGATGAGGCTTTAATCATCACGCAACAGAAAAAATCTGAAAGTTATAACGAACAAACCATCAAAGATTTTGATTTTGCTAAAGAAGTGATCTCTGGCGTTAGAAATTACAGACAGTCAAAAGGAATTTCGCCAAGAGAATCTGTAGAAGTTTTCACAAATGCAACGGAACTGAAAGATGCTGAGGTGATTCAGAAATTGTCAAATATTTCAGGAATTAATTTTGGTCAGAAGACCGATAAACCTAGTTTCACATTCTTGGTTGGTTCTAATGAATTTTCAATTCCGTTAAGCGAAAATCTTGATTTGGGAGAAGAAAAAATCAAAACTGAAGAAGAAATCAAATATCTGAAAGGCTTCTTGATTTCAGTTGATAAAAAATTGTCCAATGAGAAATTCGTAGCCAACGCAAAACCTGAAGTTGTAGAAATCGAACGCAAAAAACAAAAAGACGCTCAGGATAAAATTGTTCTTTTAGAAGAAAAACTGAAAAGCCTTTAATTGTACTAATAGATTTTAAAACATCATAAAAAACTTCGGACATCAGACTTCTGACTTCCGACCAAGAATATGACTCACATCGAAAATATAAAAAAACTATTCTCCAAAAATTTTGTAGAAAACCCGCTTTTGGAAACGTATGAAGCTGGAGAAATTCACATTTCTTCAGGTTTCATCGTAGCCAGCGATCCTTTGATTTCACCAGATCACTCGGCTTTCACACAAGAGTTTCCGAAAGGTGATTTCCCAGTTCATATTTACAAGGAAACAGAATCAAATTGCGTGGCTTACGCAGAGATTGTTTTTGATAAGAATCAAATTGCAGAGAACTGGAAACTGGCTTTGTCCGATGGTCAGAATTTGAAAGATCTGAAAAACGAAGAAATCTACGGTTATCTCGTAGAATCCGGAATGGGAAGCTTTATGGACAAAGAGGCTCAGAACGCATTGAACCAATTGGAAAAAGAATTATTTAATCAAAAAGGCGATCTTTTTATGGGAATCTACGAAGAGTTTTTCCATTCGCATTTCTTTAATGAAAATGGCGCGATTGATCAATTCTCAATATTGAAACCATACGAAGATAAAAAAGAAAACATCGTCGCTTTTGAGACAGGTTATGGCGAAGGTTTCTATGCAACGTATATTGGTTATTCTAAAGATAATCAAGTAGTTAAATTAATTTCTGAATTTATAGAAATTGGTATGGATTAATTGATTACTTTAGCTTCAAATGAAATCGCAATTAGCGATTCCATTTGACTCTTAATATTATCAAGATCACCAATGAAACTGAGTAATGCAAAACCGCAAATTGTAGTTGTAGGAAGTTCTTCTATAGATTTGATTATGAAGACTTCCAAAATCCCAACCGCAAACAACACTGTCTTAGCCACAAATTTATCAAGTTATTTGGGCGGAAAAGGAGCGAATCAAGCTATTGCAACTTCCCGTTTGGGCGCACATACGTCACTCGTGAGTTGCGTGGGAATGGATCCTTACGGACAACAGGTTTTGAGAAATCTGGATGATGAGGAAGTGAACGTGGCCTACGTTTTCGAAGATGAGGACGAAGCAACTGGAACGGCTTATGTGACAGCTTCCGATGAAGGAAATGCCATCACAGTGGTTCCTGCAGCCAATTACAATTTATCACCAAAAAACATAGACGAAGCCGAAAAATATTTGGCAACCGCAGAATTGATTCTGACTCAGATGGAAATTCCTGCAAATACTGTAGAATATCTTTTCAGAAAAGCCAAAAAACTTAATAAGAAAATTGGGATTTACGCCGCTCCGGCGAGCAGACTTTCTGATGAAGTGATAGATTATGCAACTTTCATCGTCGCAAAAAGTACAGATCTGGAAATCATCTTTGGCGAGGGCAATCACGAGGATATTATGAAGCATCTTCCAAACAAATTATTCGTGAGAGATGGCGCGAACAGCACAAGTTATTTTGACGGTTCCGAAATGAAATATTTCCGAAAAAACCCTAGCACAGAAGCGCACAGTATGGGAT
>RCUH01001658.1_pt1 | contig 15668 bp, 10 predicted proteins | sample 2166191 | NCBI WGS metagenome assembly RCUH01 (sample SAMN09932848, study PRJNA488358) | compost metagenome | feature: garden; material: soil; isolation source: compost soil in an enriched community after 214 h of incubation | place: Germany: Experimental Botanical Garden Goettingen | collected...
TATTTATTATTATAATAGAGCACTGCAAATTAGATATGGATTGCCACAAAATAAAGTAGATCTCGAAACTAAAACTTTCTATGCAGCTCCTTTTATCGCAGAAGGTTCGTCAGCAGGAACTCCTGTCTTTTTTGATGTCGAAAAACATCGTTTTCTGCGTTATAGTACTTCAAAAGGAATTTGTTCGGCAATGCCTCCGGTTACAGCTTCTGCAACAGTATTAGATTGGAATAATACAAACTGTGAGCTGGTTTATATGACCACATCAAATTTCAATTTGAACGAAAGCTTTGTCGTATTAAAGAATATTTCAACAGGTAAATTCTATCTGCTTCGTTTTAATTCAAGTACGGTACAAACCTATTATAAAGAAATGCTGAATGCTCCAGATTTAGATAAAGCAACAAAATTTGCCGTAAGTCCAGACGCTGGATATTTATTTTATACGGTTGGCAACAAAGTTTATGAATATGATAGTGGGACGCAATCTGCAAAATTAATGTTAGATAAAGGCAGCGAAGAAATTACTTATCTAGGTTTCAGCAAAAGAGGGAAAAAAGAGATTATCAGTAAATTAATTGTCGGTTCGTACAGTACAACTGGAAAGTTAGAATTGTACACCGTGCCGCCTGTAAACGGAAATTTAATTTTGGAAAACAGTTATTCAGGATTATGCAAAATTGTTGATGTTACATATCGCGTGAGATAATTATAAAACCTAAAAATCAAACCGAATGAAGAATAAATCTCATTCTTCATTCGGTTTCTAAATAACCACATTTTATGAAACGTTTTTTTAAAATCGCAAGCGCAGTTTTGCTGCTTGCCTGTCCGTCTATTGCCTTAAAAGCACAAGAACAATCAACTCAAGAAAGTTGGGAACAAGCCAAAAAACAAGCGCAAACAGAGAAGAAATTAATCTTTGTCGATTTGTATTTCACAGGCTGTATGCCATGCGCACAAATGGACAAAGAAGTATTTCCTGATCCAAAAGTTGCAGCAGTTTTAAATGCCGATTTTGTGACTTTCAAATCGGATATTTTAAAGGAAGAAATTGGTAAAAAGTTATGCATGAAATACGGCGTTACCGGATTTCCAACTTTTCTTTTCATGAGTGCAGACGGAAAAGTAATTGATATTGCTGGCGGTTTTCAAAATGTAGAGCAATTTACTGCCCTGCTTCAAAATGCGAAAGAAGCGGCTAAAAAAGGAATCTTCAAAAAGTATAGTCCAGATATTCAAGAAAAAGAGTATCCTGATTTTTATAAACAAGCGTATCTAGACGGAAAAAGAAACGTGCCATTTGAGGTTATCGATACTTATTTGAAATCTGCAACTGCTTCTGAAGAAATTTCTTTTGTAATCATTACTGGATTAAGAGTAGGGAAACAATATGACGATCCATTTCTTTTTGCGAGTAAAAAATTAGCGGCAGATTACGGAAGATGGAGCGTTAACAGCCATGTATTTACCATATTACAACGCAAGAAAAAAGAGTTTGAGAAAAAGAATGATTTGAAAGGATTTACAGCATTAGTAAATGATTCAAAAGAACTGTACACGCCAGAAGAATTTACAAAATATTCAGGTATTTTATTGAAAGATTTCGGAGTAGAAAAAGTGGTAGTGAAACCAAATACGGCACAAAAGTAAACCGAAATGAAAAAGATAATCCTGCTTTTAATATTGATTTTTGGCTGTAAAATTTATGCTCAAAATAGCATTCAGAAATCTATTAAAACTTTCGAAAAAGCTTTTCAGAATAAAAGTTATAATGAAATTAAAGATCTTCTGGCGCCGCAGTTTACAGTGGGCGTTGGAGATTCTTCTTCAAACGAATTTTATCTGAATGGTATTTTTAAAGCATTTCCGGCTTTAGATTCAATTCAGATTGGAAAATCTGTGGCGATTAAAAATGAAACTTTTGTTTTGGTAGATTTTTGCTTTAATGGAAAAGAAAAAAAGCCGTCTCAAATTGTTTTCAACTCAGAAAATAAAATGCTGTACGTGACTTTTTTTGATTCTTTGTACAAAGTTGACAGACACGCGCAAGTAAAAGAAGTAGCAAGCCTTCCGTTTGAAATTATCGAAAACGGAATCGCCATTAAAATAAAACTAAACAAAGCCGATCGTGAGTTTTTAATGCTCTTTGATACGGGCGCCGACGGAATGGCGCTCAATCCAGACAGTGCCTACAAAGCGGGAGTTGTGGTTACCAAAAGTAAATCGGCATCTGTAGTTGGCGGAAGCCAGCAAGTGCAATATTCGGCAGATAACACCATTTATATTGGCGATCAGGTTCTGAAAAATCAAGGCTTGGTTATTTTTCCAAAACATGGCGTTTACGACGGATTGTTTGGTGCAAATCTGCTTCGCAATTTTATTACTTCTGTCAATTTTGATACCATGACAATTGACTTGTACAATTTCGGAAATTTTAAGTATTGGGGAAAAGCAAAACCATTTGTTTTTGATTATAAATCGGGACTTCCGGTAGTAAAAATGAATCTGACTTTTGAAGATAAAAAAACAGTCGAAGGCAGTTTCACTTTTGATACTGGAGCAGGTTATGATTTAATTGCTTACGGACCTTTCAATCATAAAAATAATCTTGAAGCAAGTCTAAAAACTGAATATACGTCTGTGAATTATAGTCTTGGAAAGCAAACTAAAATTGTAGGAGGAGCCATTCCAAATGTTGCCATAAACGGAAATAATTTTTCAAACGTAACAATTGCTTTGCAGGAATATGACGAAGCCAATAAAAACTGGGCTTTTGCCGATGGTTCTCTCGGAATTGATTTGATCAGACGATTCAATTTTACAATCAATTTATTAGATAAAACCGTTTATCTCGAACCAAACAAGAATTTCAAAAAAGCATCTTCATTTTATTTAAGCGGACTCATTTTGGATTTTGACCAAAACCAGAATCTTTTGGTAAAGAGAATCATAGATCAGGAGAATGAAGATTTGAAGAAAGTGAAAGAAGGAGCCAAAGTCACACAAATCAATGATTTTGAAACCAAAGATTTATTGAATCCTGAAAATCTTAAAAAGCTGAAAGAAAGTAAAGAAAGCAAAGATTTTATTATAGAACAAGGCGATCAATCTATGAGAATTTCAATTTAAAACGATCAACCAAAAAACAAAGAAACAATGAAAAAACACATTTTTTATTTCATTTTGACCTTCATCACGGTTCAAATGAGTTTTGCTGCAAACCTTTCAGAATATGCAGTAATTAGAGGAACAATTTCAATTCCAGATTTCAAAGCAAAAGAAGTTACACTTTACAATGTTGAAGATGGAAAGCCAGCCGTTGCTACTACCGCAAAAGTTAATTCGCTGGGGGAATTCGGCTTTATGACACCAGTTTCAGCTGCTGGCTTTTATTATGTTGATTATGGGCAGTTTAAAAGCAGAAACCAATTAATTCGTTTGTATTTAGAACCTAAACTAGATATCAATCTTGTGGTTAATAAAACGAATTATGTTTTGAGCGGAAAGAACATAGGACAAAATGCTTTGGTACAAAAAGCAAATGAAATCTATAACGAGTTTGCACCATTTGCTCGTCTTGGTGAAAATGTATCGTATGTAGAATTTTATCCTTTTATTGATAAAGGCGTTGCAAAAGCGGAAGAGTTTTCAAAAACGATTAAAACCAAAGATGCCGCATTCAATAAATTATTAAAATTAGCTGTTGCAACAGATGTAGAAGAATTGTCGTATACTTTTTTCAGAATGCCAAGAACTGCATTCCCAGACAAAGACGATCGTCCAGCAATAATTAAAACATGGCAGGCTGATAAGAAATTTACAGATCCAGATTTGTTAAAATTACAAAATGGAGTTTCTTTGATGACGAATTATTTTTTCTATGTAAGCGTTAATAGCGGTGCAACACCAAAACGCATAGATTTAACAGAATCGATTACGCATATTACAGATCCAGCTTTAAAAGATGCATATCTTCGTGAAGAAGTTGCCACTTCAAGAATGAAAATTGAAGAATACGAAAAAATAGCGCCAAGCATTAAACCTTTCATGATTTCTGATGCAAGCAAAGCATTTTTATTAGAATATGAAAAAGTATTGCATAAAAACGTAGGTCAGAAAGGACTAAATTTTACGTACAACGACATAAACAATAAACCAGTATCGTTTTCAGATTTTAAAGGTAAATTTGTGTACATCGATTTATGGGCAACTTGGTGCGGACCTTGTAAAGCAGAGATTCCTCACATGAAAAAAATCGAAGAAGATTATCATGGGAAAAATATTGTTTTTGTAAGTCTTTCGTTAGATAAACCAAAAGATGCTCAAAAATGGAAAGATTATGTTACCAAAGAGCAGTTAAAAGGAATTCAGTTAATGGCAGATAAAGATTTTAGTTCTGATGTTGCTAAAAACTACGATGTAAATGCGATTCCGAGATTTTTATTGTTTGATACAAAAGGAAATATTATCAATGCAGATGCGCTTCGTCCTTCAAATCCAGAATTAAGAGTGCAGTTGGATAAATTATTGAAAGGTTAATTAATAGCTTTATGAAATACAGCAAAAAAATAGCAGTTTTACTGCTTTTTATCGGAAGTTTCACTTTCGCGCAAGCGCAAAACTTTAAATCAAGTGACCCGATTGCAGTCAACCAAAAAATTAAAAAAGGAGTGCTGCCAAACGGAATGACGTATTATATTTATCCGACAGATGTAAATAAAAATACAGCAAGTTATTATATCATTCAGAACGTTGGTTCGATTTTAGAAAATGACCAGCAGAAAGGTTTGGCGCATTTCTTGGAACACATGGCGTTTAATGGAACCAAACATTTTGAAGGAAAAGGAATCTTGAATACGCTTCAAAAACAAGGTGCTGTTTTCGGGAGAAATATCAACGCATACACAAGTACAGATGAAACCGTTTACAATTTAGACAATATTCCGTCAAAAGATGGAGGAGTAGTCGATACTTGTTTATTGGTTTTGCACGATTGGTCTAATTTTTTATCTCTAACGAATGAAGAAATTGATGCCGAACGCGGTGTAATTACCGAAGAATGGCGTACGAGACAAAATGCAAGAGCGAGAATTTACAATCAGCTGGCGCCGTATTATTACAACAATTCGCTGTATGCAGACCGCATGCCGATTGGCGATATGGAAATCGTTAAAAACTTTAAATATCAGGTTTTAAAAGATTTTTATAAAGACTGGTATCGTCCAGATTTGCAGGCAATCGCAATTGTGGGAGATATCAATGCAGACGAAATTGAAGCAAAAATCAAAAAACTTTTTGCTGATATTCCAACGCCGCAAAATCCTAAAAAGCGTTTTGAAATTGCAATTCCAGAAAGAGTAGAACCAACTTTTAAATTGGCTTTAGATAAAGAAATTTCGGCTTCAAATATCAGTTATATGATTCGTCATACGGCTGAAAAACCTACAGAAACTTATGCTGATTTAGAAAAATCTACTCAAAGAGGCATTGCTTTTTCTATTTTGAATAATCGTTTGGCAGAAATGGCTCAGAAACAAGAATGTCCATTTAAAAGTGCATCAATCGGATATCAAAACTATACTCGTTTGAATGATATTTGGATTTTGAGTGTTGCTCCAAAACCAGAAAAGCAAGCCGAAGCTTTTGCAATGGTAATGAACGAATGGGTTAGAGCTTACAAATTTGGTTTTTCTAAAGGAGAAATTGAAAGAGCTGTTGCAGAAAATATTTCAGGTTATGAAAATTACTTAGAAAAACTAAATGAGATTTCGCATAAGGATGTTATCGGAATGGTAAAAGATGATTATCTAGATCATGAAGTTATTGCCGATCCTAAAGCAGAATTTGAAATGATAAAAAGCATTTTGAAGAATGTTGGTACCAAAATTCTTCAAGAGCAAATCAGTAAATTATATACAGCTCAAAACCGTGTGGTAACGGTTACGGGCGTAGAAAACGAAAATAACTTAACACAAGAAAAAGCTTTTGATATTATTCAGAAAGCCGAAAACGATGCATCGTTACAACCTTATGTGGATACTTTTGAAGGGAAAACTCTTTTAGGAAATCTGAAAATTAATTTAGGAAAAATTGTTTCTGAGAAAAAAGAAACTGCAATCGATGCGACAACTTTTGTGTTAAGTAACGGCGTAAAAGTGCATTATAAATTTGCTGATAAAAACAAGAAGCAAGTAGATCTGAAAGCGGAAAGTTTTGGAGGATCTTCTTTGTATGAACCTCAAGATTTACCATCAGTTGGTCGCGCAACCGAATTAGCACTAATGTCTGGGGTGGGTGAGTTGTCAAATGTTGATTTGACAAAAGTTTTAAAGGGAAAAATTGCTGGCTCTTCTGTAGATGTAGGCTCGTTGAAAGAGACAGTTACAGCATGGGCAAATGCAAAAGATATCGAAACGATGATGCAATTGGTTCATTTACGTTTTGTGCAACCAAGATTTGATAATCAGATGTATGCGCTTATGAAGCAAAGATTAGAAAATTCGCTTAAAAACAGAGCCAATGATATCAATGCAAAAATGGGAGACAGTTTAATGGATGTGGTTTACGGGAAAAACAACCCAAGAATACAGCCATTGAATCAAAAATATATCGACGGTTTATCTTTTGATAAAATGAAAGCTTTTTATCAGGATCGTTTTGCAGATGTTTCAAACTTCGAATTTTATATTGTTGGAGATGTTACGCCAGAAGTTTTAAAACCTTTGTTAGAAAAATATATTGCGAGTATAAACGGAATTAAACGTAAAGAAAAATTTAAAACGGACATTCCGAAATGGACATCAAATAAAATCGACAGAGATGTTTTCATTAAAATGGAAACTCCAAAAAGTTCTGTTCGAATTGCCTTTTTAAAAGATGTTGCTTTTTCTCAAAGAAACAGAATCTTGGTTTCGTATTTAAGCGATGTGCTGACTTTGCGTTATACTGAAAGTCTTCGCGAAAAAGAAGGTGGAACTTATGGCGCGCAAGTAAAAGGAAGTATGGATAAACTTCCAATTTCGAAAGCAAACCTTCAAATTAATTTTGATTGTGATGCGGATAAAGTAGAGCATTTACTGCCAATTGTATACCAGGAAATTGATAAAATCAAGAAAGGAGAAATTGCTGCCGAAGACATTGAGAAAACTAGAACAAACTATTTAAAATCAAGAGAAGACAGCAAAAACTTCAACAGTTATAGTATGAACTTGATTTATAATTATTTTGAAAATGCTTACGATATGAATGATCCTAAAAATTATGTTGATATTGTAAAAAGCATAACGGCCAAAGACATTCAGGAATTTGCTAATTCATTTTTAGATAAAGCTGATTCTATGGAAGTCGTTTTCAAACCATTAAAATAATCTGACCCTTTTATTTACTAGAGTTTAATTTGTATTTCCCTATTAAATAGTTATTTTGAATTAGTAAGCAATTTAGTTTGTATAGCGGATTACCTAGAGGGTTGTTTTTTGCTATTCAACCCTCTTTTTAAAGATTTTTACCCATGAAAAAGAATATTTTTTTACTGGGCTTTTTCCTGCTGTTTTCCATATTCGTAAAGGCTCAGATATACAATCCCATAAAATGGAAAACCAGTGTCGAGAAAATTTCTGATACTGAATATGAATTGCAGGCAAAAGCCATTATAGAATCGGGCTGGCATTTATACAGTCAGGAAGTTGCAGACGGAGGGCCGATTCCAACGCATTTTAATTTTAAAAAAAGCGCAGATTTTCAGTTAACGGATGCTGTAAAAGAAGAAAAAGGGAAAACAGTTAACGATCCTGTTTTTAAAATGCAGATTAAGTTTTTTGAAAAAGAAACCACTTTTAGACAGCGCGTTAAAATACTTTCGTCCAAACCATTCAAAATCAATGCTGAGGTTGAATTTATGGTTTGTAATGATGAAAACTGTCTTCCGCCAAGTTCAGACGAATTGGAGTTTGCCGTTAGCCCTTCCGCGAAAGCGAAAACTTTAATAGACGCCGCAGTAAAAGAAGAAATTAAAACAGAAGCGATAGATTCTTCGGTTACCGAAATAAAAGAAAAAACAGCAGAAATTGTTTCTGCAGAAATTGTAAAAACACCTCAGAAAGAAATCAAAAAAAATGAACCAAAAGCAGAATCTAGAAGTTTATTGACTATTTTTTTATTGTCGTTTTTCTCTGGATTTGCAGCCTTGCTAACGCCTTGCGTTTTCCCGATGATTCCGATGACGGTGAGTTTTTTTACCAAACAAAGCAAAACCAAATCGCAGGGAATTAGAAAAGCCGTTTTTTACGGAATCGCCATTATTGCCATTTATATCTTTTTGGGAGCTGTTGTAACTTGGGCTTTTGGAGCAGATTCGCTAAATGCGCTTTCTACAAATGTCTGGTTCAATCTTGTGTTTTTTGTGCTTTTAATGATTTTTGCGTTTTCGTTTTTGGGCGCATTCGAAATTATGCTGCCAAATGCATGGGCAAACAAAGTCGATTTGCAGGCAGATAGAGGCGGAATCGTAGGCATATTGTTTATGGCTTTGGCTTTAGCAATTGTGTCCTTTTCTTGTACGGGGCCAATAGTAGGAACTTTGTTGGTCGAAGCCGCTTCGCGAGGCGGAATTGCACCTTTTGTCGGAATGTTTGGTTTTTCTCTAGCTTTGGCTTTGCCATTTACATTATTTGCCGCTTTTCCGGGCTGGCTGAATTCGCTTCCAAAATCGGGGGGATGGTTAAATTCTGTAAAAGTATTTTTAGGATTTTTGGAAATGGCTCTGGCTTTCAAATTCCTTTCTAATGCCGATTTGGTTCTGCAATTGCATTGGCTGGAAAGAGAAACTTTTCTAGCAATTTGGATTGCCATTTTTGGAACGCTGGCTTTTTATTTGTTTGGAAAAATTCAGTTGCCGCATGATAGTCCAGTTTCAAACATAAGTGTTGGAAGATTAGGATTAGGCGTTTTGGTTTTGGCTTTTACGATTTATCTAATTCCAGGTATTTGGGGAGCGCCACTTAAAATGATTAGTGGTTTTCCGCCGCCAATGCATTACAGCGAAATTCCGAATGGATTAAATAATTCAAACTCAAAAGAAATAACACAAAACCTTCCAGAAGGAGCAGAGCTTGGACCTCATAATATCATGGCTTTTACCGATTATGATTTGGGAATGCAATATGCCAAAAAGATAGGAAAACCTGTTATGATTGACTTTACAGGTCATGCCTGTGTCAACTGCCGTAAAATGGAAGATAATGTCTGGTCGGACGAAAAGGTTCAGAAAATATTAAAAGGCGATTTGGTTTTAATTTCACTTTATGTAGATGACAAAAGAGAACTTATGCCAGAAGAACAAATTACGTCTCAATTGACAGGGAAAAAACTAAAATATATTGGTCAGAAATGGAGCGAATTTCAAACACTGACTTACAAAACCAATGCGCAACCATTTTATGTTTTGGTTGATCATGACGGAGAAGCACTCAACGAAACTTCGGCTTACAACCCAGATATCGAAGAATATTTGAACTGGCTTAAAAAAGGGGTTTCTAATTTTGAGAAAAGCTAAAGTTCAGGATTTGTACTTTATTTATAATTATGTTGTTAATCAAAAAGGGAATAGTTTACGGGCTATTCCCTTTTTTGTCCTAAGAATATTAAGAAAGCACTGTGTCAGGCAGAACACTAGTTTTTTGTGTAAAATTTAAAGTTAATTGATCCAAATGCCCAAAGAAAAAAGTATCTAAAACTTCCTGAAAAACAGGATGCGCATTTTCTACCTGGACAAATAAGCTCATAGAAGAATGCAGTTTTCTTGCGCCAAGTTCTCCTAAAATACCTTCAGCAGATTTTTTCTTAAATGCGAGCAGAAGCTTCGAAATCTCAATTAAATGTTTTGACAAAATCGGATGATTTAAAAATTCAGTTGCTTCTTTAAGATCAGCAACGGCATAATAATCAGAAAGAGCACTTTTACCAAGTCCTTTGATCTGCGGAAAAATAAACCACATCCAATGTGTTTCTTTTTTACCTCTTTTTATTTCAGATAATGCGGTCAGATAAAGTTTATTTTGCGCATCTAAAAATCGGGTCAAATCATTTTTTGGGTAAGTCATCTCTTGATTCTGTATTAAATGGTTTGTAAATCTAATTTGTTTAATCGGTAACACAGGTAATATATTTTTTTAAAGAATTGTATCAAATTTTCGAATACCAAAATTATGATGCCTGTAGCCTTCTGAATTATAGAATTGCAATTGACCGTTATATAATTCCGATAACCCTGTAAGAATGCCTTGTTAATATAATTTTAAAGTTTTGAATCATTCTAAATTCTAATGTTATTTTAATGTTCTGCAAAAAAAATGGCTCTAACTTGCGCGCTCACAAAAATTACAGTAAACGCCTTAAATCATTGAGATTTTGATTCAAAACGATGTGATTTAATTAAACTTTCAGCCTTTTTAGAGTATGTTGAACAAAATTAAAAATAGCTTTTTATGCAAATGCCTTCAGGCGTTACTAGTCGGCTATTTTCTAATCAGCAGTTTAAATATTTCTAATAGCGTTGGGAGAATGTTAAGCGATAATGCAGAAACTTATACCGTAAAAGGCATTACCTGCAACTTCTTGAAAAAAATCTTTAAATGTGACGGAATCCCAGAAGAACTGGATGACTATAAAACAAAAGATACAAAAACGGCTAAATTGGCAAAAGGAATTCCTTTAATGGAATATTTGGTTTCATCAGAATCACTAATGCCTAATTTTTATTTTTTAATAGAATCTGAAGGGAAAAAGTATATTGATAATACAATTTTCTCATTTGGTTTTCATGGTAAAATAGATATACCGCCTCCTCGGCTGAATTCATAAATACTTGTTCTTTAAGGATTAGGATGAAAATCTTAATCCATTAATGCGGTTTTTGCCGTATATTTATTCTATGTAATAATCTTGTATTTATACTTAAATTCATGACACCATTCAAACGATTTTACAACTTATTGCAGCTAGATAAGCGCGATGTGTATCAAATTATCTTCTATGCTGCGTTTGCAGGGTTAGTAAATCTTTCTCTGCCTTTGGGAATCCAAGCCATTATTAATTTTATTCAAAGCGGACAGCTGAGCGTCTCGTGGATCGTTCTCGTGATTCTGGTTACGGTTGGAGTAGGTTTTGGAGGAGTGCTGAACATCCTTCAGCTGCGTATTGTAGAAAATCTACAGCAGCGAATTTTTGTTCGATCTTCTTTTGAATTTGCTTACAGGATGCCCTTAATTAAATTTAAAGAAATGTACTCAGAGTACGCTCCAGAAAAAGCAAATCGATTTTTTGATACTTTGATGGTGCAGAAAGGAACGGCTAAACTTTTGTTAGATTTCTGTACAGCTTTCCTTCAGGTGGGTCTGGGAATCATCTTATTGGTGCTTTACCATTCTTTCTTTATGGTAATCGGACTCCTTTTTATCGTCATATTATATGTCATTTTTAAATTTTCGTACAGAGACGGTTTAGAAACCAGTTTGAACGAATCGAAGTTTAAATATAAAGTGGCAGCATGGCTTCAAGAAATTGCCCGCAATAGAGAAAGCTTCCGCAGAAAAGGTGCTTTTGAATATGCTTTGCAAAGAAATGATGGTTATGTAACCAACTACGTCAATTACCGCGAAAAACACTTTCAGGTAATGAAAAAACAATACATTCAGCTTACTATTTTTAAGGTAATTGTTACTGCTGCCTTATTATCGATCGGTGGTTTTCTGGTAATTCACCACCAAATGAACATAGGGCAGTTCGTAGCAGCTGAAATTGTAATTGTATTGTTAATCAACTCGGTAGAAAAAATTATCTTCGGATTGGAATCTTTCTACGACGTATTGACTTCTGTCGAAAAAATTGGTCAGGTGACCGATATGGAGATTTCTTGCATTCCTGAGACTTCGGATAAAACAGAAAAAGGAATTAATATTGAGACAGAAAGCATCAGTTACAATTATCCAGGACATAGCAAAAAATCGCTTAAGAATATCAATTTGAAAATCTCTCAAGGAGAAAAAATTATTCTTACCGGAACAAATGGTGCTGGAAAAAGTACTTTACTGCGATTGCTTTCAGGCGTTTTAGAACCAGAAAGCGGTGCAATGTATGTGACTGATAATTATATGAATCGTCTTAACGAAGATACCTATAGGGCACAAGCAGGAACATATTTGCAAGGAGATACACTTTTTGCAGGAACAATTCGTGAGAATATTGTTTTTGGAAATGAAAAGCTAAATAGTGATGATTTAAAATGGGCTTTAGATAATGTTGGACTAACGCCGTACATTAAAACTTTTGAGAACGGACTGGAGAATCAAATCCATCCCGGCGGTCGTGAACTTTCTGCTTCTGATGTTCAAAAGATTCTTTTGGCAAGAAGTATTGTAGGGAAACCAAATATCTTATTCTTAGAAGATCCAGTTGATAAAATGGATGAAATTACTTCGAGTAAAATTGTTGATTTTTTACTTTCGGAAGAAAACGACTGGACGGTTATTGTAACTTCTAAAAATGATGTCTGGAAAAGCAAATGCAGTCGTATGATTACGATTGATGACGGAAAAATTATTAACGACATAAAGCTTTAATCATGCTCAACCTATCTAAAGATAACAACGTACTTATAACGCCGGGCAAATACAAATCGATTACAAGCGTTGCCCGAAGACCTCATTACGAAATTTTAAACAAAGTCATAATTGGATTTTTGCTTTTTGGTGTTGCTTGTCTTTTCTTGCCTTGGACACAGAATATTTCGGGAACAGGTTCTGTTACCACTTTAAAACCAGATCAAAGACCGCAAACAGTACATAATGCCATTGCTGGACGAATTGAAAAATGGTTTGTAAAAGAAGGAGATTATGTAAAAAAAGGAGATACGATACTTTTTATTTCAGAGATTAAAGAAGATTATCTGGATCCAAATTTAGTGGACAATACCAAACAACAGGTAGATGCTAAAAAAATGGCCGCAGAATCGTACAGTGATAAAGTAAATTCTCTTGATGTTCAGGCGCAGTCTTTAAATACAGAAAGACAATTAAAACTGCAGCAGGCGCAAAACAAAATTCGTCAGTCACAGCTTAAAATAAAAAGTGACAGTATGGATTTGGTTGCGGTAAAAACCCAGTTGCGAATTGCAAAAACGCAATTTGACCGTTCGACTGCTTTAAACAAAGAAGGATTAAAACCGCTTACCGATGTCGAGCAGAAAAGATTAAAACTGCAAGAATCAGAAGCGTATGTAATTACGCAGGAAAATAAATTATTGAGCAGTAAAAACGAATTGATAAATGCCAGAGTAGAAATCAATAGAATAACTGCTGAATATGCTGAAAAAATATCAAAATCGAGAAGCGATAAATTTACCGCTTTAAGCACGCAATACGATACAGAAGCTCAGGTAAATAAATTGGAAAACCAATATACCAATTATAGACTTAGAAATGGTCTGTACTACATTACAGCACCACAAAGCGGTTATGTAAACCGTGCTTTATTGGCTGGTCTTGGTGAAACAATTAAAGAAGGAACTCCTGTTGTAAGCATCATGCCGTCTAAATATGATATTGCGGTAGAAACGTATGTAGATCCAATCGATTTGCCGCTGGTACATAAAGGAGCAAAAGTTCGTGTTTGGTTTGACGGTTGGCCTAGAATCGTATTTTCTGGATGGCCTGGATTGTCTTATGGAACTTATGGAGGAAAAGTTGTAGCGATAGAAAACTTCATCAGTCCAAACGGAAAATACAGAATTTTGGTTTCGCCAGATGGAGAAGATCGTCACTGGCCAAAAGAACTCAGTATTGGCGCTGGTGCACAAAGTATTGCATTGTTAGAAACCGTTTCGGTTTGGTATGAGATTTGGCGAAATTTAAATGGTTTTCCGCCAAACTATTATAATTCAGGAGAAAAAGAAGAAAAAGGAAAGGAGAAAAAGTAAAATGAGAAATCTTGTAAAATTGTTTTCTTTCTTATTTCTATTGAGTTTTTCTAAACTGCAGAGTCAGAATTTTAATCAAGAGGAACTTACTTTTATCGAGTATTTGGGATATGTAAAAAAATACCATCCTTTGGTAAAACAAGCTAATCTTGAAGTGACAAATGCTCAAGCAAAATTGATGCTGGCTCGAGGCGGATTTGACCCAAAAATTGAAGTAGATTATAATAAGAAAGAATTTAAAGGCACAGAATATTATTCGTTATTAAACAGCAGTTTCAAAATTCCGACTTGGTACGGAATTGAGGTAAAAGCAGGTTTTGACGATACAGAGGGACAATATTATAACCCGCAGAACAAAACTCCAGAGGCAGGTTTAACTTCTTTGGGAGTTAGTGTGGCTCTTGGGCAGGGAATGTTCATCAACCAAAGAATGGCTGATGTTCGTGAAGGAAAGCTTCAGGTAAAACTAAGTGATGCTCAAAGAAAACTGAGAGCTATTGAAATTTTGTACCAAGCAAGTGAAGCTTATTTTGAATGGAGAAAAAGCTATAACGAAGCCGAATTGTATAAAAATTATCTAGGTTTTGCCAGCACTCGTTTTGAAGGAGTTAAAAAACTAATTGCAGCTGGAGATGCACCAGCAATCGATAGTGTTGAAGCCAAAATTACAGTGCGAAACAGAGAACTAAATGTTGAAAACGGAAATTTGAAATTAGCAAAAGCAAAATTGAAACTGGCTAATTTTTTATGGATTGAAAATGTTCCAGTTGAATTGGGAGATTTAGTTAAACCAGAGCAAAATCTAATTCAGACCATAGAAGAAACGTTGAAGACAGATGCCATGATGGTAGATGTTGAATCATTAGATTCTCACCCAAAAATTCAGTCTCTGGAAACTAAAATGGATATTTTGGAAGTCAATCGTCAGTTGAAAGCCAATTCATTGCTTCCGAAAATAAATGTGGGTTATAACTATATTTCAGAACCAAATTACTGGAATAATTTCAACGCCGATGATTATAAGTTTAATATTGATTTCAGTTTTCCTATTTTCTTAAGAAAAGAACGCGGAAGCTTAAAAATGGCAAAACTGAAAATTCAGGATATGCAATTTGATATTGGTCAGCAAAGATTGGAACTTAAAAACAAAATAAAAGCCCAGCAGACTGAAATTGCTTCTTTAAGAAAACAGAAAGTCGTAATTGACAATCTTGTAAATGATTATATGACGATGCTAAATTCAGAAGAAAAATTATTTTCATTCGGAGAAAGTTCGATTTTCTTAATCAATTCAAGAGAAAACAATCTGGTTAGCGCAAAATTGTCGCAAATTAGTTTAGAGAATCAGTTTTATTTGTCGAATGCCGAATTGTACAAAATATTGGCAAATCCGGATTAACAAGTTTCAATGTATAATTGGATAGTTGAAATTTGTCGGAATCTAATATGTCGCTCCTCTGGAGCTTCTGAATTAGTGGGCATAGATTTTTAGCTATAAATATTTCGCTCTTCCAGAGCTTTAAAAAGTCTAATCGGGGCGAAATATTTGTCGCAATGATTTTTTGATTTTTGAAAAACGTAAGATTGAAATATTTTGCTTTTTTTAGAGCTATAAAAAGTCCAGGCGGGACTATATATCGGTAGTCCCTGCGGGACGAAATATTTATAGAAATGTATGTTTGCTCTATAAAAT
>RCUH01001660.1_pt1 | contig 15662 bp, 14 predicted proteins | sample 2166191 | NCBI WGS metagenome assembly RCUH01 (sample SAMN09932848, study PRJNA488358) | compost metagenome | feature: garden; material: soil; isolation source: compost soil in an enriched community after 214 h of incubation | place: Germany: Experimental Botanical Garden Goettingen | collected...
TTTCCTCATATTTTAGACAAAATAGCGAGATTCCAGGCAGCGGATCCCTATTTCATCGATCATTGCCCTCTTCTGGATTTTTTGTTCCATCGAACAAAAATCCGACCAGCCGGTTAGGCTGATCGGATCATCAAGATTAAATTTTCGGCTATAGGGTCAGTTACAAACCCGCATACTCTCCGTATGCCAGCCGCCATCATAAGAATTGGGAACGCGGCGGTCTTCGAACCAGCAGCGCGGCGGGGGCGGCGGTGGCGGTTCGTAGTAGCGGGGGCCGCCGTTGCCGTTGGCGATGGCGCCGCCGATCAGGCCGCCGATGACGCCTGCGGCGAGGCCGCCGGCAATCGCTGCGCCATCATTGTGGCGGCGATGTTCGCGGTAGGGCGGTGGGGGTGGCCCGCCACGGTCATAACCCCGGTCGTAGCGCGGGCGATAGGGATAGTCCTGCGCGGCAGCGGTGCCATAGGATGCAAAAATGCTGCCGGTGGCGACCAGCGCGGCAATAGTGGAAAGAATTATCTTTTTCATCGGGGGCTACTCCATAAGCCTGCTTCGGGAGATAGAGGCTCATTATGCCCGGATGATGGCACGGGACGGGTGAACGGCCTGTGAATATCTCATTTTTAAGCGGTTCATATTTTCCTGATTTCCGACTGCAGGATCGCGGAAGATGCACGCTTTCCGCAATAAAAAAGCCCGGCGGACGGCCGGGCTTCTTGTCGAAATCCTTCGGTCGCGATCAGAACTTCACGCCGAGACCCACTTTAACCGTGTGCTGGTCGACATCGGTGTTGATACCGAAGATGTCCTTGTCGCTATAGTCGTTGTATCGATATTCCAGCCTGCCGAACACGTTGTCGGTGAAGGCATAGTCCAGACCGGCGCCCACGGTATAGCCGTTGAACGTGGTGCTGTCCTTGCCGGCTCCGGGCGTTTCGATGAAGCCGCGTGTCGCGGTCCAGCCAGCGGTGGCATAGAGCAGGGCGTGGTCGAAGGCATAGCCGACGCGGCCGCGAACGGAACCCTGCCAGTCGGTACCGATCTGCACGCCGGCATAGTCATTGTCGTTCCAGTTATAATCGACATCACCTTCGATGCCGAGCACCAGATTATTGTCGAACTGGTAATTGTAACCAACGAAGGCGCCGAGAATGCCGCCATCGAAATTATCCGAGGCGACCGGGCCGCCGGCCGAAAAATCGCCATTTGCCCAGCCCGCGCCGCCTTGAATACCAAGATAGGGGCCAGACCAGGTGAAGACCGGCAGGGTTTCCTGCGCGACCGGAGGTGCTGGCGTTTCGTAGACGGCATCCGCGGCCATTGCGGTGCTGGCCGACAGGGCCAGGAGTGACGTTACGATCAGCGTTTTCATCGTTTTTCTCCCTGAGCTGACTGACATCCATAGCATAGATTAGCTGCTTTTAATATGGGGCGGGGTTCGGCGGTTCCAAGAGGCGCTCATGTCCTCCCGGCGTTGCTGCCGTCTTGCCCCGGTTCGCGGCGTTTTATCGCCCCGCCATGCTGTTCTGATGCTGCGAACGCCTTCAGCCGCGTTTGGTTCCCTTTGGTGTTTCGTCAAAGGTTCGGAAAAGTGGTGGGCGGGTGTCACGCTTGGTTGTCTTGACAGCGGGGGACGCGACCATAGAGTTGTGGTTGACTACGGCGGGGCCGGTGCTTTGCGCTGCGCCAGAAGCGGCATAAGCTGCGGCTGAGAGTACACCGTCGCGACCTCCCGGTGAGGAGGATCGTTGCGGGCGGAAAGGGCATGGGAGGATGAGTTCACATGAGGCTTTATTTTAGCGGAGGAGGGACGACGTGATTGTCGGAGCCGTTCTCAGCGCCATTCTTCTCCTCACCCTCATTGCGTTTCCGCGGCATCTCAAATCCGTTGTCATCTGCCTGTTGCTGATCTGGACGACCACCGCCGCCTTTGTGATTTATGACTGGCGGCGCGGCAACCAGCGGCTCGACCATATCGTCGCGACCGCCGGCTTCGACGTGGCCTGCCCGGATGCGGCATTGCCAATCCGCCTCAGCTTCCGCAACGACAATAATGTCGCGGTGCAGCGGCTGACCTATACGCTCGAAGGGTTCGAACCGGCCTTCCGCGCCTCCGTCACCTTCGATCCCTATCAGGTGAGCGAAAGACGGATCGAGGCCGGGGAGACGTTCGCGGCCTGCCGTTCCTTCCGGCTGCGCAACAATGAAAGGGTAGAGCCGCAACGTCTGGAATGGCGCGTTACCGTCATATCCGCAGAATTCGACTGAACGGTTCGACTGCTTCCGGCGATCACGGTATTTTGAGAATTTTCGCTCCGCTGAGCGGCCGTCGTAAAACCCTTGCATCACAGTTGCTTCGGGCGGAAAGGTCAACTTCCATCGTCCGCGCCGGAACGGGTCGGGATGGTCGCTGACTTGTTTTCGTCCATTTGCGATGCCACTTCCCCCTTCATTCGATTGATGTCGCGGGTTGATGTTTTGCGTATTGTTTTGAAGTTTCTGAAAATAACGGCCATTGGCCTTGTCGCCCTGCCGGTTCTGGCGGGTGCGCATATGGGCATCGGCCAGTTGACCGGAAATTTCCACGAAGTCATTCCCGGCGAACTCTATCGTTCGGCCCAGCCGAGCGGCAAGGACATCGCGGCCTATGCCAAGGCCTATGGCATCAAGACGATCATCAACCTGCGCGATGAAAAGCGTGAAGGCTGGTATGAAGCCGAAAGCCGCGCGGCGAAAAACAATGGCATCCGGCTTGTCGATTATCCGCTGAGTTCAAGCGAAAAGGTCTCGGTGGAGGATTCGGAAACGCTGGCGGCCGTGCTGCGCAATGCGGAAAAGCCTGTTCTCATCCACTGTGAACATGGCGCCAACCGCACCGGGCTTGCCTCCGCCATCTATGTGGCTGCTGTGGCTGGCAAGGGCGAAGCGGCAGCCGAGTTTCAGCTTTCGCCCTATTACGGGCATGTGCCGATCCCCGGAATCGGGCGCTATGAAATGTACCAGTCCTGGGATGATTTCGAGGAAACCATCGGGTTTTGAGGGTTGCTTTATGCTCGACGTCATCCTCGGCCCTGTGCCGAGGATCCAACCACTTTGCGTCCGATACATAGGCCGCAGATGCTCGGGACAAGCCCGAGCATGACGGCAGAGGGGCTATTGGCCGCAGAGCGCCTTAATAATCCCCGCCGCTTTCCTTGATCACCTTCGTCAGGCTGCCCGTCGCCGGGAAAAGCGGGATGAGGCAGGCCTGGAGCGCATGGTAGATATCGCCCTTGCCTGGGAATAGCGTGTGGGCGGGAACCAGATCTTCCGTCAGTTCCTCATGCCAGCCGCCATTGGCATGGTCGATGAAGTTGTTGGCGATGGTGCTCCAGATGCGACGATAGCTGTCTTCGTAGAAGCCATCCGCCGGCAGGTTCTCGTTGAGGAAATGGGCCGCACCCGCCGCCTCGGACATGGGCCACCAGAGCTTTGCCCGCTTGTCGGGATTGTCATTCCAGTCCAGCGTATAAAAGAAGCCGCCCTTTTCCCGGTCCCAGCCCAGCGCCATGGACTGCACGAAGAGGGATTTGGCCGCGACCGGCATCCAGTCGTGGCGGCGTTCGCCCAGTATCCACAATTGCAGGATGAGGCGCGCCCATTCCAGCCAGTGACCGGGGGTGGAGCCGGAGGGGCGGAACATTTCGTTGCCGCGATAGTCCTTGTCCAGCGTCCAGTTGTCGTCGAAATGCTCGGGCACGCGGAAATCCAGCTCGCCCGCGCGGCGGCGGATGACGAGATCGGCGATGCGTTCGGCCTTGCTGAGATAGTTATTGTCGCCGGTCACCTCATAGGCGGCCATCAGCGCTTCGGTGAGGTGCATATTGGAGTTCTGGCCGCGATAATTGTCGATGGGCGACCAGTCGCGATTGAATTCCTCGGCGATGGCGCCATGTTTTTCTTCCCAGAAGCGACTTTCCAGCACTTCGGTAATATCAGCCAGCATCCGGTCGGCCAGCGGGTGGCCGACGGTCTTGGCGGAAGAGGCGGCCAGAAGCACGAAGGCGTGGCCATAACCCTGCTTGGTGGCGTCCACTGGGCCGGCATCGTTCACCTGCCAGAAATAACCACCATGTTCGCCATCGCGGTGCTTGTTCCAGAGATAGGTCATGCCGTGGTCGACGATATCGCCGCAGCCCGGCCGGCCGAGCAGGTGGCCGATGGAGAAGCAATGCACCATGCGCGCGGAGGCATGGATGCCGCGCACGGGATCGTTTGCCTGCAGCGGCGCGCCCTTGGCGTCGAGATCGAAGAAACCGCCGGCGGGATTGAGGGCGCGATACTGGAAGAAGTCGAAAAGTCCCTCGGCCTGTTTCACCAGCCACTGGCGGTGCCAGGGCAGGGTATTCCAGTTGCGGCTGTTGTGATCGTCTTCGGGCATTGCGTCCTCCATGCGTTTGCTGCTTCGGCTTATATCCTTGCCGTATAAACCTGTCATCTGTCAGCGATATTTCGTAACGTGACGCAACGACGCAAAGCCATGCCTGTCCCTTGAAGATATATTGACATAAACATATCTTTATGTGACTTGACGACTTGCGATCTTGCAAATCGAAATGAGGAGTGTGCCCGTGTTTGACGATCTGTTTGGCCCTGAAGGGGCAAAGCGCGACGGCGCGGAAATTTTCAAGGCGCTGCGCGAGGCTGCCAGCGAACGCATCCTCATTCTCGACGGCGCCATGGGCACGCAGATCCAGGGTCTGGGTTTTGACGAAGACCATTTTCGCGGCGACCGTTTCATCGGCTGCGCCTGTCACCAGAAGGGCAATAACGACCTTCTGATCCTGACCCAGCCCGACGCCATCGAAGAAATTCACTACCGCTACGCCATGGCGGGTGCGGATATTCTCGAGACCAACACGTTTTCGTCCACACGCATCGCGCAGGCCGATTACGAGATGGAAAATGCGGTCTACGATCTCAACCGCGAAGGGGCGCAGATTGTCCGCCGCGCCGCCCAGCGCGCCGAGCGGGAAGACGGCCGCCGCCGTTTCGTGGCCGGCGCCATCGGCCCGACCAACCGCACGGCCTCTATTTCGCCTGACGTGAACAATCCCGGTTACCGCGCCGTCACCTTCGACGATCTGCGCATTGCCTATGGCGAGCAGATCGACGGCCTGATCGACGGCGGTGCCGATATCATCCTCATCGAGACGATTTTCGATACGCTGAACGCCAAGGCGGCGATATTCGCCTGCGAGGAGCGTTTCGAGGCCAAGGGCATCCGCCTGCCGGTGATGATCTCAGGCACGATTACCGACCTCTCCGGCCGCACGCTTTCCGGTCAGACGCCTTCGGCGTTCTGGAATTCGGTGCGTCACGCCAACCCCTTCACCATCGGCCTGAACTGTGCGCTCGGTGCGGATGCGATGCGTCCGCATCTGCAGGAACTGTCTGACGTCGCCGATACCTTCGTCTGCGCCTATCCCAATGCCGGCCTGCCGAACGAATTCGGTCAGTATGACGAAACGCCTGAGATGATGGCGCGGCAGGTGGAAGGCTTCGTGCGCGACGGTCTCGTCAACATCGTCGGCGGCTGCTGCGGTTCGACGCCCGAGCATATCCGGGCGATTGCCGAAGCGGTCAAGGATTACAAGCCGCGCCCGATTCCCGAGCACAAGCCCTTCATGTCGCTTTCCGGCCTCGAGCCCTTCGTGCTGACCAAGGACATTCCCTTCGTCAATGTCGGCGAACGCACCAACGTCACCGGCTCGGCCAAGTTCCGTAAGCTCATCACCGCTGGCGACTACACGGCGGCTCTCGCCGTTGCCCGTGACCAGGTGGAGAACGGTGCGCAGATCATCGACATCAACATGGATGAAGGCCTGATCGATTCCGAAAAGGCGATGGTGGAGTTTTTGAACCTCATCGCCGCCGAGCCTGACATCGCCCGCGTGCCTGTCATGATCGATAGCTCGAAGTTCGAGATCATCGAAGCCGGCCTGAAATGCGTTCAGGGCAAGCCCATCGTCAACTCGATTTCGCTGAAGGAAGGCGAGGAGAAGTTTCTCCAGCAGGCGCGGCTCGTTCACAATTACGGTGCGGCGGTCGTCGTCATGGCCTTTGACGAGGTCGGACAGGCCGATACCTATCAGCGCAAGGTGGAAATCTGCTCGCGCGCCTATAAGCTGCTGACCGAAAAGGCCGGCCTGTCGCCTGAGGACATCATCTTCGATCCGAACGTTTTTGCGGTGGCGACGGGTATCGAAGAGCACAATAATTACGGCGTTGATTTCATCGAGGCCACCAAGACCATCCGCGAAACCATGCCGCTCACGCATATTTCCGGCGGTGTTTCCAACCTGTCCTTCTCCTTCCGCGGCAACGAGCCGGTGCGTGAGGCGATGCATGCCGTGTTCCTCTACCACGCCATTCAGGTCGGCATGGATATGGGCATCGTCAATGCCGGGCAACTTGCGGTTTACGACAATATCGATGCGGAACTGCGCGAGGCCTGCGAGGACGTGGTGCTGAACCGCCGCGACGACGCGACGGAGCGTCTGCTCGAGGTGGCTGAGCGTTTCCGCGGCACAGGCGCCAAGGACACCAAGGTGCAGGATCTCTCCTGGCGCGAACTTCCCGTCGAGAAGCGTCTGGAGCATGCGCTGGTCAACGGCATCACCGATTTCATCGAGGCCGATACGGAAGAGGCGCGCCAGAAGGCGGAGCGCCCGCTGCACGTCATCGAAGGGCCGCTGATGGCCGGCATGAATGTGGTCGGCGACCTGTTCGGTTCGGGCAAGATGTTCCTGCCGCAGGTGGTGAAATCCGCCCGCGTGATGAAGCAGGCCGTGGCCGTGCTGCTTCCTTACATGGAAGAGGAAAAACGCCTCAATGGCGGGTCTGAGCGCAGTGCTGCCGGCAAGGTGCTGATGGCGACCGTGAAGGGCGACGTGCACGATATCGGCAAGAACATCGTTGGTGTCGTTCTCGCCTGCAACAATTACGAGATCATTGATCTCGGCGTGATGGTGCCGACGACGAAAATCCTTGAAACGGCTATTGCCGAAAAGGTTGACGTGATCGGCCTTTCGGGCCTCATCACGCCATCGCTGGATGAGATGGTGCATGTGGCGGCTGAAATGGAGCGGCAGGGTTTCGACATTCCGCTTCTGATCGGCGGCGCAACGACGAGCCGCGTGCATACGGCCGTGAAAATTCATCCGCGCTACGAGCAGGGTCAGGCGATCTACGTCACCGATGCTTCGCGCGCGGTCGGGGTCGTGTCGGCACTTCTCTCCGCCGAGCAGAAGCCCGCTTATATCGATGGCATTCGCAGCGAATATGCCAAGGTGGCGGAGGCCCATGCTCGCAACGAGCGCGAAAAGCTGCGCCTGCCGCTTTCCCGTGCCCGGGAGAATGCCCACAAGATCGACTGGTCGAGCTATAGCGCCGTCAAGCCGCAATTCTTCGGCACCAAGGTGTTCGAAACCTACGATCTTGAGGAGCTTTCCCGTTACATCGACTGGACGCCGTTCTTCCAGACCTGGGAGTTGAAGGGCCGTTTCCCGGCGATCCTCGAGGATGAAAAGCAGGGTGAAGCGGCGCGTCAGCTTTATAGCGATGCGCAGGCCATGCTGAAGAAGATCATCGAAGAGAACTGGTTCCGTCCGCGCGCGGTAATCGGGTTCTGGCCCGCCAATGCGGTGGGCGACGATATCAGGCTGTTCACGGATGAGAGCCGCAAGGAAGAGCTTGCGACCTTCTTCACGCTGCGCCAGCAGCTTTCCAAGCGCGACGGTCGTCCCAATGTGGCGCTGTCCGACTTCGTGGCGCCTGTCGATAGCGGCGTTGCCGATTATGTCGGTGGTTTCGTGGTGACGGCGGGTATCGAGGAAGTGGCGATTGCCGAACGTTTCGAGCGGGCGAATGACGATTATTCGTCCATCCTCGTCAAGGCGCTGGCCGACCGCTTTGCGGAAGCTTTTGCCGAGCGCATGCATGAGCGCGTCCGCAAGGAGTTCTGGGGTTATGCGCCGGACGAAGCGTTTGCCGGCGACGAGCTGATCGGCGAGGCCTATGCCGGTATCCGCCCCGCGCCCGGTTATCCGGCCCAGCCCGATCACACCGAAAAGAAGACGCTGTTTGCCCTGCTCGACGCCACCAATGCGGCGGGCGTGGAACTGACGGAGAGCTATGCCATGTGGCCCGGCTCGTCGGTGTCAGGCCTCTATATCGGCCATCCCGAGAGCTATTATTTCGGCGTCGCCAAGGTGGAGCGCGACCAGGTGCTGGATTATGCACGCCGCAAGGATATGCCGGTGGAAGAGGTGGAGCGCTGGCTCGGACCTGTTCTCAACTACGTACCGACGAATGCTGCCGAGGAAATCGATAGCGCTGCGTGAGGTTTCACTCATCGTCGTTGAAATAAAAAAGCGCGGGTTTTGCCCGCGCTTTTTTTGTTAACTGTTGAACTTACGACCTTAACGCCGCCAGTTCCTCGATGCCGACATGGCTCTCGATCTCGCTGCCGCGCAGATAGAGGTAGAGGCCGATCGCGAAGGCGAGGATGGCGATGAAGACCAGATACCAGGCATGGGCCATCGGATTGATCGCAAGCGCCGTCGTCACGCCGATCGGCGTCAGCCCGCCAAAGACGGCATAGGAGACGTTGTAGGCGAAGGAGAGGCCAGAGAACCGGACCGATGCCGGGAAGGCGCGAACCATGACATAGGGCACCGCACCCGCCATGCCGACCGAGAGGCCCATCACGCCATAAAGCACGAACATGGTCTGAAGCGAGGTGCCGGCGTAGCTGTAGAAGGTGAAGGTGGCGATGCCGAAAAAGATGCTCGCGCCCATGAAGAAGAGGCCGGAGCCGATACGGTCGATCAGGGCGCCGGCGATGATGACGCCGAAGATCAGGAACAGCGTGCCGAAGCTGGTGCCGGCGAGCGCCTGCGTCGGGGTGTAGCCATAGAGCTTCTGCAGGAAGGTGGCGGTCATCAGCGTCGTGACGACGATGGCGGCCGACAGAACCCATGTCAGCAGAGCGGAGATGATCACGCCACGCATATGGTGCTTCAGTACCAGCCCGAGCGGCAGCTTGTCCGTCAGCGATTTTGACTTCTTCATCTCCATGAAGATCGGCGTTTCTTCCAGCCAGCGGCGCAGATAAACAGCGATGAGGCCGAAAATGCCGCCGAGCAGGAAGGGAATGCGCCAGGCGTAACCGGCCACGTCTTCCGGTGTGAAGAGCGAGTTGATGGCGAAAGCGATTAGCGAGCCCAGCATGATGCCGAAAGAGAGGCCGGATGTGAGAAAACCGCAGGCAAGCCCGACGCGGCGGAACGGCACGTGTTCGGCAACGAAGGTCCAGGCCCCCGGCACTTCACCGCCAATGGCAGCACCCTGCAGCATACGCAGGATGATGAGCAGGATGGGGGCGGCGACGCCGATGGTGGCATAGGTCGGCATCAGCGCCATGCCCAGCGTGGAGAGGGCCATCAGCAGGATCGAGAAGGCAAAGACGCGCTTGCGGCCATAACGGTCGCCATAATGCGCGAGAACGATGCCGCCCAGCGGCCGCACCAGATAACCGGCGGCGAAGATGCCGAAGGTCTGGATCATCACCAGCCAGTCGGGCATTTCCGGCGGGAAAAACAGATGGCCGATGACAGTCGCGAAAAATACGAAAATGATGAAGTCGTAAAATTCGAGCGCACCGCCCAGGGCCGAAAGACCGAGAGTTTTGTAATCCTGGCTGTTGAGTGGCCGGGCTGCTGCCGGTGTGGTGGTGGGAGACATGAAGCTGCTTCTTTTCTAAATTACGTATTACTTATGGGCATGCGGCAAGCGCAGCGCGATTTCAAGCCTTATCGATGTTCAATCGCTCAGGTATTTCGAGGGACGGTCGAGGAAGCGTCGCAGGAAGCTGATGTTCTCCAGCTCGTCATAGAGGCGCTCGGTGACGCCATCCTCATCGAAACAATAAATCGTCGCCTCGGGAATGGCCAAGAGCACCGGTGAATGGGTGGCGATGATCAACTGGCCGCCACTATCGGCGGCGTCACGGATGAGGGCCGCCAGTTCGAGCTGTTTTTGCGGCGAAAGCGGGCTTTCCGGTTCGTCGAGAAAATAGAGGCCGGCGCCATGGACCCGCCGGTGCAGAATGTCGAGAAAACCCTCGCCATGCGACCGCCGGTCTATGGCATTGTTCCTGATGATCCCGCGAAACGTCTCCGGAGTTTCCTCGGGAAAGTCTTCGCCTTTTTTCAGAGCCTTCTCCCGCTCCCAGCGAAAATCGTCCAGCGCCTCCTCGTTCTGGCGACGGACATAACCGAGGACATCTTCCGCGCGCAGGAACATGCGAATCTTCGGATATTTCTTACGGGCGAAATAGAAAGACTTCGCCACGGTCTCGGCATGCTGGAGATAGAGGTCGCCGGCCACCTGGCCGTGATTGCCGATGGCATAAGCCGTCATCCCCGCCGCCAGCCCCTCCAGCAGCGTCGATTTGCCGGAGCCGTTATTGCCGGCAAAAAAGGTGATTGGCGTCTTGAATTCGAGGCGTTCCAGATGGCGCAGCGCCGGAACCGAGAAAGGGTAATCATCCCTCCCGCCCGTGCTTTCCTTCATGGTTACGCTGTCGAGAAACAGCATGTCGCAGTCCTTGCCAATATCCATCCTGTGCGGAGGTGGTGAGCCTCGGCGCGTCTTGGAGACCCGAGGTGTGTCAGTAGGACTGCAGTTTAACGTGGTCTGCGGCCTGCGCCAATGGCGCCGGACTGTTCGGTCTCAACTCGGCTTTGCAGGGCTATATTTCTTAGTGTATTATAAAATAATAATTCATAACTTGTAATATAGTATGATTTCGTATATACGATTAGACATAATAAATATTGTGTAATTAAAAGACTAAACCAGATATATACTCCGTATTAATACAGTGATGTCAATCGTCCATGCATTCTCATTGCTGTTGTGGGGAATGGATGAATTACATTGCACTATTTTCCGCCGTGACCCTTTTTTCCGCGATATTCGCGAGTGGGGCAGAGGCGCGGAAGGTTCGATTATTTGCCATACCCGGATTTGGCGGCGGTGAGACGATCGATCTCGTCTATGATCTGCCGAACACTCCAGCTTTCCTTCGGGACGGGAATGCCCTCGATCTCGGTTATCTGAACGGTAGCACGAGCGGCTATGTTCTGTATAACGGCGACCGTTATACCAAGCTCAGCCATGCGGATATTGCGAGCCTGAAGGCGACGCTTGGTTTTGATCCAACGACCAAACACCGCATGGAACGGGCAGCCCGTGACGAGCAGAACAGCCGCTGGGGCTTCGTGATTTTCATCGCCGTGCTCGTGGTCGGCTTTTTTGTGTTCATCCACAAGGGGCTACAGATCATACGGTGGTTTGCGCGGTCACTGACGACACCAGCCGTCACTGACAGTGGCTCGGCGGACGCCGTGTCCGACCCGCTGGAAATTCGCAAGAAACAACTGTTGAACCGCCAATGGAGCGACAGCGAGGCGAATCCCGGCGCACGTGTGCCTGCACCTTCTTCAGGGCAGGCGCCTTCCCGGGCCAGCGCTCCTGTCCGGGCTTTCGGGCGCAGGAACGCCTGAGACTGACCCGGCTCCGACCGCGAACTGCCGCAGGACCCGGACTATTCGAACCGGTCTATGATGCTGATGCCGCTTTCCCTGAAGCTATCCATGGCGGGCAGGGCGGTTGCGGCCTCTGAAAGCGTGATGTGGCGGCCGATCAGTTTTTCCGGCGCGAGCTTGCCACTTTCGATCATGGCCAGCATGTCCTCGTAACGCCACGCCTGCATGCCGTGGCTGCCGTAGATTTCCAGCTCATGGGCGATCACCCGGGCCATGGGAATGGCGGGCATGGCATGGTCGGCGAGCATGAGGCCCACCTGCACATGGCGTCCACGCCGGCGCAGGTTGCTGATGGAGTTGCAGCAGGTCTGCGGGTGGCCAAGGGCATCGACCGAGACATGCGCACCGCCGCCTGTCACCTCGCGCACGGCTTCGGCAACATCGGCAACCGTGCGGCTGTTGATTGTCGCGGTCGCGCCGAGCTGCCGAGCCATCTCAAGCTTGTCTTCGGCGATGTCGATGGCGACGACCTGCGCGCCAAGACCAGCGCCGATCATGATGGCGGAGAGGCCGACGCCGCCACAGCCATGAACCGCCAGCCATTCGCCGCCCTTCAGGCGTCCCTGATCGGTCACGGCACGGAAGGAGGTGGCGAAACGGCAGCCGAGGCCGGCGGCGGTGGCGTAGCTCATCGATTGAGGCAGGTGCACGAGGTTCTGGTCGGCATAATCGATCGCGACATATTCGGCGAAGGAACCCCAATGGGTGAAGCCGGGCTGGAACTGCGCTTCGCAGACCTGCTGGTTGCCGGAACGGCATTCATGGCAATGGCCGCAGCCGGAGACGAAAGGAACGGTAACGCGGTCGCCGGTCTTGAAGCGGGTGACGTGTCTGCCGACCGCGGCGATGACGCCGGCAAATTCGTGGCCGGGAACGTGCGGCAGGCGAATATCCGGGTCATGCCCCATCCAGCCGTGCCAGTCGCTCCGGCACAGGCCCGTCGCTTTCACCGCGATGACGACGCCGCCATCGGTCGGTTCCGGATCGGGCAGGGATGCGACTACCGGGGTTTCGCCGAATCGTTCGTAATAAAGCGCGCGCATCATGGCCTCACATCGTTGGTATGCAGGTTCGAAGTGATACCTGCTCTACCATTTCCAGCAAGGGGGCGGAGCGGTTTTGCATCCGGAAAGGTGGTTCAGTCCTTGATGACCATCAGGTCGCCGGCCGCGAATTTCAGCGTCACCGGCTCACCGACGGCGGGGGGCGCTGTGCCGGGATCGTTGAACATGTCGAAAGACAGGGTCGAGCCGCCAAGATCGAGGCGGGTGCGGATGACGGAGCCGAGGAACTGGCTGGAGGTGACCGTGCCGGAAATGGCGACATCGCCTTTCGCATCACTGCCGAGCGAGCCCGCTTCCGGTCGCAGGGCAAGAGTAATTTTTTCGCCGTTCGCCGCATCGACCGGCTTGTGGAGGGTGATCTGCTGCTCTCCGACACGGATGGTGTTGGAGGAGGAATCCACGATGGTCGCGTCGATGAGGTTGAGCGTACCGACGAAGGAGGCGACGAAGCGGGTCGCGGGCTTGTTGTAAATATCGAAGGGCGAGCCGATCTGGTCGGCGCGGCCGCCATTCATGACAACGATCCGGTCGGAAATCGACAGGGCCTCTTCCTGATCGTGGGTCACGAAAATGGTGGTGATGCCGAGTTTCTGCTGAATCTGGCGGATTTCCTCACGCAGTGAGACGCGGATTTTGGCGTCGAGCGCCGAAAGCGGCTCGTCGAGCAGAAGGACTTCCGGCTTCGGGGCCAGAGCGCGGGCAAGCGCCACGCGCTGCTGCTGGCCGCCCGACATCTGGTAGGGGTAACGGTCGGCCAGATGTTCCAGATGGATGAGCTGGAGCATTTCCTTTACGCGCGCATCGATCTCGGCTTTCGGCTTGCCGGCGACTTTGAGCCCGAAGGCGACGTTTTCATAGACGTTCATGTTGGGGAAAAGCGCGTAGGCCTGGAACACCATGCCGATATTGCGCTGATTGGGGCGGAGCGCCGTCTGGTCCTTGCCGTTGATGACGATCGATCCGCCGGTCGGAATTTCAAAACCGGCGATCATGCGCAGCACGGTGGTCTTGCCGCAGCCCGATGGTCCGAGAAAGGAGACGAATTCGCCCTTTTCGATGGCCATGTTGAAATCATGCACGACCTGCACGGAGCCGAAGGATTTCTTGATATTGCTAAGTGTCAAAAAGCTCATGAAAATCTTGTCCTCAGGCCTTGGGAGGCGCGCCCTTCTGGTAGCGTGAAACGAGTTGGATCAGACCCAGGCAACCCCAGGTGATGCCGAAGGAAATCACGGCAAGGGCCGCCGGTTCATAGGCGCGGTTGGCGCCGAGCAGCTGCATATAGGGGCCGAAGGCCGGGCGGTTCAAAAGGGCCGCCATGGTGAATTCACCGATGACGATGGCGAAGGTCAAGAACGCGCCCGAGAGCACGGCGACCAGAACATTGGGCAGGATGATGCGCGACAGGATCGTCGTCCAGCCCGCGCCAAGGCTTTGGGCTGCTTCCGTCAGCGTCGAGACGTCGATGGTTCTGAGACCGGTGTCGACGGCGCGGTACATATAGGGCAGGGCAAGCGTGGCATATCCGAACATCAGAAGAAGGTTTGTGCCGAAGGTCGTGCCGGTCAGCGGCAGCCAGCTCGAGGTGTTGTAGAGACGGATGTAACCGAACACGATGACGATGGCCGGGATAACCAGCGGCAGAAGAGTAATGAATTCGATATAGGGCCGCAGGCCCGGCAGTTTCAGCCGCACCCAATAGGCGGTGGGCACAACAAGCAGAACGCCGAAGACGATGGTGAACAGCGCCATCACGACGGAATAGCTGAAGGTTTCCTGAAAACGCGGATCGGTAAGCACCTTGGCATAGGCGTCGAAGGAATATTCGCCGCGCCGCATTTTCAGCGAGAAGTTGGTCATGCCGATCAGCGGCAGGGCGAAATAGAGCAGGCCGAAAATCAGCGCGCCCCAGGCGAAGAAACGCTTCATTTCAGCCACCTTTCGCTGCGGGCGCGCAGCCAGATATAAAGTGCATTGGCGATGCCGGTGACGACGATCATGCCGAAGGCAAGCGCATAACCGAGATGCGGATTGCCGAGAACGTCGCCACGGATCTGCGCGAAAAGCAGGATCGGAACGATATTGAGCGAGGAACCGGTGAGCGCGATCGCGGTTGCCACCGCGCCGAAGGCGTTGGCAAACAGCAGCGACATGGTGCCAAGCAACGACGGCAAAAGGATGGGGAAGGCAACCATGCGCCAATATTGCAGGCCGGTTGCACCGAGAATTTCCGCCGCTTCGCGCCATTCGCGCTTCAGGCCATCAAGTGCCGGCGTGATGATGAGGATCATCAGCGGTATCTGGAAGAACAGATAGGTGACGGTGAGGCCCCAGAAAGACAGGATGTTGAAGCCCAAAAGCCTGAGATCAACGCCGACCTGCGTCTTCAGAAAAACGGTAAGCAGGCCGACCGGACCGAGCGTGGCGATGAAGGCAAAGGCGAGCGGCACGCCGGCAAATTGCGAAGCGACGCCGGAAAAGGTGAGAAGCGGGCCGCGGATGCGCTGCGGCAGGCCACCCAGCACCACGGCTGCGGCCACGGCAAAGCCGATCAGGCAGCCGAGCGCTGCCGAGGCGAGGCTGATCTTGATCGAAATCCAGTAGGCCGCGAGAATGGAAGAGGTCAAAAGCCCGGCGATGTTTTCGAGCGTAAAGCTGCCATCGGGATTCTGGAACGCGCCGATGACGATCTTCATCGTCGGCATGATCAGAAACAGCAGAACAAAAACGGCAAAAGGCAGGACGCCTATCCAGTGAAGCGGCAACTTCCTGCCCGCATCGGATGGTCCGCCGGTGTTGGTTGATGGCATGCCTTGTCCCCAAACGCCGTTTTTAAAACGGTCTGTCTATTAAGGTCTTAATTATAAAAGAGGCACCCCGGCTTTTGACCGGCCGGGGTGCTTTTTCAACAGTTTACTTCACGTTCGCGCCGACGACTTTGTCC
>RCUH01001664.1_pt1 | contig 15650 bp, 11 predicted proteins | sample 2166191 | NCBI WGS metagenome assembly RCUH01 (sample SAMN09932848, study PRJNA488358) | compost metagenome | feature: garden; material: soil; isolation source: compost soil in an enriched community after 214 h of incubation | place: Germany: Experimental Botanical Garden Goettingen | collected...
ACAATGAACAATGATACTTAAGTATGATACAATGAACAATGATACTTAAGTATGAACAATAGATACAATGAACAATGAAAGTTAGTATGAACAATAGATACAATGAACAATGAAAGTTAGTATGAACAATAGATACAATGAACAATGAAAGTTAGTATGAACAATAGATACAATGAACAATGAAAGTTAGTATGAACAATAGATACAATGAACAATGAAAGTTAGTATGAACAATAGATACAATGAACAATGAAAGTTAGTATGAACAATAGATACTTAAGTATAATAGTATGAACAAAAAATTGATGTCATCTACATTGACATCAATATTTCAATAATTTAACCGTATATCCTAGGACTTAAAAATTTTTAAAAACTTAAAAATTATGTAATTTTTGAGAAAAATTTTTTATAAATTCCCTCGTATATAGGGTATAAAAATCTTAATGAAAAAGCGTTGTAAGGCTACTACCTACAACGTAAAAATTAACTTTTGGATAAAAGTTTTATTTATGGATTTTTCGTTTCATTAAACTTTTTAAGTTTAATGAAAAGTTACCTTCTACGTTGTAGGTAGTAGCCTACAACGATAAAAATAAGTTTTGGATAAAAGTTTTATTTATGGATTTTTAGTTTCATTAAACTTAAAAAGTTTAATGAAAAGTTACCTTCTACGTTGTAGACTACTACCTATGAACGCTTTTTCATAGACATTTTTATACCCTGTATCCTAGGCAATTCGTAAAAAATTTTTATCAAAAATTACATAATTTTAAATTTTCTAAAAATTTTTAAGTCGCAGGATAAACGGTTAAATTCTTGAAATATTAATGTCAATGTAGATGACATCAATTTTATTTTCTTATCAAATCACTATCCATAGATAACTATCGAATAATATCATGGGGCATTTTAATCATGCATTGCATGATTAAAATGTTTAATTTATGAATCATAAAAGAATAACCAAATATCTTGCATATTGCCAAGTTTATTGATTTTGATATCGCCCTTCATGATAAGTGTTCTAATAAGAAGATCTAAATACATACCTATTTCATTTGTTGGAACAATAAGCTTGTTATCTGCATTTAAAAGCCAGGTACTAATTTCATATTTACTGATAGCCTTACGAAGCTGTTTATTAAATCTGATTCTATTCAAAAATCTATTGATAACATTTTCGTTCATCATATTGATCTCTTTAAATAGTTCATGAAGCTCAAGAGGCTTGATATGATTATCCATAAGATAAAACATAATCATTTCAGCATTACCTTCATAAGCTAGTCTAAATATTTCGTTAGTATCATATGATAATTCAATTGAATTATCCCATAATGACGCATTATATTCTCGTTCATAATCAATTCGATTTAAAACTGCAATTAATATTTGAACATCATCCTCAATTATAGCATATAACATCAATTCTTTATATCTTCCTTGATCTAACAGCTCGAACACTCTTTGATTATAGAGATCATCATGTGAGTCTATTTCTAATGGATTCAAATATTCACTATCATATACATTATTTGGAGTTAAATTCATCTGATCTATCAGTGAAAATGTTATAGGAGATCTATTTGAAATGTAAGGTACAGATACATCTTTTTCAATCATCTGTATGGCGCTTCCTTGTGCATGATTCTGTGGATACATATTTTATTGATAGTACAAAATAATGAACTTTAGTCCCGATTTTATTGATTCGATACTCGAAGATAACATTGTAAACGTAATTGAAAAGTCAAGAGATATAGAACAACTTCGAAATAATATACCTTTAGATGCATATCTTGAATTAGCTTGGTATAATTCGGAGATTCCTCAATTTCTTGAAATAAGAACATTTAAAGAGATATCAGATATATTCTCTGATGTCTTTAGGAGAGGTAATATAAGAGAAAAGCGCATAGTTATAGAAGCTATATTTAGATTTTTAAATGTATATTATAGGACATATGATAATGTTCAATGTATGAAAAATTTATGTATTTATTTATTTGATGAAAGCTTAAATTCATTTAACGTTAAACTTATGGATATACTTTTAAAACAAAATGTTGATTTTCAGGTTGGAATATCATCTATAGACCCTGTTGATGATCAAGTTTTATATTTCAGAGACTTCATGAATGATACATTAGCAATTGAATGTCCAATTGAAGAAATACCAAGATATCTTGATATGATAGTGTCTAGTCCAAATGTTAATATAAGAGATGAGATTTTCAATGATATTTTCAGATTTATTTTTAAACTTGGAGCTTATGAAACAAAACGAAAATTGATAACCTATCTTTTTATTACAGGGCTTATCATGGCTAAAGAGAATATGCATACTGGTTATCCTCTCGAATTTCCAATCATATTTACAAATAGTATTCTTAAAGAAAAAATATTGTATATGGAAGTACTTGGAGATACAAATTCTCAGATTCTTGATGATGCATTAAATGATATATTTTATTGATATATTAATGGCACAAAGTGCCATTAATATAAATTAAGTAAATGAAATTTATATACCGTTAACGTTTTGCGTCATCCACATTACTCAATTGATATATCAAATTTAAATCTCGCTTTGCGAGATTTAAAAGTTTTAATCAAATTCGAAAGTATAATATCTTTCTGCTGAATCAATAGTTTCTTGTCTAACGACAGCCATATTGGGATCAAGAAGTTGAACTTTCATTCCAACAGCTCTATCCCAGAAACCTGAAGCTCTATTTGTGATAACTACTCGCAATGGAAGTTCATAATTTTGTTGTAGGTTAATAAGGGCCCATTCTCCTACTCCATTAGCAGAATGGAAGAAATTACTAGTCATATCCGTTAGATTACCTGGAACATATGAATTAGCTGTATCTCCTGTATAAACTGATAATGAAGTAACAGGTTTACCTGCTGCGATATTTACTCCATTAGAGAATACCTCGACTTCCTCAATATTGATGTATCCTGCAGATTCTTTCAATAATTTAACATATCTAATTTGAGGATTAGCTGGAGCAATCACTTCAGGAGTTTCTCCAGGAACAACAGGTACAGGTACTACAGGCATATTTCTATTCCTGTAATATACCCAAACTGCGATGCCAATGATAATAAGTAATATAAGAACTATAATGAATATTGCCCATCCACTCATTGTTTATTTTAATTAGATAATATTTATTTAATTTACAATGTATGTACAATTGTATATTGAGATGCAACAATTATATATGCAAATGTATATTAAGATATATGCAAATGTATATTAAGATATATAAGTGTATATTAAGATGCAATATAATTATTGCATATTAAGATATTGGCAAATGTATATATGCAAATGTATATTAAGATATATGTAAGTGTATATGAAGATACAATATAATTGATAAATGTATATGAAGATACAATATAATTGATAAATGTATATGAAGATACAATATAATTGATAAATGTATATGAAGATACAATATAATTGATAAATGTATATGAAGATACAATATAATTGATAAATGTATATGAAGATACAATATAATTGATAAATGTATATGAAGATACAATATAATTGATAAATGTATATCCCAGAAGATATATTATACATAATTTGCTCATATCTCAAGAACAATGATCTTGGATTTATATGTCAAGTATCTTCATCTTTCAATAAAATAGCAAGACAAAATGTTAGTATGAAAGAATTAAGGGTAAAATTCAATAAATTATGTATGAAAGATGTATCATCGACTTATGATTTATCTGTCATACAAAGTATTATAGATTATGGGATGTTACAATGGTATCATAATCTACATTTAGGGTATAGAAGATTAGATGTTAATAAAAATTTTTATGGTTTAGAACCTTGTATCCATGGTTATTTAAAAAATATTCAAATTTTAGATCTTATCGTGAGAAATGAAATTATCCCTCTTTATTCTGATGATCCTATCTATAGTACATGGTATATAATATATAATGAACAATTTACAATTCTAAGATATAATGATATATGCACTCGATGGATTTATAACCCATTTACGAAGTATAAACTTAGAAAGAAAATCATCAAATTTTACGAAAATGGTTTAAATTGTCATTTTAGATTTATAAAGGATAATAAATTAAGAGAACGTTGTGAAATTGTAATGATACAAAATATGATGTTGTAATGATGTTAAACATCATTACATTTGTTTACCAATTAAACATATTTTGAATAATTACATCTGTTATTATTGTAATGATGCTTAGCATCATTACATTTGTTTACCAATTAAACATAGTTTGGATCATATAAGATCATATTTCGATTATCATCAAATTTATCTTGGAGAAATAATGTTTGAAATAAATTTTCATTTTCGTTAGTATATTTAACGAAAGCTACAATAGGAGATCTAATTTCTATAGAATCTAGCATACCAAACTGTTTATATAATGCATACAAATTTGTTATAACTTTACATGCATCATTATATATCTCGGAATTTAACATTTGATATGCTTCTATATTAAATGTATTTAGTTTATATTTCCCATATCTTCCTCCTTGAGCAAAATATTCATAAACTAAATTTCTATTACAAGATTCTTTACTGTAAGTTTTATCAATAATATTTGGAACATCTAAATAATCCAATGAATAATACAACATACTTGTTATAAGTACTCCATCTTTAGATGGAATATATATTAAAGGTAATAATCTTATCTTTTCCATTAAGTCAAGATTATACTTGCGATAAGCAAAGAATACATTATGATAAAAATGTTTCACCGATTTATGAATTGCTTTTATATTAAACTTCCGATTAACCTGAAGAATTCTTTTATAGATGTTAATGTATTCGACAAAATTATTATGAGTTTCTTTTTCTTCCATTTTGAGCATTATGTCATTAATTGTAGTTACATCACCAAATATACCAGATACTGTCCAATTATTCTGATATACAAATGAATTACTAACATAATGCTGATCGTTCATATTTAAATATTGTAAAGTTTCGATATCGTAACATTCTGTAACTAAACTTAACATTCTCATTGTGAAGAATATATCTCTTATTATAGTATTCGTTGTCGTTGAATCTAGACGAAGGTCATGTATTAAAAGACAATTAGTTGAATATGAATAATAAAGTTCAGGGAGATCTTCTAATGCAAATATAATTTCATTATTGACAGGGAACGCAATTCCTCCTTTAGAATATGAAAACTTGATACTTTCTCTAGGTAATCTCAGAAGGAGTTTACATAATTTATAGTATCTAGACTTCTTTGCCTTAACTTTTGTTTCTTCTATCACAAGAATCTTCTTCAAAGAAAATGAAGAATCCATTATTTTTATGGCTTTGATTACATCCAATATCACTGAATCTGCATAGGTTATATCTGGATATAACCTCCAATTAGATTTGATTGAAACGATTCTTGTTTTACGTGGAGGAGCTACATAATTAGAGGATACTAATTGTTTGACTATCGGTTTCAAATCAAACTCATTTGATGCAGCTTTGATACTTTTTGACCAATTTATATTACTATATTTCGTACAATTCTTTCTTTTATAAAAATGAATTGGATCTTCTGGTTTTTTTCTTGGTCTACCCTGTTTCCTAATTTCTGGTTCAAATTCAATAAGATTTGATTTAGGAATCAATCTTCCTCCCATATCTGTTGATTTAACTTGTTTTTGAGATGGATAATAACGACTATCTGTATTGTATATATCTGTATTATATTGAATTGTATTATGATCATCTGTATTATATTGAATTGTATTATGATCATCTGTATTATATTGAATTGTATTGCATATATCTGTATTATATTGAATTGTATTGCATATATCTGTATTATTTTGATAAATGTCAAGGTATAGCTCAGATGAATTATTTGTATTTGTTAAGTCAATAGGACCCAACAAATCCAAAGAAATATCTATGTCATCAGTTAACATTTTTAGCTTATCATAAAAATGTTAACTGATGATAAAATTACAATAACAAATATACTTACATATAATATTATATGTAAGTATATACTGCGTCAATATGATTGTAAACATTTATTGATATAAATTATTCAATAAATGGTCTTTATTCGATGTAAAACAAGACAGTACGAACTATCAGATACAATACTGCAAAAGTTTGATTATTTTAGGACTCTTTTAGATAAAGAAAGTTGTTTTTATCAAAATGAATTAAACTTTGATTTTGATGAAGAAGTATTTGATTTTGCGATTAAATTTATCTTATGTATGGAAGAGATACAAAATGAAATTTTAGATGATGTTTTAAATCAAAATATTAATATCACTACAGTTAACTATAGAGGATATATTTATGATTCAATTCTTGATATTTTTAACTTAAAATATGGAGACTATTTAACAGATGAAATGAACTCAATCATTTTAGGTTCTATCTTTGTCTTCGATTTCATGTGTATTAAAGTATATCAAAGATTGATCGAAGATATAATTGATTATATGAGATTAACCATAGAAGAACTAGAAGTTATATATCCAATTGTTTTATCTAAAACGAACATCTTAACAGCGATGGTAAGAATGAAAGGATTGAATAATATTCTTGAAAATCCTCAATATAAAGAATGTATTGAAAAATCTTTTTTCAATAACGAGATATCAATTGAAAAAATTTTAAAAGAAATCTTATCTAAATCATTGGATGATTTATGGATTGAAAGAATCATAACATTATGTTATATCGAGTCCTGTAGAGATGATAAAATAAAACTTATTGATTTTATCAAAGGTGAAAGGAGGGTATATGATCCATCTATTATTCAATTTATCGTAAAAGATTTTCCTGAACTTATGTGGTATAAAACACTTTTTAAGTACGGTAGACATGAATTATCAAGATTTATAACTGTTCATAAATACGAATCTTTCTCTCCTATCAGTTTTAATTCATCTGGTAAACGAGATCTTATTTATTTTAATTTTATCTTATCAAAACAAGAAGAACCAAATCCTCATAATATTGCTTATATCAAAGAAAATTTAAAATATTATAATTTTAAACATAAGGAATATCATCTGAATCTTGTTCCTACTCCTGAATATGATACTTAAAATGATGTATACAAATATAAAGTTTCAAATATAAAGTTTCAAATGTTTCAAAGCAACATTTGAAATACAAATATAAAGTTTCAAATGTTTCAAAGCAACATTTGAAATAGAAATATAAAGTTTCAAATGTTACATACAAATATAAAGTTCCAAATGATGTATACTAATATGAAGTTTCGAATGTTGCTTTGCAACATTTGAAATACAAATTATGTTTCAAATAAATCTTTAACGTAAGCATACATTGGAATAAAAGATAAATTTTCAGGCACAAGAGATTTGAATCCCAAACTTGAATAATAATTAAAAAGTTTGATATTAAATTCAATATCTACAAGTTCCAATTCCAGTTCAGCTTTAGACATTGTTGAAAGTTTACTATAAACATCTCTGATACAAGTATCAATTTCATCCTGAGTTTGTATATTTTGAAGATGCATGATATAATGAGAAATAATAATATCTTGAATTGTATCAGCTGAAACATTATTTAAATGAGTTGTATCTAATGGCACATGACTAACCTTTCTTGAACAAATACATGTAATAATATCTGTATCTTGTATATTTAATATATTTCTTGTTTTTTGTAAAGATAACTTCAACGATTTAGCACCTAAACCTTTAAATAGAATATGTTCATTGTCATTGAGATCCATACCATATCTTTTGTAAGTCATAAACATAAGTGAAAGATAAATTGGATTGCATGTATCAGGTAATTGATTTTTGATTATATGAGGAACGTAAGTTCCTCTAACAATATGCATTCTAAATATACATTCAGATGTTGTATATTTCCATTCTCTCATCATTCTCAATTTGTACTCTGTATCTGGATATGAAGATAGGAATGGAATATGAGCATCTAAACTCCATTTTGTTGATGGTGTAAAGTTGTCATCATATACATTAACTTCTAATTTAAGTTCAATGGTTTTGTCAATGATTGGAATAGTATAATCTATCATTTATCATATTGTATACATACAATATATTGAATATATTATTTTATGTTAATGATAGATATACATTCATCATGAATGTATAATTAGATATCAAGTTATGTTCAATTGAATCATGGACATGTCAGTGATATTAGATATGTTCAATTATACATTCATGATGAATGTATAATTGAACATGTTAGTGATATAAGATATGTTCAATTGAATCATAAACATGTTAGTGATATAAGATATGTTCAATTGATATAAGATATCAATCTACATTGAATATATTTGGAATCAAATATAAGATATCTTCAATTGAATATATTTGATACAGCACGATAATTTTATATTGAGAACAAGTATATATAATATCGCATTTTAATTGAATAATTATATCTTAACATAATCAACGGTAAAAGTTTATAACTGTTACCGTCGAACATATCAAATGTATGAATTATCTTCAGATAACTTATACTGTATAGCCGAGTTTTTACATACTAGCAGTTTATTGAACTTCACTCTTAGTTCAAAACTATTTCATAATATCTCATTGAACGTTATGAAACCCATGAAACATATAAATAATTTTATAAAGTGTACTGAGACAATTGAGAATGAGAAATGTATTGAAATTATGGAATCTTACATGAACTTCAAATGTGAAGGAAGAACATACATTAACGTTAAGTATCAATCATACAATGATATGATCGAGTATATTACCATTAACTTTGAATTATTAATGAAGCGATGTAAGAATGCAGACTTTCATAAAATCTTAGTTGATACACGTTTGTTTTTCGAGTTATACAAGAAACATGAACAAATGATACGAAAGAAAATTGAGTATAAATTCAGTTCTTATTCGAGATTTATTTTCAAATATTATGATGTATGCTTTCCATCAGATATGACAAGTATATTATGCCATAATGATTGTGCTTCATTATGGCATAATATCGAAAACATTACATTACGAGATACATTATCTGTCCCAATTCATGGCTTACTTATATTGTCATATATCATTAAAACTGGTAAACCCGATTTGATATATAAATGTTATGAAAATAATTTTCATTTCAACACAGACAGTCTTTTTACTATCACTCTTATTGAATTAGCAAGGAGATATAAGCTAACTTATATACTAAATCAGATTCATCAAGTATGGCTATACAATTGTATAACAGAAGATGTTTATGCGCACTTAAAGTATAATTCGAAGTATAAGACATCTCCACAGTATTTGTACATCATGAACTTATATCGGAAAGGTATGCTACAATTTAATGGCTTTTGTTCTAGAAATGGAAAGTCAAACCATGATAACATGATGTCTGATTTGAATGATTATGTTCCAGATGATAACAGTTATATGGATATTGTCTATACAGAAGATCAACTTTTAACTGCATTGAATGCATTTAGTTATAATTCATCTCCATCTAATATTAATCTCTTCAAATATTTTAGAAATCATCCTGAACTCATTAAAGTTTATAAAACTTTATTAACTTCATCCATCAGTGACAGATACAATGACAATATCATGTTAGCTTCACTTGTCAGATCCAATCCCAACTTTGATTATAGATTTGATATGACAGAAGATGCTAGAATGCCTCTAATTAACATTATTAACATTTTATATGATGCTCTTGATGGATACATATTAATATAATATGAGGAATATGAATGATACAAAGTATCATTCATATTAAGATAATCCTAGTATTGATAATAGAATATGATAACTATATCATTATAATGATATATGTATCTGCTTAGACTTACAAATTATTGATGTGCTATACATTGAGATCTTAATTTCATTATTTTATCTATTGATCCTATACTTCAATTTTTTGATAAAAAATTATACATATCTCCATGCATATACAGTATAAAAATATTAATGAAAAAGCGTTCGTAGATAGTAGTAGCCTACGAAATAAAAATTACATCTTTCATTAAATTTAAAAAGTTTAATGAAACTAAAAATACATAAAAATAACTTTAATCCAAAAGTTATTTTTTACGTTGTAGGTAGTAGCCTACGAACGCTTTTTCAGAGACATTTTTATACCGTATGAGTGTGGGGATTTGTGAAAATTTTTTATCAAAAATTACATAATTTTTAAGTTTTCAAAAATTTTTGGGTCCTAGAATGAACGGTTAAATTCTCGAAAAATTGATGTCGATGTAGATGACATTAATTTTATTGTTCATACTATCATACTAACTATCATTGTAAGTATCATACTATCATTGTAAGTATCATACTATCATTGTAAGTATCATACTAACATACTAACATACTATCATACTGACTATCATTGTAAGTATCATTCATTGTTCATTCTATCATTGTAAGTATCATTCATTGTTCATTCTATCATTGTAAGTATCATTCATTGTTCATTCTATCATTGTAAGTATCATTCATTGTTCATTCTATCATTGTAAGTATCATTCATTGTTCATTCTATCATTGTAAGTATCATTCATTGTTCATTTTATCATTGTAAGTATCATACTAACTATTAATGAATGATCTTAGTATGAACAATGATACTTATTTAGTATGATAGTATGAACAATGATACTTATTTAGTATGATAGTATGAACAATGATACTTATTTAGTATATCAATGAATGATAGATAAAATTGATGTCAGCTACATCGACATCAATATTTTGATATTTTAATTGTATCTCCCGAGACTTAAAATTTTTTAAAAAGTTAAAAATTCTGTAATTTTTGATAAAAAATTTTCGCTTTCCCTTATACTTACAGGGTATAAAAATGTCTCTGAAAAAGCGTTCGTAGACTACTACCTACAACGTAAAAAATAACTTTTGGATTAAAGTTTTATTTATGAATTTTTAGTTTCATTAAACTTAAAAAGTTTAATGAAAGTTCTATTTTTATCGTTGTAGGTAGTAGCCTACGAATGCTTTTTCATACCAATTTTTATACCCTGTGTACGAGGGAATTTTGAAAAATTTTTTATCAAAAATTACATAAATTTTAACTTTTTAAAAAATTTCAAGTCCTAGGATATAGGGTTAAAATATTAAAATATTAATGTCAATGTAGATGACATCAATATTATCTAACTATTGTATCATTAATATAATATTGGGTATCTTCTAATGACAGAACAGCATAATAATTATACTGATATCACCTTTATACATTACTAAAATAGATTTTTACTGTGAAATATAAATGAATCAATTACCTCCAGACACAATCTATGAGATAACAAAGTTTCTTCCAGTATCCGATTTGAAGTCTTTAACTGAAACTAATGTTTCATTGGGAAGTATATCAAGAAGAAGTTTGGTTCCTTCTAGGGAAACAGAATCTTTTGAGGCTCTAACAAAGGAAATTGAGAATAATGAAGCATACTTTAAACTTAAATCATTCATGGGATTCGTTAATAGATCAAACTATTTGGACGAAGGAAATAATGAACTTAGATATCTGACAGATTTAGATTTACAAAGAGATCCAAAGTATAGAGGGGATCCTGTATTTGATCAGTACATCACTGATAATTCTTTTGCATTATTGCAGGGAGCTGATAATGCAGATATATTCTACTTATTCTCTAGAGATCCTAGAACAGTTGACGGATTCAATGAATATGTAAGATTATATCAACCTACTGGAGAAAGAAAACATAGTACTTACGAAAGATACATAGTGAAGTATATTCAAAGATCTAATGTTAACAATGTACTTAGTAGTTTATCATTAAAGGATTATATGTATGCTTGGTATAGTATCAAAGAATTGGTCTTTGATATGTCAAGAGGACAATCTTTTGCTAGTCTCATTTTACTGTTAGCAAGGATAGTTAGCAGTAGAGATAAAACAGCTCTTATGCATTTATGTCATAAGGTTAATCAATTACGAAATGCAGATTTAATTCTGATCTTAATCATTGAATTAGCTAAAAGGTATAAACTCGAAATACCTGTTCCTAAAGATTATCTTACATTGGATAATCATGACATTACATACGGCTACAGGATGAGGGATGGTGGATTAACATATTTTGTTGATACGCCAGAAGAAGGAAATGAAGGTTTAATGATGGAAGTGACTCTGAATGGAGATACAAGTAGAAAAACTGTTGAGTATATAACGGAGTATGAGATTGTTCCTGCTCATGTCTATATTCTTGAAACAATCACAAAGATGAAAACATCAGACTATGGCATCGAAAATGTATCTGAAAGAAGATTGGAGGTAGAAGGAGGACCATTGGCAAGATATATTATCATGAAGTATGCTGAACTAAGATTTAAATTATACGATAATGATCTATTTACAAAATATCTCATAGCTTATAGTGACGCCCTCATGACAACATACGATCCAATGCTCAAGTTATATAAAAAGGATGTTCGCTATGATGTTAAGTACAATATTTCTATGAAAGCTACAGAACAGTTCGTTACACTTGATTCAAGTAGTCCGAGTTTGGACGGAGTAAATTTTCTACAACTTACAACTAATATGTCTACTGGAAGACCAATAAACTTGAGCAATAGGGCTATTTATGAAGCTTTCAATGATTCAAATGCACTTACAGTTAAGTATGATAGAGTAATTAAATATAAAGGAGGTATCTTTAATCCAGGGCTCAAGAGTGTAGCTGAACAATTATTACTTACTACTATGAAGTATGATTATGAAAAGAAATTAAGGGTGTCCAAAGATGTTGCTAAAGATATTGATGTTCTCATTGATATCTTAAAATCTGCAATTGGAAAATATTATTATTAGATGTAGATAGATCTCATATGTGAGATATATCAAAAGATATATTATATGAAATGTATCATGATGTAATATATGGTATACAATTGTTTCACTGTTGCATCCGGAAATGTATCGTGTAATACATCATGATGTATTATATAATATATAATTGTTTCACTGTTCCATCCGGAAATGTATCATTTTACGATTATATAATTAAATGTTGAATTTATTAGATGATTGTATATACAATGTTGCAGAATTTCTGTCTGTAAAAGAACTATTGAACTTCTCTATCACCTCAAGGAAGTATCAAGACATAACTTTGAACTTAATGAAACCAGTTCGACATATCTATAATTTTATCAAATGTATTGAGACAATAGAATGTAATAGATGTTTGCAGATAATGCGATCATATATAGACTTCAAATCTGAAGGAGGAGTTTACATCAAAGTTAAATATGAATCAAGGTATGATATGATCAAGTACATTGATGATAATTTTGAATTTTTAGTAAAGATTTGTAACAATGCAGACTTTCATTTATTACTTGAAGAGGAAGAGAAACTTTATGATAAGTACATTGTGTATGAAGATTTGATATGGAAAGAAGTAGAAGGGAAACATAGTTCATACTCTAGATTCATTGCTAAATATTATCTATCAACATGGGATACGGATATATTTGAAAGTTTTAGAAAACATGATTATGCTGCATTATGGTATACTCTTGAAACAGTTGTTACGGAACATAATATATCTGTACCTATTCATGGTTTATTACTTTTAGCTTATATCGAATATACAGGTAAAACCTACTTGTTACAAGCATGTTTCGATAATTGTCTTCACATGTATTCTAATGAATTCTTCGTTATAGCTCTTATTGAACTAACTAGAAAACTTAAAGTTAAATGTAAGACTGTAAATACAGAATTTTGTATTTATAATAATGCTGATGGTTCATACAATTTATCGTATGATGAGAATGTTAATGAATTCAAACAATGTCTCTCAAAAGAACAAACAGTGACTATGCTTTATGAAAGAATGATTGAAGATATATATGCTGATTTACAATTTTGTGCGATTCAAGATAATTCTCCTTTGTACATTTATATCATGCAAATGTACAAGAAACGTTTAGTTCAATTCCAAGGTTATTGCTCTAGAACTATGAAACTAAATGATGAGAATGTAATCGAAGATTATTGCTCTAAAACTATGAAGTTAAATGATAAGAATATAATCAAAGATTCATATGAACATTACAAAGAATCTGATCTAATTATGGCGTTGGGTAAGAAGCCATGCTACGATGCTTGGGATAATCTTGATTTATTCAAATATTTTAGAGATCATCCGATGGTTATCGAAAAGTATCGTTCTATTCTCGTAAAAAGTTCAAATTATAAAACAAGAGATCTACTTGCTACCCTTATCATTTGCGATCCAAACTTTGATTATGACTTTGGAATAACAGAAGATGCGAAATCATATCTCATTGACGTAGTGAATCTTCTACGTAATGCTTTACTAAATGTATAATTGTAAAGTTAGAGGTTATCAAATAACCTCTAACTATAACCATAAGAAAATGGAGGGTGTATGTTCAGATAATATTAGAGATATTTCCGAATTTTTAGAATGCACGGATCTTTTAAATTTCTCCTTATGTAGTAGAAGAGTAAATATCATATGTAAACCGATACTTATACCATCAAGGTACATATATAAATTTGAACTTATATCAATGATGATAGAAGATGAATGTCTTGGTGAGGTAATAGACAGTTTCATGTCCCATGATGATGAAGTATTTCAGAGGTATCTTTCAGATAACCACGAACGTCTTATTATGACAAGTAATAATATCTATCTTATCCATTTATTTGAACAAAAGTTTCAAATTAAATTTTACGGGGATATGTATTCTGATGCTCATCTTAGATATCTGATGATATATCATCGTGAATTTCATCATTATGATGACGATTATGATGTTCATCCAATGTTACTATACCATAATGAAGAGTTGGCATTGATGTATCATGATACATCATTTATTTGTACATCTGTTCTTATTGCACAAATAATTGAAAATGAATCATTATATTTAATTGATGAGATAGTACGCCAGATCAATGATTATACTCATAATCCATTATTAATGATGTTTCTCATTGAAATTTCTATTGAACGTAATCTATTTTATAATGAAGAAGCGAACAATGTCACTACATTGAAGCAAATAAAGAATATACCATTACATCATTATCTTGTCAGACGTATTTTACCAATATATTGTTCCTTTTGTGAAAGTCATCGTTACTATCTGAGATACGTCTTAGGTACGATACATAATTATAAAATCGATATATGTGATGAAAAACTCGAAAAACTGATTATGATAGATCAGATGTACTGTAAAGGCTCCATCATATCGGTACCAAAGGATGGATATGAAAAATTCATTAAAATGAATTTTAACTATATTTCGAATGATGAAGATATCGATATCCTCATGATTCTTATTGTAAATGATGTTTATAAAGATTTTGATACAAGACAAATTCTCTCAAAATCTTTAGGAATTAAATTTAAAGATGTACTTTATAGAACGAGATTAGCAATAATGCGTTATATAAATTCTATTATGTAATTTATGTTGTATGATGCTTTGCATCATACAACGATGTGTATTGATAGATAATATGTAATTTATGTTGTATGATGCAAAGCATCATACAACGATGTGTCTTGATAGATAATATGTAATTTATGTTGTATGATGC
>RCUH01001667.1_pt1 | contig 15638 bp, 17 predicted proteins | sample 2166191 | NCBI WGS metagenome assembly RCUH01 (sample SAMN09932848, study PRJNA488358) | compost metagenome | feature: garden; material: soil; isolation source: compost soil in an enriched community after 214 h of incubation | place: Germany: Experimental Botanical Garden Goettingen | collected...
TCTAAAATCTAAAATAAAAAGATATGAAAACATTAAAAGCAGGAGATAAAGCGCCAAATTTTTCGGGAACAGATCAAGAAGGGAAAACACATAAATTGGCAGATTATGCAGGAAAAAAATTGGTTGTTTTCTTTTATCCAAAAGCAAGCACACCTGGCTGTACAGCTGAGGCGTGTGATTTGAGAGATAATTTTCACCGTTTTCAAGCAAATAATTATGAGCTTCTTGGGGTAAGTGCCGACAGCCAAAAAGCACAAGTAAAATTTAAAGAAAAATACGAATTGCCTTTTCCGTTATTAGCAGATGAAGACAAATCGGTTATTAATGCATTTGGCGTTTGGGGGCCAAAGAAATTCATGGGAAGAGAATACGACGGTATTCACAGAACTACTTTCGTAATCGACGAAAAAGGAATCATTGAAGAAGTTATAGAAAAAGTGAAAACAAAAGAACACGCTTCTCAGATTTTGAAATAGAGATTTTTGTTTCAAGTTTCAAGTTTTCTTTGTTTCAAGTTTTAAGCTGAATAAAAATTTTAACGCAAAGTTCACAAAGTTTTTTCGCAAAGTTTCGCAGAGAAATTATATAAAGCTTTGTAAGAGTTTTTTAAGTCCTCAAAGTAATATAATCTATACTTCTAAGCTTTGAGGACTTAAAAAAACTTTAATTCAAACTGTAAACCTTTGCGAGCTTTGCGAAAAAACTTTGTGAATTTTGCGGTAAAAAAATACCCAATCCAACAATAACCTGAAACCTGAAACCTGAAACAAACAAAGACTGAAACAAAAAAAAGTCCCTTTTTGGGACTTTTTTATTATGTATTTTGCTCTAATTCTTTCTGTGGATGATATCCAAAAAGGTGATGTTCTTTTATAATTTCAGGAATTCCAGGAGGAAGCATTGGTTCCCATCCCGTCTGGCCTTGATTAATCATTTTTAAAATTTCTCTAGAGAAAACATCCAAGATGTTAGGATCGTAATCTTCAATATCAACCACTTTTCCGTTGAACTTAAAGAATTTGTATAATTCTTTCATTCTAGGATGAACCTTCAAGTTGTTTGAATTCATTAATGAGCCATCTTCATCTAACATCGGATATAAGAACACTTTCATATCGCGATAGAATAATTTTCCAAAAGCTTCTAGAATTCCACCACTTAAATGACGGTAGTACTTCTCGTCAAAAATATCAACAAGGTTATTTACACCCATTGCCAATCCCATACGAGCTTTGGTATAATTTGCGAAGTATTCTACAACTTTATAATACTCTTGGAAATTCGAAATCATAACCGTTTGGCCAAGAGAACAAAGTAATTCTGCTCTGTCCATAAAGTCACGTTCGTCAATTTCACCATCTGAACGTAAATTCGAAAGTGTAATTTCGAAAATTACCAGAGTATTGTTTTTCTCAACCTTGTTTTCTTTGAGAAACATTTCTAACGATTTCTCATACATGTCCATATTTACCTTAGTAACCGGACGGAAACTTCCTCTTAAGGCTAAAAGGTTCTTTTTGTATAAAATGGCAGCTGGCAGAATATTTTTTCCTTCAGGATTAAACATTACGGCATCTGTCATTCCGTTTTTAACCAATTGCAAACTCATTAAACGGTTGTCTACATCGGCAAAACGAGGTCCAGAAAAGTTAATGGTATCAATCTCTAATTGATCTTTGTCTAAGTGATCGTATAAGTAACGAAGTAATCGTTTTGGATCGTTGTATTTATAAAAAGCACCGTAAATTAAGTTAACTCCTAAAATTCCAAGTGTTTCTTGTTGTAATCTTGCGTCAGTCTCTTTAAAACGAATATGCAGAATAATTTCGTTATAAGCTTCGTCTGGTTCGATTTGATATCTAATTCCGACCCATCCGTGACCTTTAAATTGTTTGGCAAAATCTATTGTGGCAACGGTATTGGCGTAACTGAAAAAAAGTTTTGTTGGGTGTTTTTCACGGCTTAATCGCTCTTCAATAATTTGCCCTTCGTGAGTAAGCATTTTTTTTAATCGCTCTTCAGTAACATATCTTCCGTCACTTTCCGTTCCATAAATGGCATCACTAAAATCTTTATCATAGGCAGACATCGCTTTTGCAATAGTTCCCGACGAACCTCCAGATCTGAAAAAGTGTCTAACGGTCTCTTGTCCAGCGCCAATCTCAGCAAATGTTCCGTAAATATTCTCGTTTAAATTAATGCGTAACGCTTTGTCTTTTATAGAAGGAATCTGTTCGATGACCTTGTCACCTTTGAGTTTTATTTCTGTACCCATTTTGTTTTAAATAGATTTGTTACAAAGTTAGTAAATTAGCAGTCTAATGAAAGAGAAATAATCCTATTTTTGTAAAAAAATTAAGTTCAATTGAAGGTTTATTTTTTAGGTACAGGTACTTCTCAAGGTATTCCAATTATCGGAATCGATCATCCAGTTTGTAAAAGCACTGATGCTAAGGATAAAAGGCTTCGTGTGTCCATTTGGATCACATGGGATGATCATTCGTATGTTATAGATTGCGGTCCCGATTTTAGACAGCAGATGCTTTCTTGCGGATGCCGAAAATTAGATGCGATTCTTTTTACTCATGAACATGCTGATCATACTGCTGGTTTAGATGATATACGTCCGTTTAATTTTAGACAAGGAGAAATTCCGATTTACGGACATAAACGCGTTTTAGATAATCTGAGACGTCGTTTTGACTATGTTTTTGAAACCGTAAATAAATATCCAGGAGCTCCAAGCGTAAAAACAATCGAGGTGCAGAATAATGCGCCTTTTGCTGTTGGAGATAAAATGGCAATTCCGATAAACGCTATGCACGGTGATTTGCAGGTTTTTGGATATAGAATTGATGATTTTGCTTATTTGACAGATGTGAAAACCATTGAACAAACCGAAGTTGAAAAATTGAAAGGAATCAAAATTCTGGTGGTAAATGCTTTGCGTGTCGAACCTCATGATACTCATTTTAATCTTCAAGAAGCACTTGATTTTATTAATCTCGTTAAGCCTGAAAGAGCTTATTTAACCCACATTAGCCATGTTTTAGGTTTTCATGAAGAAGTGCAGAAACAACTTCCTGAAAATGTTTTCTTGGCCTACGACAATTTAGAAATTACAATTTAATTATACCACAGACAATGAAAAAATCCTTAATGCTTTATCTTTTTATTCTTGCTATTTTAATGAATGTGTTTACCTACGCATTTTACAGCGGAGAAGTAAAATTTGGACAAGCACGATATGATAAAACAACTAAAAAATTAAGAGACAGTATTAGTCTTATGAAAAATAAACTGGCTGAAGCTGATTATTTTTCTTTAGAGCACAATGAAAATGCACAAAATTACTTTGATAACAGTGCTTCTGGAGGAAAAGTAATTTTGTATGAAAAGCTTATTCCGGTTGTAACTGAAAAGTTATTAGATCTTAATTCTAACCCAAAAGGAAACCCCTATACAGGGCAAGATCAGATTGGACCTAATAAATTTATCATTAACAAAGTAAAAATTTTAAACCACCGTTGGATCATTGCAGATTATAGTAATGGGGAATTATGGGGAGAAGTCTTGTTAAAGTACTTTGTTGATAACGATGATAATATTACCTTTGAAGTAAATCAAACTTGGTTATATCAAAAATAGGATTTTATAATCCTATTTTTTTTGACCTTTAAATAAATAGGATTATGAAAAAGATGTTTTTGTTTTTGATTATGGCAAGCGCAATTTCTTGCGCAAAAAAAGTTTCTCAAGAAAGTACAAGTACAACTCCCAAAGAGCCACAAAAAGAAGTTGCTGTAGGAGGAGATTCTGATTCGCATGGCTGTAAAGCTTCAGCAGGATATACTTGGTCAGTTTTGAAAAAAGAATGTATTCGCATTTTTGAAAATAGTACAAAATTAAACCATGCTGAAGATGGAAAAACGTATTCGACAGTTTCCTACGTAATTTTTGACGGAAATAAAGCAGAACTTTTCTTAGATACTCAAAAGGAATCCATCATTTTAGAAAGAAAATCAGAAGGTGATACATGGGTTAATGGTGATTGGCAGTTAATTCCATGGAAAGGATATGTTCTGAAAAAAGCAGGGAAGATTCTTTATACAGGAGAATAAAAGTAAAAAGTGAGATGTGTTTTGATTTTAATCATTATACATCTCACTTTTTACTTTTTATACTAACTAAACAATCTCTTTAATAAACTCAGAAGTTACTACTTGAGCAAATTCTTCGTTTAAACTTGCTAGGGCAGTTTGGTGTATTAATTCGGCAGAGAATTCTTCTCTGTTTAAGCCTTTTTTATTGAAAGTTGCTGTTGCGTCAGAAACTAGGTAAACTGTATAGTCAAAATTTCCTGCCATTCTTGTGGTGGTAGAAACGCAATGATCTGTAGTTAAACCAACAATTACAAGATTGGTGATTTTATCATTATCAAGAAGCTCTTTTAGGTTAGTTCCAATAAAAGCACTATTGACATTCTTTTTGATGATTGTTTCGCCTTCCAATGGTTTTACAACATCCTGAAATTCATTTCCTGAATTTGTTTCGTTCAAAATTGAATTTGGATTTGAAGAGCAATGCTGTACGTGAAAAATAGGCAGTTTTTTGCTTCTCCAAATTTCCAGAAGTTCCCCAGCTTTTTCTTCTGCAGTTACATTATTACGGTCCCCGCCCCAATATGCAACGTCATGAAACCCTTTTTGAATATCAATTAAAATTAACGCGGGGTTATTAAGTTTTGTATTCATTTTTATTGTATTGTAATGATGAAAAAAGTTTATTTATTTAAACTGATCGTTAAGTCTTTTAATTCTATTTGAAATTTGACTGTAGCTTTTAGTGCTGTAAAAACTTTTATTACAGTTTCTAGCGTTACATTTCCAGCATTTTTTTCAAGTTTGGATATCTGTGCTTTTTGAACGCCAATAAGTTTCCCTAACTCTTCTTGAGTTAAATTGCGTTCTTTACGAGTTTGCTTAATCGCATTTCCAATTAAATCCATTTGTAAATCATGTTCAAATCGATCTCTCGCAGGAGTTCCAGTTTTGCCAATGATTTCATCAGTCACTTGATTTAAAGTATATGTTTTCATATTTTTAAAATTGAATTTAATCTTTATCTTTGAAATATTCTAATCTCAATTTTTGCGTTTTTGATATTTCTTTATCAGGTACTTTACCTTGTTTCTTTATAAATCCATGTGTAGAAATTACAAGAGTGTTTTGTGCGTTGGTTTTATCCCAAAATGCTAATAATCGATAGTGATTTCCTTGATATAAAGTCCGAAATTCCCAAATTTCATTATTTAACTTTTTAAAAAGCTCAGGGTCATTTTTTGTTTGCGATTTTCGAATATTACAAATTATTTTTTCTGAATGTTTGGGTTTTAAATTTTTTAGAAAATCAAAAACTTCTTCTAGAAAGATTACATCAAAATTTTTTTCCATTTTCTTGCTATACAAAAATACCCAAAAGTTTCCTTTTGAAGAAACTTTTGGGTATTTAATTATTTTACTTTCTTTTAATAAACCAAGTTAGGTTTATTAAGACTAAAGTACAATATATAATTTGCAAGTTTGTAAAAATAATAAGTTTTTTCCTCTTTTTTAAAATTACAAAGCTAGCCAGTTCTTAAAATCAAAGAAATTCTGAGGCGCAACTCCATGTCCGACAGGATATTCTTTGTAAGTAAGTGGAATATTTAATTTTTCTAAAGTTGCAGGTGTTTTTCTTGCCCATTCAATTGGAATAACTTGATCGACAGTTCCGTGTGAAGCAAATATTTTTAAATCTTTGAAATCGTTTTGTTCAAAACCTTCTTTGATGATTTCTTCATTAAAATAACCGCTCATTGCCACAACTCTCTGAATTTTTTCTGGATAAGAAAGTGCCGTAGCATAACTTAAAATTGATCCTTGGCTAAATCCGATTAAAGTTACATTATTAGCATCAATTGGATAATTGGCAACCAATTCGTCAATGAAATTGGCAATTACATCGCGAGAAGTTTTTGCTTGCTCATTATCTGAAAATTTATTTTGATCAGCATCAAAGTTGATCGCGTACCAAGCGTAAGCGCCATATTGTAAATCGTAAGGTGCTCTAGCAGAAATAATGTAATAGTTGTCTGGAAGTTCAGAAGCAAAAGAGAATAAATCGGCTTCATTGCTGCCGTATCCGTGCAATAAAAGCAATAACGGATTTTTATCTAAAATTACTTTTGGTTCTCTTATTTTATATTCTAAAGATAGATTCATTTTTTTTTAATTGTGAATTGTAAGTTGTGAATTGTGAATTTTTCAACTTTGGAATTTGGAATTTTTTAATTGAATTTTGAAAAAATTAACCAATTTTTTTAAACCATTTTTGAAATAAATTTCCAACTAAAGGAATCGGTCTCATTTGCCCTTGAATGGCATTAAAAATACCAAAAGTCCATAGAATTGAAATACAAATCCACATTGGGAAAGTGATAAAAAAACTATCGAAATTGCTGATAATTGCTCCTAAAGAAATAAAGGTTAAAGATAATCCTAAAGATTGACGGATATGAAAAGAAGCAAAACTGTTTTTATTCTCAGAATTCATGCTCATGGCAATTAAAACGCCAATGATTAGAATGTAACTCGTAATAGCAATTGGTTTTCCCTCTTCGACTGAATTATTCATTATATTATTTTGTAACTAGTTGATTTTGATTTAAAATTCCGTAAACAGAACCTTTAAGTTCAGCTCCTAAAAAAGCAGAATTTTTAGATTTTGAAAGAATATTTTCTTTCGTAAAAGTTGATTTTCCTTCTGTTGTAAACAAAGTGAAATTAGCTTTTGCACCTTCTTCAATTGTATGGTTTTCAAGACCAAAAACACTTCTTGCAGCAGTTAATTTTGCTACAATTGTTTCTACAGGTAAAACCGTCAATAAAGCACCAAAAGCGCTTTCTAATCCGATAGTTCCGTTTTTAGCCGTATCAAATTCCATTTTTTTGAATTCAATATCAATTGGGTTATGGTCTGAAGTGATCATGTCGATTGTTCCGTCAGCAATTCCATTTAGCAATGCTTGTCTGTCAACTTCAGTACGTAGAGGTGGTGTAACTTTGAAACGAGTATCGAAACCGTCCAGTTTTTCATCCGTTAAAACCAAATGATGTACAGATGTGCTACAAGTTACATGCGAACCTTTTGCTTTTGCTTCTCTAATTAATTCAACCGATTTTGCTGTAGAAATAGTTGGAATGTGAAGTCTTCCGCCAGTATATTCTAATAAAAATAAGTTTCTTGAAATTTGCAGTTCTTCTGCTAGATTCGGAATTCCTTTTAAACCTAATCTGGTAGAAACAATTCCTTCATTGGCTACACCATTTCCTTTAATGTTTGGATCTTGCGAATAAGCAATTACCAATCCATCGAAATCTTGAACATATTGTAAAGCAATTTTCAGGATATTAGCATTGTCGATACTTTTGTTGTAATCTCCAAAAGCAATCGCTCCAGAATTTTTCATATCAAAAAGTTCTGCCATATCTTTTCCTTCGCTGGCTTTAGTTAAAGCGCCGATTGGGAAAATTTCTGTAGCAAAACCATTTGCTTTATTTTTTACAAAATTTACCTGAGATTGATTGTCAATAATTGGTAAAGAGTTGGGTTGTAATGCAATTGCTGTAAATCCGCTTTTTGCAGCAACATTTAATCCGTTTGCTATAGTTTCTCTGTCTTCGTAGCCTGGCTCGCCCAGCGAGACACTGCTGTCAAACCAGCCCTGAGAAACATGAAGATTGTCAAATCGTACTACTTCTGCATCGTCATTTGGAAGCGAAACGCCTATTTTTTCTATTACACCATCTGCAATTAAAAGATCAACGGTCTGATTGTGAAACGGACTTTTTGAGTCGATAATTTTGGCGCTTTTGATGATTAGTTTCATATTTTGAATATTTATTTTATTAAAACATTAAATGTTTTTATTTACTACCATTAAGAAATTAAGTTAATAAAGAGAAGAACTTAATTTTCTAAACATTAAAAAAGTAAGTCCATAAAGTAAAAACTTAATAATCTTAATGTCTTAATGGTAAAAAAATCATTTCACAAATTTTATAATTGCCATTTCTAATGCTAAAAATAACAGTGCAAAGATAACAAACCATTTCCAAATTTGGCTGTCTGTTCTTTCTGTTTGTAGTGTATTAAAAATGGTCGAAATGGTATCGGCAGTTTTAAAATCAGAAACCACATTTGTGTTTACTTGACTCAAATCGCTTTCGGTTCTTTTGTAATTAAAACTGATATTTTCAATCCATTCTTTTTTGTCAAAAACACTATAATTTCCAGCTGTTTCAGGAAAATCATTAAAGGTTAATTTGACCTTATTGTTTAAAATCTGCTGAATCGGAATAAACGAATCTTCTGTTCCTTTTACTTCCAAAATCGCATCTTTAGTCAATAAAACATCCACAAAGTAAGGCTGGTTGTTTCCAATTGTCAAAGCATTTACGCCAGTTTTCTGATTGTTCTGAGCAATTTTGTAAAATAATGGAACAATTAAAGGCGATTGCTGAAAATTTGAGTTGGCACTATTTATTGGTGCGGTAAAAACCGTTATTCCAGAAACCTGATTTTGAACAGAAGTCACAAAAGCAGTTTGGTCTTCAAATGAAAGCACAGCTGGATACGAACTTGAAACTGCAAACGAACTATTTACTTTTGGATACTGGAAATTGGTTATTTTGTTTTCGAAAACGCCGGAAAATAACGGATGATCAAAATTAATTTTAGTGATTAATTTGCTGTTGGTTTCTAAATTTCCGAATTGAATTTTTCCAAAATTCCCCAATAAAGCATTTAAGCTCGAAAGAGAAGTTTTCTCAGAAGGAATTACAACTAGATTTCCGCCTTTAGAAACAAAAGCTTTTAAAGTGGTTTGCAATGCCTGCGGAATGTCAATTAATTCGTTTAGAATGATCGTATTTTGTTTTTCTAAACTATTGTAATCTAAAGCGCTAATAGGGTAATTGTTATAGTTGAATTCTGCTGAAGTATAAATTCTCGATAAGAAATTGCTTTTTTCAGGTTCGCCAATACTTATAACGTTTGTTTTTTTGTTTTTTGAAATACTGAAAAACAATTTGTTATCATAACTTAAACCGTTGTCTTCAATTGCCACATAACCATGAAAAGCTTCTTTTGGAATGGTGAAATTGATTTTCTTTTTCTTCGTATCAAAATTGATAATTGTTTTGGCAATCAGTTTATTTTGATTGTATAAAGCTGTAGAAATTGGTTTGAAATCTTCGCCATAAGCTGATAAATTAATGCCAATTTCGTAGAAGTTTTCTAAAGTCTGATTGATATAAATGCTGTCAATTGAAACATTGTTTTTTTGTTCTGCTTCGGGAACGATGAAATATGGTTTTTCGTCGAAATCTATATTTGCAATAGCTGCTTCTTTTAAACCAACGGCATCTGTAATAATAACAATATCTTTTTTATGAGCTGATTTATGCGCTTTTATTTTGGCTGTAATTGCTGAAAGATCAAAAGGAGAAGAGCTGTATTTTAAGTTTTGTAAAGCACTTTTCGATGATTTGATATCGGTATTCCAAAAGTTTTCGGTGTTGGTTAAAAGTGAAAATTGAGTGTTTTCCGGAGTGTTTTCAAGCAATTCCTGAACGGCTCTTTTTAATAATTCTCCTTTTTTTCCTTTTGCCTGCATGCTAAAAGAATTGTCTAATACAATATACATCTCATTTGATGCGTTCTTACTATCGGCAGCTTCAAAAAAAGGCTGTGCAAAGGCGATAATGGCGCAGGCAAGCAATAATAAACGTGTCGCCAATAAAAGACGTTTTTTGATTTTAGAACTCTTACGAGTCTGAATGGCAAGTTCTTTTAAGAAGCGGACATTGGTGAAATAGGAAGTTTTAAATCGTCTTAATTGAAATAAGTGAACCAAAATTGGAACGATCAATAAAAACAGAAAGTATAGAATTTCGGGATGTTTAAAATGCATTCTGGCTTCGATTTACTTCACTACGTTTTGTTTTTCGCGAAGATGCAGGTCCAAAAATACAAATTAAAATTATTAAACCATATAAGTAGGAGAATTATGAATTGTTAATTGTCAATTATAAATTGAAAATGTTTGGAACGGCAAGGAAATTGTCAAAAAATGTAACTTTTGTAATTTCTTTGTAATTTAGAAGCTCCTTCAAACAGATATTATTACTTATTTTAGCTAATTCAAAAAAACAAAAATAAACTATGAAAAAAATATACCTAGTATTATTTTCAGCTTTATCATTAACCGCGGTTAAAGCTCAAAATAAATTCAATTTACTGGTAGGAACTTATACTAATACTTGCCAAAGCAACGGTATTTATGTATATGAATTTGATGCTTCTACAGGCGATTATAAATTGAAGAATTCATCAGAGAGTGTTGTCAGTCCGAGTTATTTGTCGGTTTCTGCAGATAATAAATTTATTTATGCTGTAAACGAAAATGGGACGCAAAGTACAGTAAGTTCTTTTTCGTATGATTCGCAATCTGGAAAGATCAATCTTTTAAATAAAAATGATGCTTTAGGCGCAGATCCATGTCATTTGATAAATGATGATAAACATGTAATTGCTGCTAATTATACTGGTGGAAGTATTGCGGTTTTCAAGAAAAATTCAGACGGAAGAATTACAGAAGTGCAACAGCTGGTTCAGCACGAAGGAAAAGGGTCAAATGCAGCACGTCAGGAAAAAGCGCATGTGCACATGGTTGTTTTTTCGCCAGATAAAAAATTTGTGCTTTCGAATGATTTAGGTTTAGATAAAGTGTTTATTTATAAATACAATTCAGCAGCTAAAAACGAAATTTTAACGTTAAAAGGAAGTGTTGATGTAAAACCTGGAAGCGGGCCAAGGCATTTAACTTTCAGTAAAGACGGAAAATTTGTGTATTTAGTTCAGGAATTGGACGGAACTTTAACAACACTAAGCTGGGATAAAACAGGAAGCTTAAAAGTAGTTGCTGAAACAAGCATTCTTCCAAAAGATTTTAAAGGTGGAACAGGTGCAGCAGCAATTAAGCTTTCGCCAGACGGAAACTTTTTATATGTTACTGATCGTGTAGATGCTAATGCAATTTCAGTTTACAAAATTCTTAAAACAGGAGCTTTAGAATTAGTAGAACAGCAAAGCACTTTAGGAAAAGGGCCACGCGATTTTGCAATTGATCCAACAGGAAATTACCTTTTAGTAGGCCATCAGTATACTAATGATATAGTTATTTTTAAAAGAGATATCGCAACAGGAAAGATTGTTGATACTGGTAGAAGAATACAGATGTGTTCGCCAGTGGGACTTTTGTTTACGAAAATTTAGAAAAAAGGTTCTAAGGTTCTAAGTTGCTAAGATACTAAGAGAAAAGGCTCAAAAGATTAAATTTTAATCTTTTGAGCCTTTTCTCTTACTTGTGAATAAAAAAACTTAGAACCTTAGCAACTTAGTACCTTAGCATCTAAAAAAAAATTACTTTTTCTTTTTCTTCTCGTTTCTCGTCTTCAACATATTTCTATTAACTGAACCATGAGTTTTCTTTTTGGTTTTTGAAGGGCCTCCAAGATTGACTTTTTGGTTCTTTTTAGATTTTTCGTGAAAAGCTCCATCACCTTCTAGTTTTACTTTTTTCATTAAAAACTTTCTTGGTAATTTATCTTTTTCAGCTTCAATAAGTTTTTCTGAAATTTCAACTCCTTCAGGGAAATCAACTACTTCAAGCTCTTGATCCATTAAAAGTTCTGTTGCAATTTTGAATTCTTCTTCTCTTGGAGTAACAAAACTAATTGCCGTTCCTGTTGCGTCTGCACGACCTGTACGACCAATTCTGTGCATATATAATTCTGGCTCTTCTGGAAGTTCAAAGTTAATTACGTGTGTAATGTTAGAAATATCTAAACCTCTCGCCATAACGTCGGTTGTAATTAAACCGCGAAGATTTCCTTCTTGAAATTCAGCCATTGTGCTCAAACGGTAATTTTGAGATTTATTGGAGTGAATTACACCAAATTGTCCATCAAAAAGTTCATCAATGCGATTGAAAAGCATATCTGAAATCTTTTTGTTGTTTACGAAAACCAAAATACGGCTCATGCTTTCATCGGTTTCCAGTAAATGCTTTAAAAGATTTACTTTGGTATTGAAATTGGGAACATTATAAGTAAGCTGCGTAATTTTTTCAAGCGGAGTTCCAGATGGTGCCAATGTAACTTCTTCAGGAAAATCGAAATAATCATTTAATAAATCATCAACTTCATCTGTCATCGTTGCCGAGAAAAGAATGTTTTGACGTTTAGTTTTCATCATCGCAAAAAGTGAAGTCAGCTGTGGTCTGAAACCTAAATTCAGCATTTCATCAAACTCGTCGATAACCAGTTTTTGTGTTTCGTCAAAACGAACAACAGCATCAAGAGCCAAATCCATTGTACGTCCTGGTGTTCCAACCAAAATGTCAACACCTTCGTAAACAGCTTTTTTCTGTGTATTGATGTTTACACCTCCGTAAATTCCTAAAGTTTTAACCGACATGTATGTAGTCAGTTTTTCTACTTCGTCAACCACCTGAACTACTAATTCGCGGGTTGGAACAAGAATTACGATTTTTGGCGTATTGGTATGTGTAAACTTATACAGCTTTAAAAGAGGCAATAAATAAGCAAATGTTTTACCGGTTCCGGTTTGTGCAATTCCCATCATATCACGGCCAGACATAATCACAGAAAAAGATTTTTCCTGAATTGGAGTAGGCGTAACAAATCCTAATTCGTCAACTGCTTTTTGTAATGATTTTGGAAGATTAAATTTCTCGAAAGTGCTCATTTGCTTTAAATTTTGTGCAAATGTACATTAAATTCATGGTTAGAGCACTAATTTTTTCGAATCATCTAATAATTTTGAGGTATAATTAATTGATTTTTAGTTTTTATAAAACTTTAGATTCTTGTTATTTATGTTTTAAAAGTGTTTTGTAATGCGAAAAACTATTTAGAAATTTTGAATATTTTTGAAGAGTAAAGAACAAATCATAAATTAGATGGGAACATTTTCGCAAACGAGTATTAAGTATAACGATATTGAAACGATAGTAGGAGAGTTGAAGAAATACTTGCCAATTGGCAGAGAGATATGGCTTGATACTAATAAATGGTGGTTTTATGGTATTCCGCACGAAGAAAATTCTTTTGAAGGCGAAAATCTAACATTAATAGTTTCGAAAAATCTAACCAAAGATTGGGTTGAAGTTGAGTTTGATTTTCATTCTGGACTGTATTTTTTTGATGAAATTTTAAAGCAGATTTCAAAAAATCTGAATGCTTTGATTTTGTTAGTATATTACCAAACCACTGTTGAAGAAGCTCGTTTAGCGAAATTTAAAAATGGACAATTGGAATTGTCTTACTATGAAAAGTACTTTTACGAAGAGGTTGTTGAAAATGGTGTGCAAACAATAAGATCTAATTATGTAGCCGACAATTTTGGAGTCGCTATTTCGAATATTGAAGAACTTAGAAATTCGAAATTAGGAGAAGAAACTCTATTAATTGACTATGATTTTATATATAAATATTTAAACTCTGAAGGCTGGGAAGCTGATTCAGGTAAAGATTTTTTTTCAGACTGGAAGTATTTGCACTTAGAGCACTTGAAATGATCTGTTGTTTCAAGATTTAAAACCCTTCAAAAACACCTAAACCAAATAAAGCGAAATCATATTTTACAGGATCTTGGGCGTCCATTTCTCTTAATTTAGTGTCTAATTCTAATAAAGCTTTAGCGTCATTTTGCTTTCGCGAAAGAATGCCAAGTTTACGGGCAACATTTCCTGAATGAACGTCTAGCGGGCAAGATAAAACAGCAGGCGAAATGCTTTTCCAGATTCCTAAATCGACTCCTTTTGCGTCTTGCCGTACCATCCAACGAAGGTACATGTTAATTCTTTTTGCTGCCGAATTATTTAACGGATCTGAAATGTGTTTTTGTGTTCGCGCTAAATGATCGGTTTCGAAAAATATCTTTTTGAATTCGCTGATGCTTTTCTGCAAACTGTCTTTTTCTTGGTTTTTAGCAAAAACAGATTCTAGTCCGTTGTGGTTTTGGTAGATATGTTTTAGTCCCTTTATGAAACCTGCAAAATCGTGTCCGTTGAAAGTTCTGTGAACAAAAGTTTCGAGCCTTGCCAAGTCTTCATCAGAATGCGACATAACGAAATCGTAAGGCGTGTTGCCCATTAATTCCATCATTTTATGCGAATTTTTAATAATCATTTTGCGGTTTCCCCAAGCAATTGAAGCGCTAAGAAAGCCTGCGATTTCGATATCTTCTTTTTGAGTAAAGAGATGCGGAATCTGAACAGGATCACTTTCTATAAAATCCTGATTGTTATATTGAATGACTTTTTCGTCTAGAAATTCTTTGAGTTCTTTTTGGTTCATTTTAAATGAAATCTTCTAATGTATTCGAGTGCCCTAGCCCTGATGGGAGCGGCATCCTTTTTCTGGCTTCTTTAGCCAGGAAAAGATATAGCGGACAGCAGGAAATAGCTCCTGAATATTCTAATTGCTAATCTGTCCGTCAACCATTACTAATTTTCTATCGGCCATGTTTGCCAATTCTTCGTTGTGTGTTACAATAACAAAAGTTTGTCCAAATTCGTCTCGAAGCTGAAAAAATAATTGGTGCAAGTTTTCGGCAGAATGTGTATCTAAGTTTCCAGAAGGTTCATCTGCAAAAATGACATCTGGTTTATTGATTAAGGCTCTTGCAACGGCAACACGCTGCTGTTCTCCGCCCGAAAGCTCGCTTGGTTTATGGTTAATTCTGTGCGAAAGACCGAGATAGCTTAATAGTTTTTTTGCTTCTTCTTCAGTTTCAGCTGTTTTTTTACCAGCAATATGAGCTGGAATACATACGTTTTCTAGCGCTGTAAACTCGGGTAAAAGCTGATGAAATTGAAAAATAAATCCTAGATTTAAGTTTCTAAAATCGGATAAAATTTTGTCTTGCCTGCTTTTCTTTTTGAAATAACGGTTATAATAAAACAGTAGCAGAAGAGTTGGTGTAAGTATTACTGCCCATGTACCGTAGCCAAAAATATCGTTTTCTATTTTACTTTTGAAAAACAATACAAATACTGCCAGTAAAACGAAATAAAGAACTCCAAGAAAAGTAATGATTTTGAAAGCTTTTTCTTGATTTGAGCTTTCGTTTTTGATGTTTTGCAACTCCAAAACGTTTTTGCCATTAATGGTTAGAGATGAATCTGGGTTATGATCTGGTTTGTCAAGAGTTCCTAAAATCTGCAACAATGTCGTTTTTCCAGCGCCCGAAGCACCAACAATAGAAACAATTTCGCCTTTTTTAATATGTAAATCGACTCCTTTTAAAACTTCAAGTTTGTCGTAGAATTTATGTATGTTTTTTGCGTGTATCATTTAGTGAAACTGTTTTTACAAAGAAACGAAGATTATGCTCAAAATCAAATTCCAATATGTGAAATTCCAAATTCCAAAAGGAGCGAAGCGACTTTTAGAAAATCTAAAATCTAAAATCTAAAATCTAAAATCTAAAATCTAAAATCTAAAATC